>PVMK01188229.1_pt1 | contig 42911 bp, 38 predicted proteins | sample 1853481 | NCBI WGS metagenome assembly PVMK01 (sample SAMN08533507, study PRJNA380276) | Marine sediment metagenome, whole genome shotgun sequencing project.
CACCGATTGCAAAGCCTCCGATCGGGTATGAATATCCCGCGGAGGCTTTGCAATCGGTGCCTTCTGGAACCATCTCTTCATGGTTTCCTCTGGAAGGTTAGGGTTATGTCATTAAATTATTTGGAGATTATTGAAACTGAATAACACTCGGTGTTATTAATACCCAAGAGATAGCCTTTGTCAACTGAAATCGCATTCAAGCACCGTTCCTGTATCACCACAGAATGGCAGAAAAATGAACCAAATGGAGGAAAATGGGCTTTGGTAAAAGCATTGACCGCTGCCATCATACTCAGAAAACAGGGAGGCTACGAAAGTGACGGTTACCTATATGATACTTGAATTTTGACCCACCCCGAAAACGCTGAAGAGTACATCTGGTAGTTGTAACCTGTTGGTGTCTGAAAAATTCTCTTTTTTGATTTTCGCCTCTCGTTTTGTTATTTTTTTGAATCAGGCTTATCTCCCCTTCTTTAACTAACGCGCAATCTCTATGCTTTCCTTCTTTTTTTCTTTCTGTTGATATTTTCTCTTAGTGTTCTGGAGCATTTAAACGTTACAACCCTTCTCGCTCTCAATTTCATATCACTGGCAGTCTGAGGATTTCTTCCCTTCCGTTCCTTCTTGTCTTTAACACAGAATTTACCAAACCCACTGATCAGGACATCTTCACTGGATTCCAATTTATGTTTGAGAATTTCCAAGAGGGATTCGACGATGATTCTGGATTCTTGTTTCTGGAGGTCTGACTTACCGTAAACAGAATCTATCAGGTTGGTTTTTGTAAGGGCCATGGTAGCAACCTCAATTTAAGATGCTTTGGATGCTGTTTTCGATGGCGATACCGATAAGACATTCTTCTTCCGAGGTTTCATATAAAAAATTTTCTTTATATTCGATTTTCCCTTGATACTGTTCCTTCAACTCCATCTCTCCGTCTTTACCCATCTGAATAAGAGTCCCTGAACATTCAGGACACGCAGGGCCACATTCGATTTCAGCTTCATAGAAATACGGAACCCAGCCTTGGTCAATTGATTCTTCAATGGAATTTATTTCTATACCACAGATTACACATTTCATGTTTTATCTCCTTTTTTGATGTGCTCGGAGAAAATAGCTTTAAATTCATCATATTGTCAAGTGTTTGCCTCGGGGACACAGGGAAACGTCAAAGCCGCTGATAAATCGTTAGTATTAGGAGTTTCTGGGGACCTCAATCCCACCCCGGCGGGACGAAATTCTAATACCCGCCTGCCATAGCACTTATGTTGCCCCACGCAAATTATCGAGGTCATTGTTTAACAATTACCCCTGATAATGAATAGCGTATATAGTGCTTGACCGAAAACCCTGTTTTTTCGGTCAAGAAATTAGAAATCCGAAGCACGAAACACTAAACAATGATCAAAACACAAATGTCCTAATTACAAAAACATAGTATTTCCGAAGTGTTAAGTTTAAAACATTGAATCATTTGATATTCGGATTTGTTTCGGATTTCGGTTTTCGATATTCGGCTTTTGCCTGAACAGGGGTTTTCGTTCAGGCACTATATAGGCATTCCGGGCAGGTCAAAACTCGAAACAATATCTAATTTCGAATATCAAATGACCAAAACATTACAGTTAGTTATCCAATATCCGTGGGACTCATCACGTTTAGAATTCTGGAATTCGGTCTTTTGTACTTGTTTTGCATTTCGTGCTTCGTGCTTCGAATTTATAGAAAATCACATATGGCAATAATGCTCGTTACATCAGCACGTTATCAGTTTGAATAACGTGGCCCTGATCCTTGCATGAAACAGAATAACGGAGTATATTCCCAACCTGGATAAACTGGAAAAATGCCCATTTATCCGTTTGTGGCGAGGAAACGGGTCCCGCCTCTGGCGGATGTGCACAAAACTCGATTGGCACCTGTCTATGCTTTTTCCGAGACTGCGCCCGGAAAAAACAATCCCTTCGGGTCAGTCAAAATTCAGTTTGTTTCTTTGGCAAAATGTTGTCAGTTGAGAGGCACTAAGTTTTATTATAAAAAATTCTGATAAACGTGAGGACTGTTATTTTGCGTTATGAAGGCCCCATATACCGGCCACCGAGCGAGGCAGACAGCCTGCTGATTCAGGCAACTGCCGGATGCCCGCACAACAAATGCTCATTCTGTATGGTCTATAAAAAAGGCCCTGCTTACAGGGTGAGACCCGTCAAAGAGATCTGTGAGGATATTACCGAGGCACATAAGATATATGGCGACAGGGTACAAACCCTGTTCTTTCCAGCAGGCAACACTATCGCCATGCCTGAGAAAGATCTATCTTATATCTGCCTTTTTGCCACAGAGAAGTTTCCATCGCTTAAAAGGATCACTGTCTATGGATCTTCGCAATACATTGCCAGGAAGGGACCGCAGGAGTTGAAATCGCTCAGGATGGGAGGCCTGAGCAGAATCCATGTGGGTCTTGAAAGCGGGGATGACGAGATATTGAGAAAGGTCAAAAAGGGAACAACCGCCTCAGAACATGTGGAGGCAGGTCGATTCGTAAAGGAAGCAGGGATAGAGCTCAGTGAATATGTAGTTCTTGGTCTGGGAGGACTGGAGCGGACAAAGGAGCACATCACGGCCACTGCCGAAGTCCTCAACGCCATCGAGCCTGACTTTGTGAGACTCCGAACACTGGTCCCGAAGGTCAATACGCTCCTGTTGCACCAGATGGGTAAGGGGCTGTTTCAACCTCTTTCTCCTCACCAGGTACTGATGGAGACCAGAGAACTCCTGAAGAATCTCGAATGCCGCACCCATTTAACCAGTGACCATTACACCAACTATATCAATCTTACAGGCCGCCTTCCGGAAGACAAAGAAAAACTGTTAAGAGAGATAGAACAGGCCTTGACGAGAGACGAAACCCGGTTCAGGCCCTTTTTTATTGGCACGCAGTGAGTCAACCCTTTAGTTGCATAAATAACATGGCCAACTGGCCTTAAAGACTGGTATTATTGCTTATCGTGAGTTTCAGTATCAGATATTGGTATGCACGCTATGTGAAACCCTGAAAACAGCGAAAAAAAGCTATGTTATTTACCCGATGGGAAAGCCGAGGATACCACATCTCCTTTGTTGTCAACGGTTCGCGGTAAAGTACTACAGCTTCACCCTTGACGCCGCAGATCTCTGGCATCTTCAACTCTTGCAACGTTAAGGTCAAAGAACAAGGATCTCGAAAGGAATAAGCCTGCCGGGAGAACCGGAATATACTTTTGAAATATTAAAAAATTGGAGGGATAAATATGAATCTATTACTCTTTATTATTATTCTTATCATCTCTGTTGTTGTAGTTAAACTTGGCGCCATAGCCTTCGAATTGACGGGGGTTAACGACACCCAAGCCATATTTCAAGCCATTTCATGTTTTACAGGAACCGGGTTTACTACCAAAGAGGCAGAGCTTGTAGTATCTGATCCCCAGAGACGTCGAATTGCATCTGTTCTCATGGTTCTTGGTAAAGCCGGCTTTGTCACCCTGCTCGCCACCTTTGCTAACTCATTGACCGCAAGTGATCTTTCTATCCCTTATTTGCACGGCGTTGTCCCGCAAGGCGTAGAGACTTTGATCAAAGTTGCATTTATTGTGCTGGTTGCGTTCACAATCTACAAGATCATTACCCACACAAAACTCTCAACAAGCCTCAGTGAGATGTTAAAGAAAAGGATTGTTAACAGATCGTTCATCAGGCCTGTATCGTTTAAGGAACTTCTCGTGGCAACCGGCGGCTACGGTGTCTCCAGCGTAAAAGTATTTAAGGATAGTTCACTCGAAAACAGGACCTTACATGATGCCAAACTGGAAGCGCACGACATAATCATCCTTGCCCTGGAAAGAAGCGGCAAAGTTACCACCAGGCCCCCGGCTCAGACAAAAATAACGGTGGGCGACAAGTTAATATGTTTCGGGAAATTAGACACCATCAGGGATGAGCTGGCAGAAGTTCATCCTTAGGGCTCGCCCTTAGAGCTATCTTGCAGTTGCCAGCTATTTATTTCGTGGGTGTTTTTTCCTGTAATGCCACCAGACGATCGCGGCCACAATAATCACAACTACCGGGATTAGAGCCAGCCAGATGAACTCTTCGACCAGGGCCGCACCGGCAACTGCACTCCCAAGAAAAATACTTACAAATATGATACGCCAGTCAGAGTATACCCCCGCAAAAAAGGTAGCAACGGCAAGAACGAGAAGGGCCACAAGTCCGGCATCGGCATCATTCATCCGTCCGGTGTAGTTGAGCAGAAAAACCAGGTGTACGGCAACAAGATACCTGCCCCTGATAGAAGCAACAGGCCGAGCAGAACAATTTCATCCAGATGGATTGTTCTTGAGAGCTTCTCCATTTTCGGTGATGATGACGCAGTAGTGGTTGAAGATCCGTTTTGCGAACTCTTAGACATGATTATATCTTTGCCTCCTGAATAAAAATCTTTGCAGACCGATGCACTCTCGTTTCAGGGTATTTCGCCAGCAGTACCAACTGCCGTCCCCCCATCTCCGATGAGAAAAGGGCACAGTGACAATGATCATGACACTATCTAAAAATATACCACATAATTGATAAATTGACAAATTGTCCTGAAGATGACCATATTAAGTGCAGATTTGAAAGACCTGCTTTTGTAATATCCGGGTTTATACATATTATTTTTACAAACTCGTAAAAAGTCACTGACCCGTTTTCGTCATTCCCGTGAAAACGGGAATCCAGGAAAATCAAATGCTTATAGGCTCCCGCTGCAGTTTATCCCGCACTTGATGCGGGGCGGGAGTGACGGCCTTGGTGACTTTTTACATGAGTATCAACTTTGGAGGGATAAAATGGATTTGAAGGTTATGTTTACGACGTTTGGAATGATATTCTTAGCTGAATTAGGTGACAAGACTCAACTGGCGACCTTTGCCTTTGCAGCTGAAAGCAAGACTCGATTAGCTGTATTCCTGGGATCTGCAGGCGCTCTCATATTGACATCTTTATTAGCGGTTCTCTTTGGCTCCGCCGTGGCCAGGCTGATCCCTCCAAACTATATTAAAATGGGTGCAGGGGCGTTATTTGTCATTCTGGGATTATGGATGTTATTGTTCCCGGGAGGCAAATAACACTATATTATTCGATCGTCCGCCAGTCAATTACCGGCCTGCTTAAATAGCCTTGACAGGCCAAATGCATTTACCATATCGGTGAAGATTTCTCCCATAAGCTCATCTGCATTGTCTCGCCCAAACAAATGGTAACGTTCGGCCTTCCCGTTAATAATCTGGGTTGCAAGAGTCGCCTTCCCTTTTATCAGTCTGGCCTCATAGCTCATTTTGGCCACCCACTCCCGGCCCTCGAGATCAAGGGAAAATTCCCTCAGGACGATCATTAACTCGAGTTTGCCTGATGTTTTTTCGGGGAGCACCTCCACTCCTGAGTTTTCCAGCTTTCTCTTGAATGCCTCCCTCATGAGATCAGGGACGTTGAATATCCCCACCTTGAATTCCTTTTTATTATAATCACCGATGCTCAAGGAGATGTTACCTGAAAACCCCTTAAATTCCTTTTCTGCCCCCTTTCCCAGGACTGCCTGTGATGCCCGCGCATCATTAACCGTCAATGCCACTAACCGCCCTTTCAGTTGTTTTGAAGGGGGCGGAAGCTTATAAAGAACCTGCAATTCAGGTATGGAAGCACATGAAACCATGAGCAGTGAAACCAGTAATGTTAAGAAGCCACGAAATAAGCCGCTCGCTAACCCTAGATTTATCTCTTTCATTGGCCTATCCTCCTTAATAGTAAGAATTGAGGCATTCCTCGAATATTGAATCCTACAAAAGTCCGTATATGTCAAGGAAAAGGATATATGAGAAGATGAATGATTTCGCGATAAATCTCTCAATTGTGCCGCCTCATCTCTCCTCAGATAGTTGATTACAGGATTCCGACATTTTTCTTGACACTGACGTACCCGTTGTGGCATGTAACATATTTCACAAACTTGGGGTCGGTGAAGGCTGATGGTCTCGTAAAAAATCTCCAAGGCCGTCACTCCCGCGGCAGCGGGATTGATTTCCCCGGATTCCCGCGTTCGCGGGAATGACGAAAACGGGTCACAGACTTTTTACGAGTTTGCCAATAACAGATCTGAAAATTAACCACTCAAGAAGCAGGAGACATGAATCATGGGTCAAGACAATCCTAAAGGATCGGTCATGGTTGTCGGTGCGGGTATTGCTGGAATTCAGGCATCGTTAGATCTGGCGGATTCCGGGTATCTGGTTTATCTAATAGAAAAGAAGTCTGCAATTGGCGGCGTAATGGCACAGTTAGACAAGACATTCCCCACCAATGACTGCTCCATGTGTATCATCTCGCCAAAGTTAGTTGAATGCGGGAGACATCTCAACATAGAGCTTATGACCATGACGGAAATAGAGGAGGTAACCGGCGAGCCGGGCAATTTTCAAGTAAAGCTCCTGGAGTCCCCCCGTTATATCGATATGGAAAAATGCACCGCATGCGGCGAATGCACAAAGGTTTGCCCCATAGATGTGCCGAACCTGTTTGACGAGTCCCTGCGTGACCGTAAGGCGGCGTTCAAGCTGTACCCGCAGGCCATGCCCAGCGCATTTGCCATCGATAAGACTGGAACCGCGCCGTGCAAGGCCACATGCCCTGCCCACGTGAGCATACAGGGCTATATTGCCTTGATCAACGAGGGAAAATATCGCGAGGCGCTCGAGCTCTTCAAAGAAGCACACCCGTTTCCAGCTATCTGCGGCCGGGTATGCCACCATCCATGCGAAGAAGTCTGTACCCGGGAAGGTGTGGATACGCCATTGGCCATTCAGTACCTGCATAGATTCCTCGCCGCTGTGGACCTGGGAAGTACAGATAAGTATATTCCAGAGGTAGAAGAAAAAAGGGAAGAGAAGATAGCAATCATCGGATCCGGACCGGCCGGGCTGAGCACAGCCTATTTCCTTGCCAGGAAAGGGTACCGGGCAACCGTATTTGAAAAACTGCCGGTGGCCGGTGGGATGATGGCCGTCGGAATCCCGGAATACCGTCTCCCGAGGGATATACTGGCTGCGGAGATACAGATCGTCCAGGATATGGGGGTTGAGATCAAAACAGATGTTGAATTCGGGCAAGACATAACCGTAGACAGCCTCAAAGAGGAAGGCTTCAAGGCCGTATTTCTGGCCACGGGTCTTCATAAGAGCCGGGCCTTGAACATAGAAGGTGAGGACCTTCCGGGCACCCTCGAAGGTGTTGAATTCCTGAGAAATGCGGCACTCGGAGATGCACCTCAACTGGGGAAAAAGGTGATTGTTATCGGCGGCGGCAACGTGGCCATCGATGTAGCCCTGACCGCCAAACGGGTGGGGGTAGAAGAGATCACCCTGGTCTGCCTCGAAAAAAGAGAGGAAATGCCCGCCTGGGATTACGAGGTGGAAGAGGCACTTGAGGAAGGGATCACCATTATAAACAGCCTCGGCCCGAAGCGCTTCCTCAAAGAAGAGGGGAAATTCTCAGGTGTTGAGTTTATTGCCTGCACCTCTGTTTTTGATGATCAATGTGTTTTTAATCCAAGCTATGACGAAACAGACATATCCACCCTCGAAGGTGGCACCGTAATTGTGGCCATCGGTCAGGCCGCCGACCTGTCATTTGCGGAAAACTGCGGGATACAGGTCACCCAAAAAGGCGGCCTGGAGGCAGATCCCTTAACCCTGGAGACCCCTTTGCCGGGAGTTTTTGCCGGGGGCGATGTATTTTACGGGCCCAGGTCAGTGGTGGAAGCGGTAGAGTCAGGGAAAGAAGCCTGTGAAAGCATTCACCGGTACCTGAACGGGTTAGACCTTCGGGAAGGCCGGGAAAAGGAGTGGTCGTACGAAAAACCGGATACCGAGGGAGAACCCCACAAACCGAGAGTCCCCATGAGTACGCTCCCTCTTGAAGACCGGACCGGCAACTTTAAAGAAATTGCCCTCGGCTTTGGTGAGGACGAGGCGAAAAATGAGGCAGAGCGATGTCTCAAATGCGGTATCTGTTCGGAGTGCTACCAATGCGTGGAAGCCTGCCTGGCTCAGGCCGTTGACCACGAGATGAAGCCGGTGGAAAAAACCTTAGATGTGGGCGCCATCGTGCTCGCACCCGGGTTTGAGGCATTTGATCCAACCGTCTATGATACCTATCACTATTCTTCGCACCCCAATGTAATAACCAGCATGGAGTTCGAGCGGGTACTCTCTGCCTCAGGCCCATTTGAAGGTCATCTGGTCAGGCCGTCAGACCACACCGAACCGAAAAAAATAGCATGGCTTCAATGCGTGGGATCACGTGACATAAACCGATGCGATCACGCTTATTGTTCCGCTGTCTGCTGTATGTATTCCATAAAAGAAGCGGTAATCGCAAAGGAACACAGCCCTCATGAACTGGATGCCGCCATATTTTATATGGATATGAGGACCTATGGTAAGGATTTTGAGAAATACTACGACCGGGCAAAGGATGAATCAGGGGTCAGATTTATTCGATCCAGGATCCACTCGGTAGATCCGGCAGAAGGGGATAATTTAACCCTTTCATATGCAACCGAATCCGGCGAGGTGAAACAGGAGACCTTTGATATGGTCGTGCTGTCGGTGGGTCTGGCACCAAACAAAGACATTGTCCAGTTGGCCGAAAAACTTGATGTTGAGTTGAACAAACACCAGTACGCGGAAACCACCAGTTTTGAGCCGGTCAGCACCAGCAGAGATGGGATCTATCTATGCGGGGTGTTTCAGGGCCCCAAGGATATCCCCCAATCCGTCATGGAGGCCTCTGCGGCGGCTGCCGATGCCGGCCAGGCTCTCAGCGAGGCAAGAGGAACCATGACCCGCACCAAGGAACTTCCGCTTGAAAAAGATTTCACCGGCGAAGAACCTCGGATCGGGGTGTTTGTATGCAACTGCGGTATAAATATAGGAGGCGTTGCCGACGTACCCGCTGTCAGGGATTATGCCAAGACCCTTCCCCACGTGGTTCACGTGGAGGATAACCTCTTCACCTGTTCCCAGGACACACAGGACAAGATGAAAGAGGTCATCAATGAGATGGTGATCAACAGGGTGGTCGTCGCTTCGTGCTCCCCCCGGACCCATGAACCCCTGTTTCAGGAAACCATCAGGGATGCCGGTCTCAACAAGTTTCTCTTTGAAATGGCCAACATCCGGGACCAGAACACATGGGTCCATATGAATGAGCCGGAAAAGGCCACGGAAAAGGCAAAGGATCTTGTCCGTATGGCGGTCGCCAAGGCGGCCCTCATCGAGCCGCTTCAGCAGATCAGCCTCGGGGTGAATCGTTCGGCCCTTGTTATCGGCGGTGGTGTAGCGGGTATGGAGGCGGCCCTCGGTGTTGCCAATCAGGGATGCCAGACATATCTCGTGGAAAAGACCGGAGAACTTGGAGGCGTCGCCCGCAGACTTCGATCCACCTGGAAAGGTGAAAATGTGGCACCCTATCTCGATAAACTTATCCAAAAGGTCCAGAACCATCCTCTGCTAAATGTCTATATGGAGAGCAAGGTCAAAAATACCTCGGGAATTATCGGGAATTTTAGCACCACTATCGAACCGGTAAATGGCAATGGATCGCCTGTGGAGATCGCCCATGGCGCAACGATAATGGCCACCGGCGGTCAGGAACACCGGCCTCAGGAATATCTCTATGGTGAGCATCCTGATATCCTGACGCATTTAGAGCTTGATGAGGCGACAACCAATGGCGACCCCCGGATAATCAAGGCAAATACGGCGGTTTTCATACAGTGTGTGGGGTCCAGGATACCTGAAAGACCGTATTGCAGCAGGACATGCTGCACACACACCTTGGAAAACGCCGTGACCCTGAAAAAAATGAATCCGGATATGAATATCTACGTGCTTTACCGTGACCTTCGATCATACGGATTCCGGGAAGACCTCTACAGAGAGGCCCGGACAAATGGTGTCACATTTATCCGGTACGATCTGGAAGATCTACCCGAGGTCAGCATTAATGATCAAAAGGAGATCTCTCTAACGATTGTGGACCATGTCCTGGGACGTCCGATCCGGATACTGCCGGATCTCCTAATCCTTGCAACGGCCATCGTTCCCAACGAAAACAAGGAGCTGTTCGAATTATTTAAGGTTCCGGTGAATGATGAGGGTTTCCTTATCGAAGCACATATGAAGCTGAAACCGGTCGATTTTGCCTCTGAAGGGCTCTTTATGGCCGGTCTTGCCCACTACCCCAAACCCATAGACGAAAGTATTGCCCAGGCCAAGGCTGCGGTGGCCAGGAGCATGACCATTTTAGGGAAAGAAACCATCCTTGTGGGCGGAATCGTGGCTGAGGTCAGTCCTGAAAAATGCGCCGTCTGCGTCACCTGTGTCAGGACGTGTCCATACGAGGCACCCCGTATCGGTGACGAGGGGCACGCGGTGATTGATCCGGCAGAGTGCCGGGGATGCGGGGCATGCGTGGCAGAATGTCCCGGCAAAGCCATCACTCTTAAACATTTTACCGATGATCAGATTATGGCCAAGGAGGACGCTCTCTTTCTAAGTGCATAGGAGACCGGGTAGGCCAACATTAAATAATTGTGAGTAGAGTAAGGAGGAAACATGTCAGAAAGCTTTGAACCTAAAATACTTGCCTTTTGCTGCCAGTACTGAGCGTACTCTGCAGCGGACCTGGCAGGTTCGATGAGGCTCTCTTATCCCAGCGATGTAAAAATTATTCAGGTTCCCTGTTCCGGCCGGGTAGACATCCTGCACCTCTTGAGGGCTATTGAGGACGGCGCAGACGGGGTATATGTGGCCGGATGCCTTGAGGGGGAATGCCATTACATCAGCGGCAACCTCAAGGCCAAAAAAAGGGTCCAGTATGTAAAAAAAGTCCTCGAGGAATTAGACATGGAACCGGAACGTGTTGAGATGTTCAACCTTTCCGCAGGTGAAGGGCCCAAATTTACTCAATTTGCAAAAGAGATGGTGGAAAGAATTAAGACTCTGGGCCCCAGCCCGGTGAATTCATAGATAACCCGCATAAAGAGGTGAAAAATGATAGTTGCTGATCGAAAACCGCTCAAAGAGATCTTAGAGATGCTCGATGGGTGTAACAGGGTTCTGATTGTCGGATGTAAAGGATGTGTCAGCGTGTGTAATGTTGGAGGGAGCAAAGAAGTGGGCATCCTGGCATCCATCCTGAAGATCGCAGGGAAAAAGAACGGTCTGGATATAGAGGTCGACGAAAAGACCTTAGAGAGGCAGTGCGATCCCGAATATGTTGACCAGATCAAAGATGTGGTCGCCGATTATGATGTTATTCTATCCATGGCATGCGGTGTCGGCCCCCAGTTTCTGTCGGAACGCTACCCCGAAAGCCGCTGCCTGCCAGCCGTCAACACCACCTTTCTTGGCGGGGCAGTCCAACACGGTATCTGGGAAGAGAGATGCGCAGGCTGTGGTACCTGCGGCATCCACCATTTTGGTGGGTTGTGCCCCATTGCACGATGCTCCAAGAGCCTTTTAAACGGGCCTTGCGGAGGCTCTGCCGATGGTAAATGCGAGATTTCGAAGGATGTGGACTGTATCTGGGATATGATCGTTAAGAAGGCCATGGAACAGGGTCGTCTTGACGATCTCCTGAAGTTCAAGCCTGCCAAGAATTGGAGTACCGCCAGGGATGGAGGACCCAGAACGAGTGTAAGGGAGGAACTGGTACAATGAGCGAGTTGAAATCCGGAAGCAATCTCGAAAAGGTCCTGAAAGCAGGTCACTTCGCCTTTACCGGAGAGTGTGGACCCCCAAAAGGGGCAAATGTGGAGCACCTGAAGGAAAAGATTGAACCGTTGAAGGGAATGGTTGATGCAGTCAATGTAACCGACAATCAAACGGCCGTGGTCAGGATGTCCAGCTGGGCAGCCTCCACCATCATGTGTCAGGAAGGAGTGGAACCAAATTTTCAGATGGTATGCAGGGATCGGAACCGGTTGGCCATCCAGGCCGATATCCTCGGTGTATATGCCATGGGGATCCGGAATATGCTTTGTCTTTCCGGCGACCACCAGCGTTTTGGAAATCATCCCGAGTCCAAGAACGTGTATGATATCGACTCAATGCAGTTAATTGCGTTAGTCAAAAAAATGCGTGATGAGGGGAAATTTTTGAACGGGGAAGAGATTGATGTGCCGCCAAGACTGTTTATCGGTGCTGCCGCAAACCCCTTTGCCGACCCCTTTGAATTCCGGGTATACCGTCTGGCAAAAAAGATCGATGCGGGCGCAGACTTCATCCAGACGCAGTGCATTTACAATATGGACCGGTTCAAGGAGTTTATAAAACAAGCCGTCGATATGGGGCTCCATGAGAAATGTTATATCCTGGCAGGCGTCACCCCCATGAAAAGCGTCGGTATGGCTCTCTATATGGCCAAACAGGTACCGGGCATGGATGTCCCCGAATCCCTGATCAAGAGATTAAGAGGGGCCGGAAAAGGGAAAGCGGGTGAAGAGGGGATCCGGTTTGCCCTGGAACAGATTGAGGAATTTAAAGAGATGGAAGGGGTAGCAGGCGTCCATCTCATGGCCATCGAATGGGAACATAAGGTGCCCGAGATAGCTGAAAGAGCAGGAGTTCTCCCGAGACCGGTCGTCTGATGCTATATTAAGGTACAAGGCGTAAGACGCAAGGCTTAAGGCCCAAGCCTTAAAACTGCCCTTCAAGCCCGCAAGATCGATTGCCTTTTCATCTTGCGGGCTTTTTTTTCTTGAATTTCATCGATGAATGTCCATAATAGTCCCATTCGCGGTTCTTTTTGCCGTTCACTCATTCTGTAATCACCGAAAGATAGAGCGCCTCATAATAGGGACCCATGATTATCACTACCAACAGCGGTCAGACATTCGACACAAACAAAGACCTTACCGCACCCGAACGGCATATCCTTCAGAAACTGTTTCTGTGGGAATCCATGTCGTCCAATCTTGAGGAATTCAGAGAAAAAAAGAAAACGGCCCTGTCAAAGGGATGGAACAACTCCGGTCCCGTACCGGAAAGCAATGCCTTGAAAGATATCATCCGCCATCTGGAAGCGAAAGTATCTCTGCGTCTAAATGAAACCTGAGGAAATGTAAGTGACCACCTCTGCAGTCAAATCGAAATCCGGGGAATTTGATGAAGCAATGACGCTCATCAGAGGAAAACAGGCAGAGGAAACGCTGAACGTGGCTATTGTCGGAGGCGGAAAGGCCTGCTACAACCTTCTCAAAATCTTAGATGAAAATCGCCAATCAAGACTCAAGATGAAAATATTGGGCGTTGCCGATGTGAACCCCGACGCGCCCGGGCTTTGCTATGCAAAGGAATTGGACCTCTTTACAACCGACCGTATCCAGGGGCTGTTTGATTTGGATGGGCTGAACCTTATTATCGAACTTACCGGATCAGCCAAGGTCAAAGAAGCTGTCTTCAGAACAAAACCATCGGGTGTCTCTATCATGGATCACGTGTCTGCGAGGCTTCTCTGGGATCTCGTCCAGATCGAGACAGAAAAGATGGAACTGGAAAGGGAGCATCAGAGATATGCCGAGCGGGCCAAAAAACAGACGCAGGTCATACTGGATTCGCTTCCCTATAGAATTATGGTGATCAATCTCGATTTCATAGTGGAAACCGTCAACCAGACCTTCCTGAAAGAATTTGATTTCACAAGAGACGATATATTGGGGAAACACTGTTATGAAGCGAGATATGGACTGGACAAACCCTGCAAGGAGGCCGGGAATATCTGTTACCTCGAAGACCGCCTGGAGCAGATAAAGGAAAAGGGGTCTTTGAGTACCATCAAGGAATATGTGGATGAGAATGGTGAAACCCGTTTTGACGTGATCACCCTTGCACCCATATTTGATGAACAGGGCAAAGTTATCCAGCTGCTCGAGGCCTCACGGGACGTTTCAGAGAGGCTCATGTTAGAGCGTGAGATGGAGAAATCCAACATCTTCTTCCAGAACGTAATCCAGAGCACTGTGGACGGGATCGTCGTGGTGGATACCAAGGGAAACGTGCTCATCTTTAATGAGGGGATGGAAAACCTGACCGGGTATACACGGACAGAAATCATGGAACACGGTCATCTTGCCAGCTTTTACAACATCGATGTGGCCAAAGAGAATATGATAAAAATGAGGAGCAACCAGCACGGCCCTCTCGGCAAACTCAATCCAACCAGTATGTCCATTACCACCAAAGAAGGTAAAGAGGTGCCGGTGACTATTTCAGCCTCTATCATCACAATAAACGACAACGAAGTTGGAAGCGTTGGGGTATTTACCGACATGCGGGAGGTACTCAAGATGCGGAAGGACCTGGAGGACGCCCATCTCCAACTTGTCCAATCGGAAAAAATTGCCTCTGTTGGTAGAATGGCCGCCGGAGTTGCTCATGAGATCAATAATCCCCTGGCCGGGGCCCTTATTTATGCGGAACTCCTTAAGGAAGAGCTACAGGACGATCCCAAATATCAGGACGACATCCAGGAGGTAATCAATCAGACCCTCCGCTGCAAAAAGATTGTTGCAGAGTTGCTGGAATTCAGCCGGCAGTCCATCGGGCAAACATCTTCCTTCAGCCTGGAATATCTCATTAACCAGTGTCTTAACCTGCTTATTAACCAGGTCCTTTTTCAAGACATCCGGGTCACAACCGAAATCGAGCCTGATATCCCTGAAATGGTTGGTGATATGGGACAGCTGCAGCAGGTCTTCACAAATCTCTTTATCAACGCTGCTCACGCAATGGAAGAGAAGGGAATGCTTAAGGTAGTTGCCAACTACCAACCGGACAATTCGCGATTCGTTATTAAGGTTTCCGATACAGGACCGGGAATTCCGGCGGAATCAAGAGATAAGATTTTTGATATCTTTTTTACTACCAAGCCTGTGGGAAAAGGTACCGGTCTTGGTCTGAGTATTACACAAAATATTATTCAGCTTCATGGGGGAACGATTAGCTTTGACTGTCCCCCAGGAGGGGGCACAACCTTTACCATTGAACTCCCCTTGGAATTTAATGAGGCACAAACGGACGAACCTGTTTTTGTGGGATTGGATGAATCATGAATGAGACAATCAAAATCTTAGTGATAGACGATGAAAAGGCCATCAGAAATGGATGCCGACGCGTCTTGACCGGGAAAGGTTATGAGGTAATTACCGCTGAAAATGGTCAAATAGGCCTTGACATCTTAGCTAAAAAGTCCATGGACATCATTCTTCTTGATCTCAAGATGCCTGTCATAGGGGGTGAAAAGGTTCTGGAAACTACACGGAGAGAATACCCGGATATACCGGTTATTATTATCACGGGGCATGGGACCGTTGATACAGCAGTGGTATGCATGAAAAACGGGGCCTATGATTTTATAACCAAGCCCTTCCAGATCGACCAGTTTCTCCTGACTATCACGCGGGCTGCTGAAAAGCGGAGATTAGAGCAGAAAGCCAGGCAGTTTCAGGAGGAAAACATACGGAACCTCTATGATCTCAATCTTGAAAAGAGCCGCCTGAAAACTATTATCGAACAGATGGCCAACGGCGTCATGGTAACCAACCGTAACCTGGAAGTGGTCCTCCACAACCCGGCCCTGATGCGATTGATGGAAATACCGGAAGAAATAGAAAGCCCTGCCCCCATTGGCAAAATCATTCATAAAGAGTCCCTGATAGACACCCTTAAACAGATTTTGAGTGGGGAGTCACCGGAAGAGGAGTCTGTATCACAGGAAATCAATGTAGGGGCTAATGTCCTTCGGGCCATTTCGGCTCCTGCCCTCGGACCTAACAAGGCCGTTGCCGGCACTGTGACCGTTCTGGAAGATATAACGGCATTTAAGCAGCTTGACGAAATGAAATCTGATTTTGTTAATATGGTAGCCCACGAACTTCGCAGCCCCCTTGTTTCCATCAGACAGCTCAACAGTGTTCTTTTGGAGGGGTTAGCAGGCCCACTTGAGGAAAAACAACAGGACTTTGTGAAAAGGGGAATGAATAAAATCGATTCCCTACTCGAACTTATTAACGACCTTCTTGACGTGGCAAAAATCGAAGCAGGGAAATATGTCCAGCACCAGGTCCCCACCGACATCGGCCAGATCATAGAGGAGACGGTTGCCCTGATGGAACCGAGGGCCAAGGAACAGGGTATCACCCTTACCCATTCCTATCATAATTTAAAACTGGTCCAGGCAGACCCCAAGAACATCGAAGAGATCTTTAATAACCTCGTCAGCAATGCAATTAACTATTCTCCCGACGGGGGCCGGGTAACGATCACCGCACGCAGTTTGCCCGAATACATGGAAGTAAAAGTCGAGGATACAGGTGTGGGGATCCCCCCTGAAGAACTACCCAAAATTTTTGATAAGTTCTACCGGGTTAAACATCCCAAAACCCGTCAGGTAATAGGCACGGGATTAGGCCTGGCAATTGTAAGAGGGGTAATTGAAGCACACCACGGTACCATTGATGTGGAGAGCATACCGGATAAGGGAACAACTTTCAGGATCTTGCTGCCGGTGATTGATCCAAAAGATTGACTATTGGAGGAGAAACCATCTCAATTACACAAGACAAAATACGATCGGGCATGAACATTGCCCTTGTGGGAGCGGGGACCTACTGCAAGGAGATCCTTGAAAACACCTTTCTTAATAACAACGAGACGGAGGTGCGAGAGAGCATTGTGGCGGTGTCAGATCCCGATCCTGATACTCCGGGTATGCTGCTGGCCAGACAGCTGGGTCTGATCACGGTAAAAGATTGTCACGAGCTTTATGACCCCAAGTACGATATCCATCTTATTATAGTTCTTACCCCTGAACAAAAAATACTGGAAGAGATCCTCAGGACAAGACCGTCCAAAATACGAATCCTCTCCTATCATGTCTTTGAACTCTTTTGGAAGGCCATCAGTCGTGAGACGGACAAATTGAGGGAGAGGACCAAAGAGATGGAAACCATCATCAACGGGATACAGGACTTTATTCTGGTCATAACGCCTGACAGGAAGATCGTGGATGTCAATGATGCATTCCTTTCCAAGATGGGTTTTTCCCGTGAAGAGGTAATCGGGAAACTATGTCACGATGTGTATCAGAGGACTTATCCTGAATGCAATGAGGGGGATCTTGTTTGCCCCTTGAGCGATGTAATTCGAAACGAGAGAGAATGTCGGCAGATCCGGAAATCGCCAGTTCCAACCGGCGACAATCGTTATTTCGAGGTGGAGGTATATCCCATATGGGAAAAGGGTAGAAAGATTTCGAAATTTATCCATATCAGCCGCGATATTACCGAACGCCGAAGAGAAGAGGAAGAAATTACTCACCGGCTGGAAGAGATGGTGGAAAAACGAACGAGACAGCTAAAAGAGACCCATGACAAGCTTCTCCACCAGGACAAGATGGCATCTCTCGGTAAACTCTCCGCGTCAGTAGTCCATGAAATCAACAATCCCATAGCCGGGATTCTAAATCTGATAATGCTGATCAAGAGGATACTTGAGGAGGGGCCTGTAGGGGAAGAAGAGCTTGAAAAATTCAGCCACTACATAAACCTCATGCAGACGGAAACCCGGCGAACGGGTCGTATTGTATCCAACCTCCTTGCATTTTCAAGGCAATCGAAGATTGAAATGAAGCCATTAAACCTTAACCGGATCGTCGACCAGACCCTGGTATTGAATTCAAACCTGTTGAGAATCAGCGGGGTAAAGGTCAAAAAGCATCTTGACCAAAAGCTGCCGGAGCTTGTGGGATCCGCAGACCAGATTCAGCAGGTATTTATGAACTTTGTATCCAATGCCGCTGAGGCTATGGAGTCAATGGGGGGTGGTACCCTCACAGTGGAAACCGGTCATATTCCGGAAGCGGAAAAGGTAATGGTCAAATTCAGAGATACGGGCAAAGGGATAGCCAGGGAAGACCTCACCAAGATTTTCGAACCCTTTTTCACCACCAAAAAGGAGAAGAAAGGAGTAGGGTTGGGCCTTTCCGTGGCATACGGCATCATTGAAGAGCATGGCGGGTCAATCCATGTGGAGTCTCAAAAAGGAAAAGGGAGTACTTTTAGGGTAGAGATTCCTATGAATCGCCCATCAAATCTTGAGGACGGAGGTGCACATGAGCACTAAAATCCTTGTTGTTGATGACGAATTGATCATGCGGGAGTCTCTGGGCGACTGGCTTGACAGAGATGGTCATGAGGTTGAAACCGCAGTAAGCGGAGAGGAGGCCCTCGAAAAAGTAAAGACCTCCCATTTTGATATCCTCCTCGTTGACCTCAAGATGGAGGGGATGAGTGGACTTGAGGTCTTAAAGGAGGTTAAGGAAAGAGACCCTGATACGGCAGTGGTTATGATTACGGCCTACGGATCGATTTCAACAGCCATAGAGGCAATGAAGGACGGGGCCTATGATTATCTGCTCAAGCCCTTTGATCCCAATGAGCTGGGGATTGTGATTGACAAGATCATTGCTCAGCAGGCTCAGGCCCTTGAAAACCTCTTTTTGAAAGAACAGTTTAAGGACCGGACCCGTTTCGAAAGCATGATAGGGCAATCGAAACCGATGCAGAACATCTTTGACTTGATCCAGGATCTGGCCCCCATGGATTCAACGGTCCTGATTACCGGTGAGACCGGGACAGGCAAAGGGTTAGCAGCCAAGGCGATTCATACAAACAGCCCCCGATGTGGAGGTCCGTTCGTGGTGGTCAATTGTGGCGCTATTCCCGAACACCTTATGGAGAGTGAATTGTTTGGTCATCAGAAAGGGGCCTTTACTGATGCAAAGGAGACCAAAAAAGGAAGGCTGGAACTTGCACATGGAGGCACCCTCCTGTTGGATGAGATCGGGGAGGTTGGCATGAGGATGCAGATAGATCTGTTGCGTGTACTGGAAGACCGCGTGTTTTACAGGGTGGGCGGCACGCAACCGATTGAGGCTGATTTCCGGATTATCGCCGCAACGAATCGAAATCTTGAGGAAGCGATCAGAGAGGGGAAGTTTAGAGAAGATCTATACTATCGTTTGAACGTGATTTATTTCAAAATGCCACCCCTTCGTGAACGTAAAGAGGATATACCTCTTATAGCCGAACATTTCCTTAACCGGTTTTCCCAGGAAATGAACAGGCCCGTGGACCTGATTAACAGGGCTGCGATGGACGAAATGATGCTTTATGAGTGGCCTGGAAACGTCAGGGAACTGGAAAATGCCATTGAAAGGGCTGTGGTCGTGGGCAAAAGCCGCAGCATTCAGACTGAAGACCTGCCCATCTTCCGTCCTGAATACATAAGCTCCACTTCACTTAATTCCCTGAAAGAGGTTGAAAAAGGGCATATCATAAAGGTGCTTGACGAGAATCAGTGGAATATTGCAAGAAGCGCAAAAATCCTGGGCATCGATAGGTCAACCTTGTACAGCAAGATCGATCGTTATCAAATCCAAAAACCCAAGTGACTGACCCTCCCATTAATAAGATTGTTATTTTTGCCGTAAGTGGCCTCGAATCCGAAATGCTAACACGGGCCAGGCTTGACATCGACCGGATATTCTATTGTCAAACAGAAATAATTCCTCTCTCGAATGATCTTACCTACGCCTTGGACCCGGCGCGAAATCAATACCTTTCTGCCTCTATCCTGGACAAGCTGATCACCCTGGCCCCCGGCCATGCTGTCAAGGTCCTTGCCATTGTTGAAGTGGACCTCTTTATCCCTATCCTGACTCATGTTTACGGGGAGGCTCAGATGGGAGGGAAGGCATGCATTGTTTCCACATACCGGCTGGGGGAAGGTGTTTCACTGGCCAGCGAAACCTATTTTCACAGGGTTGCCAAGGAAACCATACATGAACTGGGCCACACCTTTAATCTCCGCCATTGCCCGAGTAAGGCATGTATTATGCATTATTGCCGCACCTTGAATGATGTGGACAGGAGACCGGATGAACTGTGCAGATACTGCAAGGTCCTGTTAGATGATGAAATTGAAAGGCTGGCAAAACAGTCCCACCTCTCCTCTGCAAATGGTAATAATATTAACAGGATTTCAGGTATCAAGAAAAATCTTAGTCAGTCTCTCCCACCCTAACTGGGGTATTTTGCCGTAGATGTCATTGCCGAAGTGCCCGCCATCAGCCGGGAGGGGGCCTGCGACCTCTTCAATTAGCTGATGGAGACGTTCCACTTCTTCGTCCATAAAATCGCCGCTTTCAGTATTGATCATCAACTCCTTTAATTCGTCTCGCAATGTGTCTGAGTGAACCCTCATGATCCACCCCTCGGAAAAGGGGGCATCATTGGCCAACCCCCCCTCGGTCCTAAGTCTCGGGTTGATGGAGGTGACAACGCCGCTCACCGGGGAAAGGACTTTTGCCGTCTGTTCCCGCCTAAACGCTCTTGTATCCGCCCTCCCCTGTCTGATCTCTTTGCCGACAAGGGGAGACTCAATTCTATCGAAAGGCCCCAAGACCCGAAGGGCAAACTCGTCTATACCGATCCTTACGGATGAGCCCTCTTCCACCTTTACCCAGGTGTGGCCCCGGTGGAAATAATACCCCTGGGGGATCCTGAACCCTTTTATGTTGAGTTTGTCAACAGGTTTGACTACCGCATGTACAGAGAACTCGTCGTGAAAAAATTGATCAAAGTCACAACTGCCGCAGCGATATTCTTGGTTGCATGCCCTGAAGTTGATACGCTGTTTCATATGGTGCAGGCAGGGCCGCCTGGATGCAGGGAGTGATAGCAATTTATTTTTCCAAGGGATTATTTCACCTCGTTTTCCTTTGGGTGTTGTACCACCCTGTCTCAACCTGTTGTTTTCGTCAGCTGTTCGCACCATATTCCTGTCGAAACGACACCCGGGACAATCATAATCCCATCTGCACTCTTTCTTGCCGACAACTCCTGCCTGCATCCATATACAAGGGTGAAGACCATGATTTGCCTCTATATGCAATAGACCGGTTTCCATATCTATCCCTCTCTTTTCTCAGGCACTCCTTTTTTATTTTTTATTTGGCTTTCAGGAAGGTCTTGGTCAATCTGGCCCATCCTAAATCGGGGAGATTCCCGAATATGTCTTCCGCCAAATAACCTCCGTCTGCAGGTAACGGACCGGAAACATCTTCTATCATGCCCTCAAGTATTTTCACCTCTGTGTTCATCCATTCAAAACTTTCAGCATCAGCCATGAGTTTTTTTGCTGCGCCCTTGATATCGGGAGTATGGACCATGAAGAGCCATCCCTCTTCATAGGGTTTATGTCTGGCCAATTCAGGTCTCTCTCTCAACCCGGAATTGACTTCCATAATCACCCCATCCACAGGTGAAAGAACGTCGGCCCTGTTCGCGGTTCGTTTAAGACCCCAGCCCACATTCCCTCTGTCAAGCTCTTTTCCCATCAGGGGAAGGTCAAAGGCATCGGCCCCGCCCAAGAGTTTTTGGGAGAAATCATCCATGCCTACCCGGACGCACCCACCGCTCTCGATCCTTATCCAGGTATGTCCGTTGTGGAAATAGTACCCCCTGGGAACCTTGAAGCCTTTGATCTCCTCGACTTCATGGAGTCTGCTCCCTGTCTTTATTGTCCACACATCTTCGAAGAACTGGTCAAAATCACACTTGGAGCATTCATAATCGTATGCACAGGCCCTTTTGGCGATCCTGTTGGTCAGGCTGTGCCTGCAGAGCCTGTCCAGCCCTTCTCTCCTTTTCATTGCCTCCTGCCAGGGCATCTGATTCCCCTTTTCTACCCTCTTTTCCATTCCCAGGTCGTATTTGCAGGTGGTGCAGTCATAAAAGTTATTGCAGTTTTTGAATTCTACGGCACCCGCCTGCATCCATATGCAGGGATTGGCGGCCCTGGCATGCTTGTCCGGTTTCACCATCCAGACCTGTCCGCCCAATACCGCTCCAATCCCGGTCTTGGTTTCCAGGTCTCTATCACTCCCTTTTCTGTAGGATGATCCGTACCCCACATGGCTTCTTCTCTCTTCATCCCTTTTCTGTGCCATTTTTCTCTCTCCTTAAGTTTTGATTTTAAGTCTTTGTCCTGTTTCTAAGAGCAAGGACTATGCCATGTTGAAGAAAGCACCTGCGATAAAACTGAGTAAGTATTTAAGATCACTAAGGATGAATCCCAATATACCTCTTTTGACAATTGATCGAAATGTCCTGGCAGAGATCGGGGAAATGCCGGGATATTCAACAGTACCAGAAAATATCGCACCTATTCGTGGGGAAAAATTTCATTAGTTCTTTATTTTCAGGCAGTTACAGAAATGTAGAGATTTCCCCCATCAATGTTGCAATTTCCAGCAGGTTTTTTCGGGGCATACTGCTTGGGGAGTGGTACGGCAATATTAAGGTATTGCCCTGGATCGTGGGGGTTTTTTTCCTTGAATTTGTCGAAGATTGCTCATAATATGCGTTGAAAATAAAACCCATGAGCTGGAAAGTGAAATCCGTGAACAGAAAATATTCTACTATCATATTAAATCCTTTGGAATCGAAGATCTTGAGATGGCTATAGCCAATGCTGTCAACGGATCATCTCATTAACTCGGAGGTTGAGATCATGCAGTTAAAGGAAAAGATCGCTGCTAAAAAATTCGTTGTCTTAGGAGAATTTGAACCCCCCAAGGGGGCTGATTTTTCCTCCTTCCTTAAGAATGTCAACCTTATAAGGGGGCGTGTGGACGCCTTTGTGGTACCTGAAATGGCAAATGCCGTTTTAAAGGCAAGTTCCTTGGGGGGGTGTGCATTCCTTGAAAGAGAGGGGATTGGGGCAGTTCTTCAGGTCTGTTGCCGGGACAGGAATCGTTTGGCGCTTCAGGCAGACATCTTATCAGCAGGGGCCTTGGGCGTTAAGAATATTATGGGTGTGACAGGCGTTGATATAAGTTACGGGGACCACCCTCATGCAAGGACAGTTAATGATCTCGACCTCCTGGAACTCCTTGACACAATAAACAAACTTCAAGACGGTAAAGACCTGGCCGGTGTTGACCTGAGAGGTACACCGCAGTTCTGCGTGGGTTCAACCGTTGATATGGGCGCGTCAGGGGACCTCTTGAAGATTGAATTGGAGAATATTGACAAGAAGATAGATTTAGGGGTCGAGTATCTCGTCACAAATCCTGTGTTTGATATGCGCCGATTACAGCAGTTTGTCAAACGGATCGATACTGAAAAGGTTGCAGTAATCCCAACGGTGCTCCTCCTTAAATCGGCTGGAATGGCGCGCTACATAGACAGAAATGTTAAGGGGATCTCGATCCCTGCCGAAATGATCCGAGACATTCAAAAGGCCGCGGATAAGCCGAAGGAATGTATCAGGATAGCCGGGGAAACCATAAACCGCCTCAAAGATATAGGCATGGCCGGGGTCCTGATATCCACTGTTGGCTGGGAGAATAGGCTCCCGCAGATCTTGGATATGGCTAAACTATAGGACTGAAAGGAACCGCATAATGTCAGGGAGTAAAACGAGGAAGTTGTCAGGTTCGGTTATGGTAGTAGGAGGGGGTATTGCCGGTATGCAGTCCGCACTGGATCTCGCAAACTCCGGATATTACGTGCATCTTGTCGAGAGTTCATCGGCCATCGGCGGGATCATGTCTGAATTGGACAAGACCTTTCCCACCAATGACTGCGCTATGTGAATTATCTCACCGAAACTGGTCGAGGTCGGCCGGCATCTGAACATTAATCTGATCACCTGTTCAGAGGTGGAGAAGGTTGATGGCTACAAGGGAAATTTCAGGGTAACTGTACGTAAGTCCCCGCGATACATCGATGAATCCATGTGCACCGCGTGCGGGGATTGTACCACTGTATGTCCGGTGGTCTTGCCCAACGAGTATGACCAGGGTTTAAGCGACAGGAAGGCTGCTTATAAAAAATACGCTCAGGCCATACCCGGGGCCTTTGCCATACAGAAGAGAGATAAGGCGCCTTGCCGCCTGGCCTGCCCGGCCGGGCTCAATGTACAGGGGTATGTGCAAATGGTGGGCGAGGGAAAGTATGAGGAGGCCTTGAAGATCATAATGGAGGACCTCCCCCTGCCCGGAGTGCTCGGCAGAATATGCCCCCATGGCTGTGAAAACGCCTGCCGGCGGTGCGATGTGGACCAGCCTGTCGCAATCCGCGACTTGAAGCGTCTGGCTGCAGATCAGTTCGACCCTCGAGAGATCAATGTTGAGTGTCAGGACCGGCGGGAGGAGAGGGTGGCCATCATCGGTTCAGGCCCTTCCGGCCTCTCCGCCGCCTATCACTTAGCCAAGAAAGGTGTTTTATCCACAATCTTTGAAGCGCTCCCCAAACCCGGCGGAATGTTGCGGGTGGGTATCCCGGAGCACCGACTCCCACGAGACGTCCTTGACCAAGAGATTGAGCTTATTACCAATTTAGGGGTCCAGATCAAAACAAACACTCCCCTCAGCGCGGAATTGACCGTAGATAACCTTTTGGATGATGGCTACAAAGCAGTCTACTTAGCCATGGGCGCCCACAAAGGGATCGAGCTTGGCATCCCGGGCGAAACCGTCAAAGGGGTCAGGCAGGGTGTTGATTTTCTGAGGGAGTTGAATCTATCCGGAAAGGCCCCGGTAGGGAAGAGAATGGCTGTAATAGGCGGGGGAAACGTGGCCATAGACGTAGCCCGCTCCGCGGTCCGTCTCGGTGCGGAAGAGGTAAACATTATATACCGGAGGACCCGTGCGGAGATGCCGGCCTGGGAGGAGGAGATTCAGGCGGCAGAAGAAGAGGGGTCTAAGATCACCTATCTTTCCGCTCCCCAAGAGATACTTACTCAAGATGGAGAAATCGTAGGGCTCAGGTGTATCCGCATGGAGCTTGGCGAGCCCGATTCATCTGGGAGGAAACGGCCAATACCCGTTCCCGGAAGCGAATATGACATAGAGATCGACCAACTTATCCCAGCCATCGGCCAGAGGGCCGATCTATCTGCTATTGAAGATATGGAAGGGCTTGATTTTTCGCGGTGGGGGACAATTGAGGTGGATCCGGTTACCTATGCTACCAACCGCGATGGTATCTTTGCAGGCGGGGATATCCAGACCGGCCCGTGGGTTGCCATCGGCGCCATCGCTGCCGGCAGAGAGGCGGCAGAATCGATTGTCCGATATTTAGACGGCATGGATATGGCTGAAGGCCGGGAACCCATTTCAAACGAAGACCCTGTATATCGTCCTATTCCTGGAGATACCCCAACCCAACCGAGGGCAAAAATGCCCGAACTCCCAGTGGAAAAGAGGAGGGCGGTCTTTGACGAGGTGGAGCTGGGATATGAAGAGGAGACCGGAAAAAAAGAGGCCGGCCGCTGTCTCAATTGCGGATACTGCTGTGAATGTTTTCAGTGTGTGGAGGTCTGCGGCCCGGGCGCCGTCAGCCTGGAGACACATGCACAGCAACCCGAAACCATCAGCCTGAATGTGGGATCCATCATATTGTCTCCAGGTTTCCGCCCCTTTGACCCCTCAAGATTCGAGACCTACAATTACGCAAAGCTCCCAAACGTGATCACCTCCATGGAGTTTGAGAGGATTCTCTCTGCCTCAGGTCCTACAATGGGCCACTTGGTGAGACCTTCCGATGAAAAAGAGCCAAAAAAGATCGCGTGGCTCCAGTGTATTGGCTCTAGAGATGTAAACAGATGTGATCATCCCTATTGTTCGTCTGTCTGCTGTATGTACGCCATCAAGGAATCTGTTATCGCAAAGGAACACGCCGGAAGCGATCTGGATTGCGCAATTTTCTTCATGGATATGCGGACCCATGGCAAAGACTTTGAGATCTATTATGACAACGCCAAAGAAAAACAGGGGGTTCGTTTTATTCGTTCCAGAGTGCATACAATAGATCCGGTTGAGGGAAGTGACGACCTGTCATTGAAATACGCCACCGAAGATGGGGAGTTCAAAGAAGAGCGCTTTGACATGGTGGTCCTTTCAGTAGGTATAGAAACAGCACCGGATGTAATGGAACTTGCGGAAAACCTGGGGCTTGATCTCGGGGAGGAAGGATTCTGTCAAACAGAAAGCTTTTACCCCGTAACCACGTCAAAGGAAGGGGTTTATGTTTGCGGCGCTTTTCAGGGCCCGAAGGACATACCCCAGTCGATCATGGAAGCCAGTGCAGCAGCCTGCGCAGCGAGTACGGACCTCAGTGACGTCAGGGGATCAGATACCAGGATAAAAGAGATTCCGGATGAAATGGACGTTTCAGGTGTTGAGCCTAAGGTCGGGATCTTTATATGCAACTGTGGGATCAACATAGGTGGTGTGGTAGATGTCCCCGGTTTAGCCGAGTATGCCTCTACCCTGCCAAATGTTGTGTTTACGGATCAAAATCTCTTCACCTGCTCCCAGGATACCCAGGAAAAGATGAAAGAGGTCCTCAAAGAACATGGTGTTAACCGGGTGGTGGTAGCCGCCTGTTCCCCGACCACCCACGAAGCCCTGTTTCAGGATAGCCTCCAGGACTGCGGTCTTAACAAGTACCTTTTTGAGATGGCCAATATCAGAAACCAGGACTCATGGGTCCACAGCGACGACCCGGCCTCGGCAACGGATAAGGCCAAGGATCTTGTCAGGATGGCCGTGGCCAGGGCATCTCTGCTGGAACCGCTTACTGCAAAAACCATATCCGTAAACAAGCGCGCCCTGGTGATTGGAGGGGGAGTGTCCGGGATGAGTGCGGCCCTGAACGTGGCCGATCAGGGCTTTGAAACGGTCATCGTTGAAAAGGAGGCCCAGTTGGGCGGTCTTGCCAAAGAATTGACTCACACCATCGAGGGCGCAGATGTCCAGGAACACCTTTTTGAACTGATGGAGAGGATTGAAAGACATGAAAAGATCCAGGTATTAACCGAATCCCTCATTGTAGGGTTCAGCGGGTTCAAGGGGAATTTCACCACCGAAATCATGGTTGGCCCCGGAATGTATGAAAGAAAAATTGATCATGGTGTGGTCATATTGGCCACAGGGGCCAATGAATACACCCCGAACGATTTTCTGTACGGTGAAGATAGCAGGGTCATGACCCAGATGGATTTAGATAGGCAGCTCGACGAGAAAGGGGCCGAAGATCTTCAGCACGTGGTCATGATCCAGTGTGTGGGCTCAAGAAACGAAGACTACCGTAACTGCTCCCGGATCTGTTGCCAGGCCGCAATCAAAAACGCACTCCATGTTAAGAAGCTCAATCCGGAGGCCAGTGTGTACATCCTTTACAGGGATATTCGGACATACGGTCTCTTAGAGGAATATTACAGGGAGGCCAGACAGCAGGGGGTCCTCTTTTTTAGGTTTGACCGCGACCAACCTCCTCAGGTGAAATCTTCTGAGGAAGGTCTCATGGTAAGTTTCAGGGACCATGTCCTTCAGAGAGACATAAGAATATCTGCTGATATCCTCGCCCTGAGCGTCGGCATGCGGGCAGAGGACACAGAGGAATTAGCTTCCATCCTGAAGGTGGCGCGGAACCAGGACGGGTACTTTATGGAGGCCCACGTCAAATTGAGACCCGTGGACATGGCAAACGATGCCTTCTTTGTATGCGGAACGGCACACAGCCCAAAGCTGGTTTCAGAATCCATAGCCCAGGCCATGGCCGCTGCATCACGGGCCGTAACCTTTCTCTCCCAGTCAGAGATCACCCTCTCGGTGGTGACTGCCAAAGTGGATCAGGAGAGATGTGCTTCTTGCCTGATATGTGTCCGCTCCTGCCCTTATGACGTACCTAAGATCAACGAAGACGGGGTGAGCGAAATCGATCCTGCCCTGTGCCGGGGCTGCGGGGTCTGCGCGGCCGAGTGCCCGGCCAAGGTTATTGAGTTGAACTGGTATGAAGATGATCAGGTGATGAGCAAAGTGGATGCTTTATTAGAGGGAGTGTTATGATGGAAAGATTCGAACCGATTATTATTGCGTTTTGCTGTCAGTTCTGAGGATATAGCGCCGCGGACCTGGCAGGTTCCATGCGTCTTCAATATCCCAGCAACATTAATATCATCAAACTTCCCTGCACCGGGAAAATTGATCTCATCCATCTCCTCAGGTCCTTTGAGAAAGGGGCCGATGGCGTTTATGTGGTGGGCTGTCTCGAAGGAGCATGTCAGTTCACCAGTGGGAACATCAGGGCCCGTAAAAGAGTTGAACAGGCCCAGGAGATCCTGGAAAAAATTGGGATCGGAGGAGAGAGAGTGCGGATGTTTAATCTCTCCTCAAGTGAGGCGCCCCATTTCGTCCAGGTCGCCGTGGAGATGACTGAAAAAATAAGAGATATGGGACCAAATCCGATTAAGACAGCCATGCAGAAGGCAGCATAATCTGATTGCGGATTTCGGAATGATAACAGGTAAAGGGGATTGAGGGAATCGCTCCCCAACCCACAACCGACAGGAGGAGATATCATATGATCGTTGCAGACAAGAAGCCTATTGAGGAGATTATCGATATGGTAAAGGGCTACCGGAAAATCCTCATTTTAGGCTGCAATGAGTGCGTCACCGTTTGTGAAGCCGGAGGGAAGAAGGAGGTCGCTGTTTTGGCCTCGGCGCTACGCATGTACTTCATGAACGAGGGGACAAAGATAGAGATAGACGAGGTCACATTAGAAAGACAGTGTGATCACGAATACTTGGAGGAAATCCGGAACAGCATGGATCAATACGACGCTGTTGTTTCCTTGGCCTGTGGGGTCGGGGTTCAGTTCATGGCCGAAAAATACTTTGGCAGCCCCATCTATCCTGGAGTCAACACCTGTTTTATGGGGGTGACTGAAGAGCGGGGTGTGTGGAGCGAACGTTGTCAAGGGTGCGGACAATGCATCTTGGATAGAACCGCCGGGATCTGTCCCATATCCCGGTGCGCCAAGAGACTCCTCAACGGCCCCTGCGGTGGTTCTACAAAAGGGAAATGTGAAATAAGTAAAGATCTGGATTGTGCGTGGCAAATTATTATTGACCGCCTGAAAGAGCTTGACAGGTTAGACGATTATGAAGAAATAGCTCCGATCAAAGACTGGTCAACAGAACGGGCCGGGGGCCCCAGAAAAGTGGTCAGGGAGGATGTGAGACAATGAGCGCTAAAACACCGAGCAGGCTTGAAAAAATCCTTGATTCAGGACAATTGGCAGTCACATCGGAGTGCGGACCTCCGAGAGGGAGTGATCCTGAAGCGATCACCAAGAAGGCTGAAATAATCAAAGACCACGTGGATGCCATCAACATCACCGATAATCAGACCAGCGTGACCCGTCTTTCCAGTCTGGCCGCCTGTATCCATCTCAAACTGATGGGGATTGAGTCAACGCTGCAAATGGTGGTCCGGGACAGGAACCGGATCGCCTTGCAGAGCGATATCCTCGGGGCCGCTTCGTTTGACATTCATAATATCCTCTGTCTATCAGGGGATCACCAGATGTTCGGAGACTCTCCACAGGGACAGAATGTTTTTGACCTGGACTCCATGCAGCTGATTCAGACGGTGAGATTGATGCGGGATGAAGGCAAATTCTTAGGGGGGGACGATATTAAGCGACCGCCACAGATGTTTGTGGGGGCAGCGGCCAACCCATTTGCAGATCCCTTTGAAATCAGGGTCCCCCGTTTGGCAAAAAAAATCGCTGCAGGCGTGGAGTTTATTCAGACCCAGTGTATATATAATTTAGACAAATTTGAGCTCTGGATGAAGGAGGCCCGCGATCGGGGACTTCACGAAAAAGTCTATATCCTGGCAGGGGTGACCCCTTTTAAATCAGTAGGCATGGCCAAATATATGAAAAACCGTGTTCCCGGGATGGACGTACCTGATGAAGTAGTCAAAAGAATGGCCGGCGTACCTAAAGAAAAACAACCTCAAGAAGGGATTGATATATGCATTGAAACTATCCAGCGGTTGAAGGAATGCGAGGGAGTGAGAGGATTTCATGTCATGGCAATCGAATGGGAAGAGAAGGTGCCAGAGATCGTAGAGCGGGGCGGGCTTTATCCGAGACCCAAGGATTTATGATTGTTGATTGACGATTGGCGATTGTTTACGCTAAGATAAGGGAAGAGTGACGTATCCTATTCAAAATAGACAACTGCGAATCAATCGAAACACCGTATATCCAGCGATCAAAAACAAATGACTAATGACCAATAAAAAGGAGGATTGGGTATGGATAAAAAATATATTCTGGTAGTAGATGACGATCCTGATCTCGTAGAAACCGTTTCAATGATGTTAGAGAGCAAGGGATGTGAAGTAGGACAGGCTTATGATGGTATTGAAGGTGAAGAATCTATCAAAGAGAGACGTCCGGACCTTGTTATCCTTGATATCATGATGCCCCGGAAAGACGGTTATGTTCTCTGCGCTGAGTTGAAGGCCAACGATGAAACACGCGATATTCCCGTAGTCCTTCTTACTGCCGTAGGCGAAGCCGTACCCACAACCTCTTATACACACGCCGATGGCATGTCCACGGAGGCAGACGATTATATTGCCAAGCCGATTGATACAGAGGGCCTTTGGGAGGTGGTGAGCGGCCTGTTATAACCTGACCCGGCGAAGCCGGAATTGACTATTGAAAATTGAATATTTGTGGAAGTCGCTTCGCCCCATCATTTTTTTATAGATCTTTTAAAAATTTAAAGAATTTCTTAAAATATTCAATCTGGCTGTGGCATAAATCCTATGCAAACATGACGGGATTTTGAAATACAAGTACTAACCCGGATAAACCGGACTTGCGAATTTAGGGATTGAACCATTCCCGTTCATCGGGGCAAATGAAATCCCATGATCCTATGAAATCTAACCTTTGACCCCTGAACCTTTGAACCCGTGAACGGTTACGTATTCAGGTTTTTTTATGTCTGTCCCAAAAAAGCTCGGCGGGTTTAAGGTCCTGAAAGATGTGACGCTGATCTCGCTGTTTCCCCCTAAACAGACAAAGGATTTCCCTTCGAAATTTTTCAGTTTTATTGCAGATGAAAAAATAAATCTCCCCTATGTCACCTGCGTCTTTGACGACCATACCTGGGGATTGAACATTGCGGTTGAGTCCAGAGACGCAGGCAGAATACTCAACCTGGTCGAAAAGGCATTTGAAAAGAAATCAGTCCATCACCCGTACAGCACCATTCTCTCCATCTTTCCCCACAAGAAAAACCCTGAAATCACCGGCTCTCTTTTTGAGGCCTTCGGGCGAGAGGGTGTAAACACGAATGCCCTGGCCAATTCGCCATCTGCCATTTCCATTATCCTTGATGAAAACGTCCTGAACAAGGCAAGCAGCGCCCTCTTCGGGCCGTTTAGTTTCAGCGCCTATCGAACCCCCTCAGACTGGAAACTGGCCCAAAAGGGAAAGGAACAGTTATACAAAGAGGTGGTCGCCTCATTTCAGGAGCAACGGCCAAAAGTATACGGTCTTGAGTATCAGGATAATCAGGAGTTTCTGCTGGTAAAACTGAATAACCAGAGTATAGGAGACTTTGGAACTTCCTTTAAGGAATTTGCCCGGCTGGGTCTCAATCTCACCTTTTTAGCCACAAGCCCCTGTGAGGAAAGCGAAAAAGAAAAAGTGTCCTTTTGTTTGCCCGTAACCGAAAACAACTCTTATATTCAAATGATGAATGGAATAACACCACAGGCGGACATACAGAGCTACGCCCCCGTATCTACCTTTGCCATGAACGGACCCCATTTTGGGGACCGTTACGGAATAGTCAGTGAATTTTTGATTTCGTTGGAAAAAGGGGGGGTTGATCTCTTAGGACTAAGCTGCACAATAGCTTCAATTACAGGGGTCGTCCCATCCTCCCATATAACATCAACCATTGAGGCGATCAAAGGGTGTTTTGATATACCTTCGGTTATCGAGAGGACCTGAGGAGCATATTGGACTTGCCTTCATGGATGGTTGAGCAAGAGATGACTCTTAAATGCAAATGATCGGCTTTGAGCCGGATCTATTTTTCTCTTTCCAAAATCGCCTCTTTTTGTTTCTCGTATTCCTCGTCACTAATCGCGCCGTTTTCGTGCGCCTTTTGAAGATCAATTAACTCCTGTCCGGTGGTATGCTTCTTGACAGTAACTTCGGCTGTCCCACCTTTCCCCCCTTCTCCAGGACTGCCGCAACACCCGGCAAAACCTGCACCGGAAAATATCAGGAGTGACAGTATAAGAATCTTCAGTTTATTCATAATATATCTCCTTGCACTTGAGTTTGTTTGGTGCCCCCGGCGCGACTCGAACGCACGACTCCCAGATTAGGAATCTGGTGCTCTATCCACCTGAGCTACGGGGGCAATATTTGCTTTGTACCATAAACATATCTAATGTCAAATAATTTCGACCCGATGCGCTAAAAAAGATTGCTTTAATATTATGAATGTATATACTAAAATGTTATGTATATGACTTATTCAAAATAATATTTCATTAGATGGATCAGGAAATAGTGAAAAACTGTTAGAGTGGGGGTGTAGCTCAGGTGGGAGAGCGGTACGTTCGCAACGTATAGGTCAGGGGTTCGAATCCCCTCATCTCCACCATTTTTTCTTTGTTATACAATCATAAAGAATAAAAACGAGATAACTTTCCCGTCCTCATGCATGAGGCTTGGCAGCCAATGACACGAAAGGCCAAAATAGAGAGGAAAACCAAGGAAACGGATATCTCCCTGACCCTCAATCTTGACGGGGTCGGACCTTCCAGAGTAGATACCGGCATCCCCTTTATGGACCACATGTTAGAACTGATGGCGACTCATGGGTTCATGGAAATTGATCTGAAAGCCCGGGGAGACAGAGAGATTGACGACCACCACACTGTTGAAGACCTGGGGATCTGCCTCGGAATGGCTTTGAAAGAGGCCTTGGGTAACAAAGGCGGAATCAGACGGTACGGCGAATCCACTGTCCCTATGGATGAAGCATTAGCAAGGATAGTCATCGATATTTCAAATAGGCCGATCCTCGTCTACCGGGTAACACTCAAGAAAAGCACTACAGGGACATTTGACATCGGCTTGGTAAAAGAGTTTTTTCGTGCCCTGGCAACCAATGCAGGCATAACGTTAAACATTGACCTGCTCTCAGGGGACGAACCTCACCATGTTGCTGAGGCCATCTTCAAGGCATTTGGGAGAGCTTTAGACCAGGCTACCGGTATTGAAGCTCGTTTGAGCGGAAATTTACCCTCCACAAAAGGGGTTTTGTAGCAACCGAGGCACCCATGCCTGAGAAAAATCGAGAGAAATCCCGACGATATTGCTTATGGCTTTTCGTCATTTTCTTTCTAATATCAAACGGGGGCTGTCAAAGTGGCCGGACCCCTGTTCAGTCTCAAACCCCTCCTCAACCAATAATAAAAAAAGTTGTCGTTGTTGGATTCCGACCCGCAATCCCGAAAGGAGAAAAACCCGATCTGGTCCGAAATCCCATAACAGGCACTGGTTTTATGTCTCAGCCTGTTCCCCAGGATATGGTTAGGTGGTTGACAGACCAGTTATTTGACATGTTAGTCACCGACAAGAGATGGAACCTGATACCGCCTGGCCAGGCCAAAGGTATCGTTGAAAATATCTTAGTCTCAGATACAAGAGTAGGGATGAGCCCTTTGCGAATGATCCAGGAAGTGGGAAAGACCTTTGGAGCGGATGCTGTCCTGATAGGCCAGGTATACCGTTGGCGAGATCGGATCGGTGCCGATTTCGGAGTTGAAAGCCCGGCTTCTGTTGCCTTTGATCTCTCTCTTGTAAGGCCATCAGATGGCGCCATTCTATGGAGGGGCAACTATGACAAGACCCAGAGATCCTTATTCGAAAATCTCTTTGACTATAAGACCTTCGTTAAGAGCAAAGGCCTATGGCTGACCGCCGAGAAATTGGCCCAATTAGGGTTAGACAAGTTATTAGAGGATATGCCTGGGTCTCCGCTCAAGGAAAAAACAGTCAAGGAGTAGACATTTGCTCATTATCCCGGCTATTGACATCAAAGAAGGCCGCTGTGTCAGGCTCAAGCAGGGCAGGATGTCAGATGAGACCGTTTTTTCTGATGCCCCCGAGGAGATGGCGATAAGATGGCATGAATGCGGTGCCCAGAGGCTTCATCTTGTCGACCTGGATGGAGCGGTACAGGGCAAACCGGTCAACAAAGAGGTTATCAAGCGAATTGTAAACTCTGTCCCTATCCCCATAGAGCTCGGGGGCGGGGTGAGGGAGATGTCTGTCCTGGAAGCCTACTTCTCACTCGGGCTCCAATACCTTATTTTGGGGACTGTAGCTAATAAGGACCCGGAATTTGTAAGCAATGCCTGCCGCGCCTTTCCCGGACAAATTATTTTAGGTATAGATGCCAAGAACGACCGCATTGCAGTGGAGGGATGGACAGAGGATGTAAAGCAGACTCCTTTGGAACTTGCAAACCAGTTTGAAAAAGACGAATTAGCTGCAATCATTTATACTGATATCAACCGGGATGGCATGAGAACAGGATGCAATGTGGAAGCCACTAAGAGATTGGCAAAATCAGTTGAGACCCCGGTAATCGCGTCGGGTGGGATTTCTGAAATCTCAGATGTCTTAGACATCCTGCCCCTGGCAGAGGTTGGAGTTACAGGAATGATTACGGGCAGGGCCCTGTACGATGGAAGTCTTGATTTGGCAGAGGCTATAAAAGCATGCAAAGTTGCAAAAAACGACCTTAGGAGTTGACATATTCTCTATCTGTCGTAAAATATAAGGTTTCATGTTTTCATATACCCATTTGAACCCTGAACTTCAAAAAAAAGAACATGTCTCTAAATCAAAGAATAGCTGAAGATCTCAAACAGGCCATGAAGGCAAAGGATACCATCCGCCTTTCTTGCTTAAGAATGCTCAAGAGTTCTATAAAAAATTTGCAGGTGGAAAAAAGACGTGAATTAACGGATGAGGAAATCCAGTCCGCTGTTTCGTCCATGGTCAGAAAAGGGAAAGAAGCTGCGAGGGAATTCAAAAACGGGAATCGTGAAGATCTGGCCCTGAAGGAAGAAAAAGCGATCGAGATCTTCTACGAATACCTGCCACATCAGTTGACCCCGGAGAAAATCGAAGAGAATGTACGGCAAATCATTTCCGAGTTGGCTGCTGATAGCCCGAAAGATATGGGGAATGTTATGAAGGCGGCTATGGCCAGGATGGCAGGGCAGGTACAGGGGAAGGAAGTAAATGAGATAGTAAAAAAACTTCTAACTTCGTAGTCAAGTAATTAAACATGCCAAGCCACCAGTCTGCCAAAGAAGAAATAAAACGGGCGGCCGACATCGTACAGGTCATCGGTCAGTTCGTTCAACTTAAAAAGGCCGGGAAGAACTTTATTGGTCTCTGCCCATTTCACGCTGAAAAGGATCCATCGTTCACGGTCAGTTCAGACAGACAGATGTTCCATTGCTTCGGATGCAAAAAGGGGGGGGACATCTTCGCCTTCTGGATGGATTACCACGGACTCACCTTTCCAGAGGCCCTGAAGGATTTAGCAGAAAGGTATAATGTACAAATTACTGACAAATTTTCCGCAACTGAAGAAAAAAGGAGAAGCAACCTAAGAGAGACCCTCCTCAAGATAAATGAGGCCGCCGCACTATATTTCCAACAGGCATTGAGTAAAACTGCAAGAGAAAACCCTGCTGCAGATTATCTAAAGAAAAGGGCCATTTCAAAGGAGATTATCTCGGAATTCCGCCTGGGTTATGCCCTTGATAAATGGAGCGGGATTGTTGATTATTTGAAGAAGCATAATATAGACCCGGAAAAGGCTGTCCAGGCCGGACTGATCATTCCCAAAAAGGGCGGGGGATATTACGATCGTTTCAGGGGCCGGATTATGTTCCCCATTCTGAATCTGCGGGGGCAGGTGGTTGGATTTGGCGGAAGGGTCCTTGACGACTCCCTTCCCAAATACCTGAATACGCCCGAAACCCCGGTTTTTCATAAGGGAGAATTCCCCTATGGACTGCATGCCTCTTTTAAGGCAATCAGGCAGAAAGGGTTAGCTGTTATTGTTGAGGGATACATGGACCTTCTGGCCTTGAGGAGACACGGGCTGGATGAGGTGGTAGCCACCCTTGGGACTGCCCTGACCGACCAGCATATCCGAAAGATAAAGGGATATGCAAAGGAGGCTGTTGTGGTCTTCGACCCTGACGAAGCAGGAAGAAATGCGGCCTTAAGAAGTCTGCCCCTCTTTTTGAATGAAGGGCTTCCCGCCAGGGCGGTTGTTTTACCGGATGGTCATGATCCAGACAGTTTTGTAAACGCTAAGGGCCTGCCCGAGTTCTTAAAGCTTTTGGATAGCGCCCCTTCAATGTTTGACTTTTTTCTTGACCAGAAATTAACCCAAGATGATTCAGACATAGAGGGGAAGGTTCATGTATTGAAGGAAATCCTGCCAGTTCTGTCGCAACTCCGAAATGCTGCACAACGTTCGTTGTATGTGGGACGTCTCTCGGAACGGATTGGGATCAAAGAAGAAGTGGTCTTGTCTGAACTAAAATCACTCAACCAAGACCGGTCAGGAGACACGCTTGAAAGAGGGCTGAAAAGCCGACTGACAGACCCGAAGTTGGATAAAAAAATCGGAGATATCCAGTTACTCAACCTTCTTGTGCATCATCCCAAAACAGTAACCGGGCTGATGGACTCTGGTTGCAAGGCTCTGCTTTCAGACGACACTGCCTCAAGAATTGTTGAAGTCATTTTCGAGAAATATCGGAGGGAAGGCCAGTTTTCACCCGAAAATATTGAGGAAACCCTCGATAATGACGATGTTCGTATACGACTTAGAGAGGTGATGGTAGCCGGCTCCATTTATTCAGATCAGGAGGTAAAACAGGCGGTCGAAGAAATAAGGGAAAAAGCCCGTCAGAAAAGGCTCTCAGACGAAGTTGCGGCAGCTAAGAGCGACCCCGAAGCCTTGAACAAAATGCTGTTGTCTAAACGAAGGGCAGAGGCTGGTTGTTAATTATTAACTATTACTTATTCAGCAAATATCGATAGAGGGGATATGATGGATAAAAACGCCGATATGATCAATTTGAAGCGGTTGATCCATAACGGGAAAAAAACGGGCTACATTACCTTTGAAGAGCTAAATGATGATCTGTCCGATGATTTTGTATCCTCAGAGGAGCACATCGATGAACTCATGATGATGTTCGAAGAGCTCGACATCATGGTTATCGATGATGCGGCTAAGAAGAAAATCGAAAAGGCCGAGGAGGCAAAGAAAAAGGCGGCAAAAGCAGAAGAGAAAGGGAATGCATCCATAGATCTTGCAGATGCAGTTTCCGGAGCCGCTGACCCTGTGAAAATGTATCTGAAAGAGATGGGCCGCATCTCACTGCTCACGAGAGAGGGAGAGGTCGAAATAGCCAAACGAATTGAGGCAGGCGAAAATGAAACCTTGGACCGGCTTCTCCTTTGCGGTGTGGGAGTGGAGCGTATCATCGAGTTAGGTGAGATGCTCAAGAATAGTGAAGTAAAACTAAAAGAAGTAATCAATGATATGGAAGACGATGACAGCTTCACGCTGCTGAGTGAGAGAAAGGAATCCATCATAAACCTGATCGATCGAATCAGGGGATTGAATGAGGTTATGTGCCTGAAAAGGCGTGATAAAGCCAAGACCCGCTGCACTGAGCAGGCAAAAAAGAAGATTACGACACAGATAAAGCGGAATCAAAAGAAGGTCATGAACCTTGTAAGTTCATTCACCCTTGAAGATAGACAGGTTGAGGGTATGATTGACAAATTTAGGGAGTTGTCGACTGAGGTCGAAGCAGCGGAGAGAAAGATAGAAGAATGTATGCTGCGCGCAGGCGGTAAACCGATTTCTTATCTCAAAAAATGTGCTTCCAAGATTCCAAAATCGGCAAAAGACGACCAGATAATCCAACCCATCGGCCTGCCAAAGAACGAGATTATCCTCTTGAAGTCCGAGGCGGATAGGGCCCAAAAAATTATCAAGCAAGCCAGGGAACGGACTGATTTGACCCCCCGCCACATAAAGCTCAAGCTGAAACAAGTGGAAAGAAGCTTAGCTAACGCAAATATGGCAAAATCAGAGCTCATTCAAGCCAATTTGAGGCTGGTTGTCAGCATTGCCAAGAAATACACCAATAGAGGCCTCATGTTCCTTGATCTTATCCAGGAAGGAAATATTGGGTTGATGAAGGCGGTGGATAAATTCGAATATCAACGCGGCTATAAATTCAGCACCTACGCTACCTGGTGGATAAGACAGGCAATTACCAGGGCCATTGCAGATCAGGCCAGGACTATCCGCATTCCCGTACACATGATAGAGACCATTAATAAGCTCATGCGAACATCCCGCTATCTTGTACAGGAACATGGCCGCGAGCCGACTTCGGAGGAAATCGCCGAAAAAATGGAATTCCCGCTTGAAAAGGTTAGAAAAGTGCTAAAAATAGCCAAAGAACCCATATCTCTCGAAACCCCTATCGGCGAAGAGGAAGACAGCCACCTCGGAGATTTTATTGAGGACAAGAATGTCCTCTCACCTGGGGATGCGGTTGTCGACTTCGGGTTAGCTGAACAAACAAGAAGAGTCCTTACAACCCTGACTCCAAGAGAGGAAAAGGTTCTTAGGATGAGATTCGGTATCGGTGAAAAATCAGACCACACCTTAGAAGAAGTTGGACGCGATTTCAGCGTTACCAGAGAGCGTATCAGGCAGATAGAGGCAAAAGCGCTCAGAAAATTGAGGCACCCCAGCAGAAGCAGAAAGCTAAAAAGCTTTATGGATAATTGAAACGAAAAGCACCTTTTCTCTTGACAAATTTCTGTTGGATGCGCATTGTATTTATCAATATTTAGTGCCCCAACGAAAACTAGGATTTTTTGTTCAGATCAAGGAAGGCGAAAATTTAAACCGCAGGAATACATTGAGTATTTCGAGGCTTGAAATTTGAGCTTGACGCAGGTATGGGCGAAAAAGACAGTTTTCGTTCAGGCACTATTGAGAAATGATAAGAGGGCCCATAGCTCAGCTGGCAGAGCCACCGGCTCATAACCGGTAGGTCCCTGGTTCGAAACCAGGTGGGCCCACCAACATCCAGACTCTCATCATGTTTCCAAGGACCTTGTTAGAAATGTTTTCCCCGAATCGGGAATAATTGTTCCAGAAAGGGCGTATCCTTAAGGGGATGCGCCCTTTGAATTTTTCAACATGAAACCCACTCTAAAAGATTTTTTAGACTTCTTAGAAACCATCGCACCCGGACGATTTGCCGAACCTTGGGACAATCCCGGCCTTCAGGTGGGTTCTTTATCTCAAGAAATAAGCAAGATCTTCACATCCCTCGACCCTACACTTAATGCCCTTACATCTGCATCTGAAGCTAATGCTCAACTGCTGTTCACCCATCACCCCTTGATCTTCAAACCCCTCTCGCGGCTTGATATCAATTCGTTTCCCGGCGATGTGGTTGCAAAAGCTGCAAAGAGTGGAATTTCCATTGTGGCTGCACATACCAATCTGGATGCGGCCAAGGGAGGTATAAACGATATCCTGGCAGATCTTATGCGTCTTAGAAATGTGGAGGTCTTGAAGAATGCTGATGAAATGGATGGAGTGGGTTTGGGGAGGATTGGCTATCTGCCAGAACCGGCTGGATTGTCTCTCGTCGCAAGGGATGTTAAGAAGGTCCTTGGCACTCAAAATATCAAGGTGGTCGGTAAAAAAGACACCTTGATCCATCGTCTTGCCGTGGTAGGAGGGTCGGGTGGAAGTCTCCTTTCCCTTGCCTATGAACAAGGAGCTGACCTCCTCCTGACCGGGGATGTAGGCCACCACGTTGCATTAGAGGCCAAATCTTTGGGAATGGCCCTTCTCGACGGGGGCCACTTTCACACGGAAAAGACCGCATTCAGAGTTTTTGTAAAGAATTTGAACAAGATATTAAAGGCAAAGGGTTGGGAGATTACGTTCGAGATAGATAAGGATGAAACTGATCCCATCTGGATTGATGCCCCAGTGAAATAGGGAAGAAAAGCCCCGGTTGGAAGGGAAAAGCTGGAACGTTCAATGGGGTAAACACTGTTTTAGTCGAGGTAAAGACTTGGAAGAAAAAATGAAGATTCTTATCGCCCTCCAGGATTGCGATATGCGGATGAGAGATATACAAATCAAAGAAGAGGAAGGACCCAGGAAAATCCAAAGGATTAAAGAGAAATTAGCAGCAGTGGAAGGTCAATTGGAAGAAGAGGCAAACCAGCTTGAGGAATATACAAGTGAGAGGCGGCAGGCAGAACAGGAGATTGAGGACATAGAAAACAATCTTAAAAAATCTAATATAAAATTGTCCAATATAAAATCAAACAAAGAATACCAGGCTGCTCTGAAAGAGATTGATGATTTGAATAAGGAAAAATCAGTGTTTGAAGACAGGGTCATAAATATCATGGAGCAGGTAGAAGCCCTTCAAGCCAGTTACGCCATCAGCAGGAAAAACATTGAAGAGACGAGGCAACAGTTTGAGTTGGATCATAATGAGATCCTGAAAATTCTTAAGGCTTTGAACCGGGACCTTCATAAGATTGAAAAAAAGAGGAAGCAATTCTCTCAGGCCGTTGACCCTGGGCTGCTAAAAAAGTATGATTCACTGAGGACACATAAGGGCGGTATAGGAGTCAGCCCGGTTATAAAGGGCGTATGCCAGACATGCCACTTAGATATTCCGCCACAGGAGTTTAACGAATTACTCCGAGGCGATAAGCTCATGACCTGCCCAAACTGCACGCGTATTATCTACTGGGGTGATGATGAGCGTTACAAGAACAATCGGGTTGAACCGCAACCCTGATCCACGGGTGAGACCTTTGAAAAACGCCCCCTTTCGCACAATCTCTGCGTTTCGTTCGGATTTTAATCCTCGAAATATTCTACATATTCCTGTGGTTGAAATCCTCACGCGCCTTGATCTTGAACGAAATTGAACATTTTTCAAAGGTCTCAGAGTATAACACTATGCCCTATGCACTCTACGCCACCCAGGGTGTGTCAGAGTAGGACAAATGGCCGCCGCCTTGGCTTCAAGGGGGAGGAAAGTCCGGGCTCCGCAGGACAAGGTGCTGGGTAACACCCAGTCCCGGCGACGGGAAGGAAAGTGCAACAGAAAGGAAACCGCCAGGCACTCAGTCACATATCAACACTCAACGGATACATTAATTCATGACAACATCAGGTATCCGGATTTTATGCATGAGTGGTGGCATGTAACTGAGTGCCTGGTAAGGGTGAAAGGGTGAGGTAAGAGCTCACCAGGCCCGCCGGTGACGGCAGGCGCTTGGCAAACCCCACCTGGAGCAAAACCAAATAGGGGAACGACTGAGGGTGGTCCGCCCGAGTTCCCGGGTAGGTCGCTTGATCTCGACGGTAACGTCGAGGCTAGATGAATGGTCATTGTCCCGAAGGCGGGTGACCCCTTCGGGAAACAAGACCCGGCTTATGGCCTTCTCTGACACACCCTGGGTGGCGTAGCGCATGGGGCGGGACTTAACAATCAACTACTCAACTACTTAACCAGGCCTGAAATAGGAGGCTGTCCGAGAATGAGAGATTTGTTTGCAAGGTCAAGGAAGGCGAAGATTTTAACCGCAAGAATACATTAAAGTATTTTGAGGATTAAAATCTGAGCCTGACGCAGAGATTGCGGAAAATAGCCATTCTCGGACAGCATCACAGGGAGGTTCAATAAATCCCATGTTTGTCTTTGGTAATCTCTTAGGTGCCGTAGCCAAGATAATTGATATTGGCTTGACCCTCTATATGTGGATTATTATAGCCCGGGCAGTTATCTCGTGGGTTAATCCTGACCCTTATAATCCAATCGTCCGGTTCTTGACATCTGTGACAGAACCGGTGCTTTACCAGATAAGACGGCGGCTCCCCATAAACCTCGGGGGATTAGATCTCTCCCCCATCCTTGTTATCCTGGCCATCATTTTCATTCAATCTTTCTTGGTCCGGAGCCTTGCAGAGATGGCTGCCCGTCTTGGCTGACAGAGAGAAGACCTCAAGATCTTTGAAAGATGCCCCAAAAAAATCCACTATAGACGTGAAGGTCTTACCCCGGTCTTCTAAAGATGCAATCGTGGGAGAAAAGGACGGGATCTACAAGATAAAGCTCACAGCCCCGGCAATAGAGGGAAAGGCAAACAAGGCACTGCTGAAATTACTTGCCAGGAAATTGGGCATACCAAAAAGAGAGCTTAGAATCATCTCGGGAGAACGATCAAGGATAAAATCCATTCAGATTAATCGTCTTACCCTTGAACAGGTCAAAAAACTCCTATTGGATTGAAAACTGAATATTGGCACCCATGTAAAAAGTCCTTTTTACATGGGTATCATCATTGTTTGAGCCAACAATTTTTGGAACTATTGACAAAATCTGTCAAATTGGGAGTTAGGTATGGCGCTGCTCACATTCCACCTTAGATCTAATAGTCTTAATTCTCGACGATTTTCTGGTTTTTCCGAATAGTTCCGGATATGGCATGATTTTTGCTGTTATTTTAACATAGTTGAACAGATGCGGGACGTACTGAAACGTGATCGCAAAAAAATAGCACAAAAAGAGTTTGATTTTAGGCAAAGAATGAGTTAGGATAAATTCAGAAATTTTTCTGGTTTTTTTTAAAAAAAAGACTGATAATATAGAAAATGGTAGACGTGGCTTGGCTGAATACA
>PVMK01123966.1_pt1 | contig 42896 bp, 40 predicted proteins | sample 1853481 | NCBI WGS metagenome assembly PVMK01 (sample SAMN08533507, study PRJNA380276) | Marine sediment metagenome, whole genome shotgun sequencing project.
CTGACTGTGCTTCAACATCTCGCGAAACACCAAACAGTGCCAATCCCAATACCAGTAAGTCTGGGTCGATCAGGTTGTCCCTGACGGGCGTGATGGCGACGGTCTTGGACAGGGCGTTGGCGTCGAGGTTAACGTAGTAGGTGGTACCGCTCACGAAGATCAGGTTGGTGGTTGTGTAATCGGTATTGATCGCTGCGGTGCCACCGCGTTCTATGTAAACACGCAGCAAAGTTGTCGTATCGCCGCCAGTGCGGGTAACGGTGAAACTAGCGGTCGATTGACCAGCTTCGGTCGCGGAAAGATCAAGATCTGTCAGTGTGATTTCTGACTGTGCTTCAACATCTCGCGAAACACCAAACAGTGCCAATCCCAATACCAGTAAAAAAATGTGCGTGTATAGCTTCACATTGCTCACATCCAAAAGACAAAATTGAATAGCAACTAATTGAAGGCAAACTCGCCGTCCCGGAGCGAGTTGTCTCTCCTTAGTATAGACATAATTTTGTGTATTTCAGTGAATGTGGGCGGATCAGCCACTGCCATCCATGGTCGTTTTACGTCGTCAGAGCATTTGGCACCGCTTGAGCTATTTTCTAAGAGACACTTTTCTGCCCGTACTTTCTCCAGTCTAGCTTGTTAAGCATGGTTCGGTGGTTCCCTTAAGGGCTGCTATTGGCCGTTAGCCGCTATTGGTGTTGTTTAATTTCGAGTTTTTTGAATAGCTGCTTTTGTGGCAAGAGCGGACTGTCACACCAATCAATTGTCTATAACTGCTTCCGGCCAACAGCGGCCCCAAGCGACTAAATGTATCCGGCCCCATTTTCCCATTTTCCTGCTTTGGGGTTTCTGGAAATATAGTGTTTAAATTACTTATACTCCGAAATTCTTTTTCTCAGACTACTTTTGCTGGAATATCTTCGTGCAGTCGATTTCCGATGAGTAATCCACCTTGGTGCAAACCGCATCCTTGCCAAACACATCGATCAAGGTTTCCTGCAGGGAGGAATAAGGTCTGCCTTCTACAAAGTAATTCATCTGTGATCCACCCAGGTCGGTTTCCGACATCGTTTGATATTGGGATTGTCCCAGGGAATAGGTTTCCCCTTGTTGGTTTGGTGTACCCAGGTCATCGAAGCTGACGCTGCTGCGAAGCACCAGGTCGAGTTTTCCGTCATTGCCAATGTCTGTGGCCAACCAGTCCACATCCAATATGTCGTTTACAACGCCGTCTTTTAACATGATTTCGTAATGACGGTGGAAATCAGAAATAATTTGTTCAGCACGGGGATGTTGCCGCGAGACAGCAACATACAACTCCTGGTAGGACAGCACGGCGTTTATCACTGTAAACTCTGCCCCCTCATCAATCTCCATCTTGGAGCGGATAACGAGATCATCAAGCAACGCTATATCGGCCTTGTCTTCCTGAACTGCTTTAAAGGCTTCCGCAGAGCCCACCACAGGCACGATTGTCATTGAAGATTTTGCCTTTTCGATCTCTTCGCCGTAAGCATAGCCAGGTACCATCGCCACACGCCATCCGCTCAGGTCACTGACCTTTTGTACGAAAATCTTACTGTCTTTTGCAGTAACCGGTACGATTCGATTGGTCAGATATGGCTCTGAAAACAGCAGGTATTCCTCTCTTTCCGGTGTTCGCCATACGGCCGCAATTCCGTCTACCACTCCCTCACGGGCATCTTCAAGAACCTGGTCCCAGTCATAGACCTTAACCGAGCAGTTCCAGCCGGCACGTTTAAGTGCCTCACACACCAGTTTTTCAGAAGCACCCTGCTCCTGGCCCTTGATGGTGAACGGTGGCCAGTCAGAATTACCCAGAGTTAGATTTTGTTCTGCCATGGCAGTTGACAGGAAGAATAATGCGGCAATGGTGATCAGAAATACTCTCATAGTACCTTTGGCCTGGGATTGTTTTGAAGGTGAGTTTGTAGAGTATATAAAAATTACTGTGTCACCAGCAATGTTTCATCGGTCCGTCAGAATATTATTCGAACCCAGCGGCAAAAATTGGCTGCTCATTGCTGATACGCAGCCTGGTTTCCCTGGTTCCCAAACCACGCGTTAACCTCCTAGCCGGAAGCCGCTAGTTGTGACATCAACAGTTGATGTTCCACTTCTCTTCGCAGTCAGTGCTTATTACTGAACGGCGGCTTGTGGCCGTTAGCCGCCCTTCGCTTTTTCGTGGGGTGAAAGACCGCTATTCGACAGTGAGCGGCCATAGAATTTGCAAAATTTTCAACACCGGCAAAGACCGCTAGCGGCCATAAGAGGAAGGCTGGCCTACTGGCATTCCCATATTCTCAGAACTAGTCGAGTACCAAATCGATGACGCGCTCCACTAAAGCTCCACCGATCATCGAGCCTACAGGAATAAGCAAGTAAAGCCCGAATCGCAGCAGTGTGGACGAATCGAACGGCCACTCTGATGTTGACTCGATTCGGGCATGGTAGGACATAAGATCCGTCAATCGGCCTTGCCTGGAACCATCACCCGATATTGCGTTATCTCTTGCCTCACATAAAAGTGGTTTCAGCCGTGCCAACTCTTCTTGCTTAGCCTCTCGTATAACGTTCCGCACCTTGCGCGCAGGCCGTAATAAAACCACTAACCCGGTAAATAGCCCAATAGCAAAAATCGGAACGGTAGCCCACAGGCCAAACACTGTCTTCAAACCCATAAGGCCCACAATTCCGATACAGACAAGCCCGGCGAACGCGCGACGTAATCCAGTACGGCCAATGGCGTAGAGTTTGTCCAGGTTGAGAAGATCGATAGTTGAACTGTCTGGGATTGCCAATTCATTGTCAGATACGCGGGAAAAGTAAATGAACCGTCCGGTTACCCAGCCCAAAAACAGCGTTAGAGGCAAGATGGCAGTGCCATCATGAACCCACTTAAACATCTCAATGAGATCAGCACCTTCGAGGAAAGCAGCCAATTCGTTGATCATTAGGGCTATCAAGACCCCCCATACACCAGCCCAACGGCTATGTTTGATGTCTTCGTGGCTGAATTGAAGTGATTCAATCTCCAGTTCGCGACCAATCGAAAGCGGTGTTTCCAGCCCGAAAAGCTGCTGATCAAGCAAATTACGAGAATTGAGATACCGTGGAATTACCAAAATATATGCGATCAACAGAGCCATGAGATACGTAATGGCATGTTCTTGAAGGTCGAAGACCCATACAAAACTCAAGTACACGGCTATGAGACAAATTGCGATTATCCCTACCCCAACAATTGGATGACCAGGTAGCGATAGCGAAAGTCGGCTCTCCCACGTCATTCCAATGCTACCTTTATCTTTCACTGTCCTCTCACTGGATAGTCCCTCGCAATCAACCATGTAAGTATAGAAAACAAAAATCTGTTTTTCCAAAGGAACATAATCTGGTGAATTAACTTTTCGCGCCGAATTTAACCTTGAACACAATAAAACACAGTTGTCTCGTGGATCCGCTCCTGGCCGTTTGCTGCTATAGGCGTCGCCGAAATTTGTCCTTATCCTATAACTGCTTCGCGGCACAAAGCAGCTATTCACCTGGTGTGAATTTTAGTGATTTGAATAACGGCTAACGGCCAGTAGCTGACCTTCGCAAATTAAGTGATTTTTACTCTGACCCCAATCATCGCTTTTCAGATATCTATTATATTTGTATCGCACCGATATTAATTTCGAGGATAATTGAATCCAACCCCTATCACTGGACGATAAATTGCCGACATCCCGAGTAGAGCATTTGTCAGGTACGAAGTATCTGCCACATATAGATGGTCTTCGTGCTTTGGCAGTTCTTTCTGTGTTTGTCTTTCACCTGGTACCTAATATCGCCCGTGGGGGGTACATGGGTGTGGATATATTTTTTGTTATCAGCGGATTCCTGATTACCCGCATCATCAAGGATAAAGCCGCAGACAAAAATTTCTCCTTAAGCGGTTTTTATATACGGCGGGTGAGAAGAATCTTGCCCGCCCTGCTTGCCACGGTCTCGATAACACTGTTAATTGGCCTGGTCATTCTTTCTCCAGAAAAGCTTACTGAACTTGCCAATACGGGAATCTGGTCTTTAACCGGGCTTTCAAATTTCTACTTTTACAATCACTTGGGGTACTTCGATCTGGGTGCTGATAACCAGTTATTTCTGCACACCTGGTCTTTGGCAGTGGAAGAACAATTTTATTTGATTTGGCCTTCTATGCTATTGCTGATTTTGTCTCTTGGTAAGAAAAATCAGAACAATGCTTTGCTCTCACTGGTGGTTTTGGGCATGGCAATATCATTGTGGCTTACAAAAACCGATCCAAATGCTGCTTTTTACATGATGCCTTCCAGGATGGGTGAGTTTGCTTTTGGCGCCATTCTGAATTTCTTCACCTTTGGCGCTGTTAAAGGCCGGGCCGCCCGGGTCATTGCAGACTTTGCATTGCTTGTTCTTGTGGCTACGTTAATTTTCTTACCGGATACAGTGGAATTTCCAGGGCTGATCGTTTACGTGGCCTGTTTATGCACCTCCGCGCTGATCCTGGTCGGTGACAAAGGCTATATGTCGAGTTCTTTTCTGCAAAACAGAGCCAGTTTGGAGATCGGAAAAGTTTCGTACTCGCTCTATTTAATTCACTGGCCGCTGATCCTGTATTCAAGAGAGTTGAATATTCAGTTGGAAGGGATTTCAATTCCGGCAATTCTTGTTGTTGGCATAGCTCTCGCAATAATCAGCGAAAAATTCATAGAGCGGCCATTCCGGACTCCCAAAGGACCATGCAAAACGGACCTGTCAGTTGCCGCAAGTGCCGGCGTCACTGTGGTTCTGATTTCATTTGTTCTGGCTAATATCCTGGCTGAAAAGGGCTACCCGGGGCGACTTCCTGAATCCGGTCGTTTTGTTGCCGAATCTATCGAATCTGAAAAAGAAAAAAGATTCGGGGTTCTGCAGGCAATTTGTAGTGAACGCGGCTGGAAAACCTGTAAAACGCGATCCACGGAAAAACGAAACGTGTTGATACTTGGTGACAGCCAGGCAGTGGATGGACTGAATATTCTCTATAAATTTTCAGAGAACAATCACTACATACAGGATTCCGGGCCGGGTTGCGTTCCCATGACGCTTGAATTATTCGAAAAACGTATCAAAAAGAACCATGAAAATTACCAAAAATGCAAAGACAACACATTACGCTACTCTGAGGCGGCCACCTATCAAAATATAGATACCGTTGTCCTGTCAGCCAATTATTCATGGCCTTCAGATCTTCGCGGATTTCTCGAACAGTTGAGGACGCAATATGAGGGGAAAATTCTGGTATTTGGTAACTCACCAAATTTTTCCAGGTCTCTACCGGAGATCGCAATGTCTACCACCTCAACCGCAGATGCCGGGCGCAAGGCTTACAGTCTTTTAATGCAGGATGAGAACTACCATCAAGAAATAGAAGACATTTCCGCAGCCTTCGATGCTCTTTACGTACCGTTAACCTCTCTTTTGTGTTCTGACCAACGCAGGTCATGCAAATTGTATGTTAGCGATACAACAACACTAATTTCTTACGACCAATACCATTTATCCAAGTCGGCGGCTGACTGGATAGGTTTAGAGCTAAAACACAAATACAAAAGCTGGAATGGGCTTTTTTCATCCGTTCAATGAAATACGCGTAGTCGCCTGTGATACAGGTATGCCTGATCAACAACAGGCGCAGGCATCAGCCTGTTTTCTGTTCGATGCCGGCCAGGATTATGGTGGCAAAATCAGAAACGGCTCCTCCAACCCGCTGGCTGGCCAACAGGCCTTTGTAGGTGAAAGTCATGGTTATGTATCCAGCCGTTATAACCTGGGTTCGCTGGCGGGGGAGGACTTCCAGGTCCGTTTTCGACTGGGCACTGATGCATCCGTTGGCGGACCGCTGGGCTGGGCCATAGATGATGTGATCATGTACCGCTGTGAAGTGGAACCCGAAGAGAGCTGTTCGGGTATAGACGTGCTGATTCAAAACCGCGTGTTCGAAACCGAAACAGACTGTGTTGCTGAGTCCTCGCTGGTTGCAAATACGGCCGTCATCGTGAAGTCAGGGGCAGTGGTCAATTTTGTCTCGCCCAACACCACGCTGGGCCCGGATTTTTCGGTTGAACAGGGCGCTGAATTCACGGTGACCATAAGCCAATAGACCAGTTAAAAATCGCATTAAACCAGACTTTGTAACTTTCGACTTAATCGTCTATATTGCAGCGTCACCAGTTTACGTATTCTAAAATCCACATTCGGGGAACATTATGAAAAAATTATCCGTTGCTTTGATCGCATTGAGCCTGGTTTTCACGAGCGCTTTGGCACTGGCATGGACACCTGACAGCAGCGACAAAATGGAGCTGTCGGTTGCGCAATCTATCATCAACGCCAAGGACAAGGATCCTTCACTGGCCAAGTGGTTTGATGAAGCCTACGCCTACGCGGTTTTCCCCAAGGTGGGTAAAGGCGGTATCGGCATTGGCGGCGCGCATGGCAAAGGCATTGTTATCCGTGGTGACAGCACCGTGGCTACCACTTCCCTTTCACAAGTGACCATCGGTTTCCAACTGGGAGGCCAGGTCTATTCTCAGTTCATCATGTTCAAGGATCAAACCGCTTTTGATAATTTTGCCCGCGGCAACTTTGAAATGGGTGCACAGGTATCAGCGGTTGCCATAACGCTTGGCGCTTCAGCCGATGCCGATTATGATGATGGCGTTGCTGTATTCACCATCGCCGAAGGCGGGTTGATGTACGAAGCCAGCGTTGGTGGACAGAAGTTTAAATACACAGCCGAGTAAGCAGTCAATAATTCACCCGGAAATATCATGAATAAACTATTAACTTTCGTTATCTTTTTAAGTTTTGTTTTTGCCAGCACCCTCGCGACCGCGTGGGAACCCGACACAGATGACAAGCTGGAACTGGCCGTCGCGCAGGCTATTATCAAAGCCGAGGACAAGGATCCTGCCATGGGGGAATGGTTTGAAGCAGCCTACGCATACGCAGTCTTCCCCAAGGTGGGCAAAGGCGGTATCGGTATCGGTGGCGCATATGGCAAGGGCCTGGTTATTCATGAAGATAAAACCGTTGGCAATACCTCGTTATCACAAATAACACTCGGCTTTCAGTTGGGTGGCCAGGTCTATGCTGAATACATCATGTTCCGGGATAAAACGGCATTCGACCACTTTACCCGTGGCAATTTTGAAATGGGCGCCCAGGTATCCGCAGTCGCGGTAACCCTGGGTGCTTCAGCCGACGCCAATTACGATGGCGGTGTGGCGGTATTTACGATCGCTTCCGGCGGGTTGATGTATGAAGCCACCATTGGCGGTCAGAAGTTCAAATACAAAGCCAAATAACCGTCGTCCTATAACCCGTAGGCATACGCCAGCACCACGCTTAAAACCACCCACATCAGCAATGTCAGTGGTGTCCCTACCCTTACAAAATCATTGAATTTGTAACCGCCTGCATTCATCACCAGTAAATTGGTCTTGTAGGCCATGGGTGTGACAAAACTCAGGTTGGCACCGAACAGCACCGCCAGCACAAAAGGTTCCAGTGGCAAACCCAGTTCCTGGGCGATACTGATGGCGATGGGGGTACCGATCACGGCGGCCGCATTATTGGATACCACATTGGTCAATATGGCCATCAACAGCATCAGGAAAGCCAGTATCCACGCCGGTGCAAGCCCGCTGGTCAGATACAGGAAAACCTGCGCAAGATATTCGGCGCCACCGGTTTTCATCAAAGCGGAACCCAGCGCCAGCGAGGCCACGATAATCAGTATGACCTGCGCACTGAGTGCGCGGCTGGCCTGCTGCCATTTGAGGCAACCGGTACCGATCAATGCCAGGCAACCCAGCAAGGCACTCATCGAAATCGGCATGACGCCAAACGCCGCCAGCGATACGATAGCCACCATGATCAGCAAGGCCAGGGGTGCCTTGGATGTATGCGGCAAATCAGCAGTACTGTCGAGAACCAGTAATTCACCGCCTATTTTCAGTGTTCGTACATCATCTGATTTACCCTGCACCAGCAAAACATCACTGGCCTGAAGTTGGTGTTGATCCAACTCCGCCGAACTGGCGCTGACCAAATCACCGCCACTGTGAACCGCCAGCAGGTCCAGACCGTAGCGGGCTTTCAAACGTGCATCAGCCACCCTTAGTCCGTGCAAACGGGATCCACCCGTGACCACCACCTCGGCGAGTTGAAAATCACCGTCCGGTATGATGTCTGCAGCGTCCGGCCCGGCCAGTAACCTGGCACCCAGCAATACTTCGTACTCTTTCAGCATGTCTGCGGTCGCAGAAACCCGGATCTTGTCACCCGCCTTGATCTCAACATCCGGCAAGGGTGAAATAAACAGGTGTTCATCCCTGACGATCCGTTGCACGCGTATCCCGTCACCGGCTTTGTGGATCAGGTCTGAAAGTGGCTTGCCAACCAGGGGATTACCCCAGGCAATCAACAAGTGGGCCTGGAATTCCCGGTTGGAAATATCAGCCATCGGTGGTTTGCGTTCCGGGATCAAACGCGGCGCTATCAACCACAGGTACAAAATGGCAAAACTGGCAGCAATCACCACCGGCAGCATGAAATCGAACATGCCAAAACGAACCATGCCCATGTCAGCTGCGACCGAAACTACCAGCAGGTTGGTCGAGGTACCGATGGTGGTGCCCATGCCGCCAATCAGGGTCGCGAAACCCATGGGTAGCAGCACGCCTGAAGTCGAGGTATTGCTACGCACCGCGGCGCCGATCAACATCGGCAACATCAGCACCACGATGGGTGTGTTATTCATGAATGCACTGAGGATTGCACCTACGATCAATGTCAGCAGCAATGCGAATTTCGGGGCCCATTTCCACAACCGGGCAAGCCGCCTGGCGACGGGTTCCAGCGCACCGGTCCTGACCAGCGCCTCGCCTGCAATCATCAGGGCACAGACCGCAACCAGTGCTTCGTGGCCAAAACCGTAAAAAAACTTCAGCGGTTCTATAACGCCGCGCGGTCCTTCAAACGGGAAGATCTCAAAACCGACCACCACCATCACCAGGATCGCCAGGCTGGATGATTCAAGACGGATCTTTTCACGGGTAAACAGGAACAGGGCCACACCGGTCATCAATAACATCACCAGCGCATGCGTGTTGGGTATCTGCGGGAAATCCATGTAGTACATATTACCAGCAGGGTGAACATTTATGTTCATCCAACTACAATGGGGCATGCATAACTGGAACTGGGTTTACCTGACATCAATCGCCCTTGTATTGCTCTTGAGCTGTAATTCACAAAGCGGAAATGAATCTGCTGAAACCGGGTCGCTACCCGTTTCAATGGAGCGTACCGGCTGGCTGGTATCCAGCAGGCTCACCGAAGCCAGCGGCCTGCAGGCCAGTTATTCACGTGAGGGTGATTTTTTTGTACATAACGATGATGGCCGGCCGGCTATATATGCCATTGACGAAACCGGAGCCGACCTCGGCCAGGTTACCATCGTGCCCGCCAAGAACAAGGACTGGGAAGATATTACCTCGGTACCCGTAGACGATGGCAGGTGGATTGTTGTCGGTGATATTGGCGATAACCGGGCCAGGCGCAAGTCCATCAAACTGTATTTTGCAGAGGAACCAAAACCCGGGAAAAATGATCGCTATGCCGGCCAACTGGAATTGAAACACTGGTTGCTGCTGACCTACCCGGATGGGCCGCGTGATTGTGAATCAATGGCTTATGACCCGGTTGGCAATCGGATCCTGCTGCTCAGCAAACGGGACAAACCGCCCCGTTTGTATGCCGTGGATCTGGCGATCGCACTGACACAGGAGTCCGCCGAACTGGAGTTTCTTGGCAAAACGTCGGTTTTACGGCCACCGACACCAGGCGACCGTGCCCACTGGGGCGGCAGGGTCGACTGGATATCACAACCCACCGGTTTTGATATCTCTGCCGATGGCAGCGAAGCCGTGGTTGTGACTTATCGCAGCCTGTATCGTTACCGCCGTTTGGAAGGTGAGGACTGGCTGAGCGCTTTACAGCGAAAACCCGAGGAAGTGGTCGGCCCGCCGGCGGTGCAGAATGAGGCCGTGGCCTATTCACTCGATGGGAAGGCCATATACGTCACCACTGAGAAACGACCGGCACCGTTGTATAGTTTTGAATTTAAGGGTGACGGTTAAGTCACGTTAATGCCCTGGGTTTCCAGGTATTCAACAAAATCCGACTCCGAGATTACTTTAACCCCCAGTTTCTGAGCCTTGGTGAGCTTGGAACCTGCGGCCTCACCGGCCAGCAGGGTACTGGTTTTAGCCGATACGCTACCGGTTACCTTTGCGCCCAGTGACTCGAGCAGGTTTTTTGCCTGAATCCGGGGCATTGACAAGGCACCGGTCAGCACCCAGGTTTCACCGGCCAGCGGTTGATCACCACTTTGATCTTCCAACGCTTGCCACTCCACCCCGGCGTCACTTAAGGCCTGTATCACCTGGCGATTATTTTCCTGCTGAAAAAATGTTGCCACATGGCTGGCGACAATCGGGCCCACGTCGTTAACTTCTGTCAGGGTCTCTTCACTGGCCTCGCCAAGCGCCTCCATGGTTTTGAAATGTGCGGCCAGTGAATGCGCCGTCACTTCACCGACCTCCCTGATACCCAATGCATAAAGTAACCGGTCCAGCGGTGGTTTTTTGCTGTCTTCGAGTGCGCTCAACAGGTTTTCAGCCGACTTGCCGCCCATACGCTCCAGCGAGGCGAGTTGCCCGTGGCCCAGGTGATAAAGATCGGCAACCGTGTGCACCAGGCCGGCCTCGACCAGCTGATCGACCAGCTTATCCCCGAGGCCCTCGATATCCATCGCCTTGCGGGTGGCAAAATGACGGATGCTGTGTTTTCTTTGTGCCGGGCAGAACAGGCCGCCGGTGCAACGCGTCACCGCTTCACCCTCGACCCGCTCAACCGCCGAGCCACATACCGGACAGCTTGCCGGCATGTGAAATTCAGCCAACTCGGTTTTACGCCGTTCATGGATGGCCCGGGCCACTTCCGGGATCACATCCCCGGCCCTGCGCACCACCACCCAATCACCTGTGCGGACATCCTTGCGGCGAATCTCATCCTCGTTATGCAGGGTGGCATTGGTCACCGTTACACCACCGACGAATACCGGTTCGAGCCGCGCAACCGGCGTCAGTGCCCCGGTGCGCCCCACTTGTATATCAATATCCAGCAGCCGTGTAATTTCTTCTTCCGCCGGAAACTTGTGCGCCAGTGCCCAGCGCGGCGCCTTGCTGATAAAACCGAGATAACCCTGTTGATCGAAGCGGTCAACCTTGTAGACCACACCATCGATGTCATAGCCCAGACTGGGGCGCAGGGCCGCCATGCGCGCGTGGTAATCCAGGCAACCGCTCAATCCCTGCACGCGCCTGATCTCCGGGTTGACAGGTATACCCCACTCGCGCAGACGGGCGAGGCTGTCAAACTGGGTCTCCGGCAAGTTATCGCGGGTCGCCGTCGCATAGGCAAAGAACGCCAGCGGGCGTTTGGCGGTCAGTTGCGGATCAAGCTGACGCAGGCTGCCGGCGGCGCCGTTGCGTGGATTGACCAGTGGCTTTTCGCCCCGTTCCAGTGCCTTGCTGTTAAACGCATCAAACCCGTCGCGTGGCATGTATATTTCACCGCGTACTTCCAGTAATGACGGCCAGCCCTGGCCGTGAAGCTTTAACGGCACCGCACGAATGGTGCGTACATTGGCGGTGACGTCTTCACCCCGCTCACCATCCCCCCGGGTTGCTGCGGTGGTCAGCAGTCCACCCACGTAGGTCAATGATATGGCGACACCATCCAGCTTGGGCTCGGCGGCAAAGGTAACATCGTCGCGCTCGAGACCCTGTGATACACGGCGGTGAAAATCAGCCACTTCCTGCTCGGAAAACGCATTGCCCAGCGACAGCATCGGCACCCGGTGACGCAGGGTCGCAAAGCCGTCCTTCGGTGTGCCACTGACCCGTTGTGTGGGTGAATCGGCTGTCACCAGCTCAGGGTAAGCGGATTCAATGTCTTCCAGTTCCCGCATCAGGCGGTCGTATTCGGCGTCGGGGACCTCGGGGTCGTCGAGTACGTAGTAGCGGTAATCGTGGTGTTCGATCAAACGGCGCAGTTCATCAGCACGCTTGTGTGCTTCCGAGCGCATCATGACTCAGGATTTTTCTGCCGTTCGTATTCGCGTAGCTCTTCCTTGATCTGCAACGAGCGCTTGCGGGTAAATACGCTGCGGCTATCATCCAGCAAATCCGCGTGCAACAATTCAGCCAGCCTGCGGCTGGTCGCCAGCATGGAATCCCAGGCATCCAGCGCATTTTTTGGACCGGGCAAGGTCATGAACATGGTCACACCCCTGATTTCCACGGTATTCCATGCGGTTTTATCAAAAGTTCCCGGTTTGGTCAGGTTGGCCATACTGAACACCGGGTCCAGGTCTTCCTCGTGGATACGATGAAAAATATCATGGCTGCCGAACACCAGTCCGGACTTCAATGAAGCGTCGAGTAATTCGACACCGGTGATGATGTGGTTATCACGTGCCTGCAAAAATAATGTGATGATCTTATCCGGTGCCGGAGCCGGCGGGGATTTGGGCTTGCCATCCAATGTTGGGTCAACACGGGACGCTTTACCTGTCAAACCATCGATTGCCAGTTCTGTCTGCCTGGCATCGAAGTCGTCGTAATCTTCCGTATCTGCGTCTTCAATATCCTCTGCCGAATCCAACGATGGTTCATGTCTGACCCGCTGTGCATGGACACGTTTGCGCGATGCGCGCGGCTTGCGTTTTCTATCCCGCACACCAAACAGGTAAATTCCCGCAACGATGGCGATGCCGACAATTATCAATATCCATCTGAAGGTTGAAATATCCATACGTAAACGCCCTTACTTAATCCCCCGCAAATTTGGCGGCCTCGTCGATATCGACCTGCACCAGCCTGGATACACCAGGCTCACGCATGGTGACACCGCTGAGCTGGTACGCCATTTCCATGGTGATTTTATTATGGGTGACGACGATGAACTGCACGGTTTCAGACATTTCCTTCACCAGTGCCGTAAAACGTGAAACATTGGCGTCATCCAGCGGTGCATCGACCTCGTCGAGCAGGCAAAAAGGCGCCGGGTTCAGCCGGAATATGGCAAACACGAAGGCCACGGCGGTCAGGGCTTTTTCACCACCGGACAGCAGGTGAATGCTGCTGATACGCTTGCCGGGCGGCCGCGCCATGATCGATACACCGGTGGTGAGTAAATCATCACCGGTCAATTCAAGATAGGCATGCCCGCCACCGAATAATATCGGGAACAACTTCTGTAAACCCTTGTTGACGCCCTCAAAGGTATCCTTGAAGCGGGTGCGGGTCTTGCGGTCAATTTTCTTGATCGCATTTTCAAGCGTTTCCAGCGCACTGACCAGGTCCTCGTTCTGGGCATCCATGTATTCCTTGCGCTTGAGTTCCTCTTCATATTCGGAAATAGCCGCCAGGTTGACCGGTTCCAGGCGGGTGATTCGGATACCCAGGCGCTCCAGGTTTTCCTGCCAGGCTTCAGCATCGGCGTCCTCCGGCAATTCTGCTGCAAGTTCTGCGACCTCGTGGCCCAGTTGCTCAACCTGCCGTAGCAGGTTGCGGGCATTGAGCTCCACTTCCTGCTGTTGCAAACGGGCTTTTTCGAGGTTGCTGCGAATTTCCTCGACATGCCTTACACAGACCTGGCGGGCCGCATCCAGTTTGCGGTAATCATCTTCGAGTTGCTGTAACTTCACCCGTGCCGCCGTCAGGCGCTGATCCACTTCTACACGGGTTTGCAACAGACCATCCATTTCCTTGCGGTGTTTTTCTTCCGGATCTTCGTTTTGCGCAATTTGCTCACTCAAATCCACGTAGCGCTGCTGCAAATGGCTGAATTGCGTATCCATGCGTTGTAGTGAATTGCGCAGGGATTCCAGGCTGGCACGCCGTGATTCGGCTTTCAATGCCAGTTCGTGCCGCAGGTTACGTGCTTCCCGGGCAGTGGTGCGGGCCTTATCCCGGCGCTCCAGCAAAGACTGGCGCTGTGTATCCAGTACGGCGCGTTCCTTTTCGGTGCCGGCCATCTCATCCAGCAGGTTTGTGAGTTCCGAGCGCGAGGTCTTGATCTGCGCCTGATCATCGTTTTGCTGCTTCTGCAATGTGGCGGATTCCTCGGCGATCTGCTTTTGGCGTCCGCTGAGGTCTTCGATCCGGGCGCGTCCGGCATTCAGACGGCTACCCAGGTCAGCGCTGTTGCGATGCAGGTCATTGACCTGCTGCTGTAATTCATCGATGGCCTGTTCTGCGACCGGTAAAGCATCACGTTCGGTCTGGTTGGATGCACCTATTTCAGACCATTGCTGCTGCAGCCTGCCGGTTTCTGCCTGCAGGAATTTTATCTCCTGTTTACGGGCCAGCATGCCTGCCTGCCCTGACTGGCTGCCGGTAACCCGGACCCAACCCGGGCCGATCCACTGGCCTTCGGCTGTAATTACCGAATACCCGTCTGACGCAGCCGCGACAGCTTTGAATGCCGCTTCCAGGGAGTCCGCAATCTGCACCCGGTTGAGCTGCGCAATGATGGCATCGGGGGCCGTGACCTTTTCTGCCAGGCTGCCCGGTGCTGCCTTGATGCCGGAAGACTGCTTGCCCAGAAGGGTCAGATCAACATCACCGCCATCGCTGGCGGCCAGGCGGCCCAATCCCGTTGATAAAGCCGCCGGATCATCTACCAGCACAGAATCCAGCCAGAAACCCAACACGGTTTCGGTCGCCGCTTCCCAGCCTTCCGCCACATTGAGTTGCTCGACCAGGCGCGGGGCGGATTTGAGACCGTTGCTTTCCAGCCAGGCCGCGCCGTGATCACCCTCACGCGCCGCCTGCTGCAAGGCCTTGAGTGATTCAAGCCGGCCTTCGCGCCGGTTGATCTCACCCTGTAGTTCATGTTGACCGGCCGTACTTTCTCTCAAAGCCAGGCGTTGGCTTTCCAGTTCATTGCGGTTGCCTTCCAGTTGTTGTTGTTTTTCAGCCAACTGTTTCGCTACCACGCCGCCCTGCTTTTCGAGTTCGACCACTTCCAGGCTGAGCGCACTGGTATCGGTCCCCTCGGTTTCACCGGCCAGGTTTTTAAGCCGGGTTGAGGCGTCCTGCATACGAGTGTCCACCATCTCAACGGTTGCGCGATGGCTGTCGGCCTTGCGGTTCAATTCGTTGTTTTTGACGTGGTGCGCTTCAAGACTCTCCTGCCAGATCGCGACCTCGGCTTCCGCAGCCTGCATCTCGCTATCTGCGCTGGTTTCTTCTTTTTGGGCCTCATCCAGTGCAGGCTCAACTTCAGCCAGCCTGGTTGTCAGGTCTTCGACCTGGGCCCGGTCCAGCACCATGTGCTTTTCCATGTCCTGCAATGAACTGGAAGTCTCGTCGTATTCTTTCTTTTGCCGGACCTGCATTTCACGGCTGTGCTGCACCGTCTGTTCCAGGCGGGCAATGTCACTGCCGATGGCATACAACTCGCCCTGTACCGTATTGAATGCTTCACCGGCGGCACCCTGCTGCTGGTGGATGGACTCCATGCGGGCTTCCGCAGCACGTTGCTCGGCGAGCTGTTCCTGCATCGCGGTTTCCTGCACCGCCAGTCCGGTACGACCGAGTTCGGCATCGTTTTGCAGGGCCGCCCATTGCAGGGCCAGCAGGTTTGATTCGAGCTCACGTTGCTCAATTTTTAATTTGCGATAGCGTTCAGCCGCATTCGCCTGTCGTTTCAAACGACTTATGTGACTGCCGATTTCCTCGCGTAAATCGGCCAGCCGATCAAGGTTTTCGCGGGTGTGCTTGATGCGGCGCTCGGTCTCCCTGCGGCGCTCCTTGTAGCGCGAGATACCGGCGGCTTCCTCGAGATGGGAACGCACTTCCTCGGGGCCGGCCTCGACCACCTGGGAAATCATGCCCTGCTCAATGATCGAATAACTTTTTGAGCCAAGACCCGTGCCCAGGAACAGGTCGCGAACGTCCTTGCGCCGGCAACGGGTACCATTGAGCGTATATTGGGAAACTCCATCACGGCCGACAACGCGTTTGATTGATATTTCGTTGTAACCGGCAAACTCGCCCGCAATCCGGCCGTCCGAGTTATCAAATATCAACTCAACACTGGCAGTACCGACAGGTTTGCGGGTGCTGGAGCCGGAGAAAATAACATCCGCCATGGATTCACCGCGCAGTACTTTCGCCGAGCCTTCGCCCATGACCCAACGAACCGCGTCGATAATGTTCGATTTACCGCAGCCATTGGGCCCGACAATGGCTGTCAGGTTGGTGGCCGCCGTAAAAGTGGTCGCGTCAACGAAGGATTTAAAGCCAGCAAGCTTGATTGCAGTCAGTCGCATAGATTGAATCTGTGGTCAGAGATGAGTAAAGTGCCCATCCAATTTTTATTTTCCGGAGTATATTTATGGCGACCCAGCCCAGTCGGAAACTGGAACTGTTTCCAAACCCCCAGCCCGAACGTGATTATACCATTCGAATCAGTATTCCGGCGTTTACCTGTTTGTGTCCGAAGACGGGTCAACCGGATTTTGCCGACCTGTTGCTTGAGTATATTCCGGACCGGCAATGTGTTGAACTGAAATCTCTCAAAATGTATATCTGGAGCTTTCGCAATGAAGGCGCGTTTCACGAAGCCGTCACCAATGAGATTCTCGACGACCTGGTCAACGCCACTGCGCCCCGCTTTATGCGTGTAACCGCTATTTTCAACGTGCGCGGCGGCATCGGCACAACGGTGATCGCAGAACACAAGGCAGAAGGCTGGCAGGCACCCGTAGCCGTTGAACTGCCGTAAGGCACCTACAGTTCATCACTGGCGACTGCGTCGATGGCCAGCGCGTGAATGTCAGTTTTCATCATGTCATCCAGGGCGGCATAGACTGCCCGGTGCCGGGCCAGCATTTTCATACCGTTGAACTGTGCACTGACTATCGACACGTTAAAATGACCACCGCCACTTTTGGCACCTTCATGGCCTGCGTGACTGTGGCTGTCATCTTCCACATCCAGTGATTCCGGGGCAAAGGCCAACACCAGTAAAGTCTCGATCCGGTCAACACGTCTCGCATTCATATCAAACTCCTCATGGTAATGCCCTGATAAACGGCCTGACATCGACGTATTCGTACACACCTGCTTCCACGTAGGGATCGTCGCCGGCCCATTGCCGTGCATCGTCCAGTGAATCGAACTCGGCAATAATCGTCGAACCGCTAAAGCCGGCCGGGCCGGGGTCCGGAGAATCTATATTGGGCATGGGCCCTGCGACCAGTAAACGTCCCTGCTCGATCAACACCTGGACCCGCTCCAGGTGGGCAGGCCGCGCCGCCTTGCGGGCTTCAAGACTGTCTTCACAATCCGATGAGTGGATGACATACCACATAAAAATAATTCCTTGGTTGCAGCTAGCAGTTTACCGCACTTGATTTATTTGTCACATAGATCAAATTCATTGAGTACAGTGCTTTGACACGGGTAAAATACGATCATCATGAGTGAGCGAATCGAAATACCGTCCTATGGGCCCAAACCGCGCCAACTGGACCACATAATCGGGGTATTGGTTCGTGGTGGATTGATTGCTTATCCGACCGATTCCGGCTACGCGCTGGGCTGGCGCTCCAACAACCGCAAGGCCCGTGACCGTGTGATCCGTCTGCGCGGACTGGACCGCCACCATCACTTTACCTATTGCTGCCGCAGTCTTTCCGAGATCGGCAAGCTGGCCAAACTGCGTAATTCCGACCATCGTCTGATACGTCAACTGACACCGGGACCTTATACTTTCGTTCTGGAGTCGACCAAAATGGTATCGCGCAATGCACAACTGGATAAACGCCGTACCATCGGGGTGCGAATTCCCGACCATCCGGTGGTACAGGGTCTGCTGGATGTTCTGGACGAGCCGTTGTTGAGTTCATCGCTGATATTGCCGGACCCGGAAGGCCGGATCATGGATAGCGAAGACCTGTATGACGAGATCTACGGTCAAATCGACCTGTTCGTTGACGCCGGATATTGTCCGCTTGAACCCACGACACTGGTGGACCTGACCAGCGGCCACCCTGAAATCCTGCGTCACGGTGGCGGCGTGATAGACTTTCTCTGACATGGAATCAGAAAAACACCAAAACCACCATACTGCTGACAGGGAAGGCGACCAGGAAGAGATGCCCTTTGCCCTGGTGCAGGGACAACCGGTTACCCAAATCCCCCATGACCTGTACATCCCGCCGGATGCGCTTGAGGTCATCCTCGAGGCTTTTGAAGGCCCGCTGGATTTGCTGTTGTACCTGATCCGCCGCCAGAACCTCGATATTCTCGATATACCGATCACTGAAATAACCCGGCAATATGTCGAATATATCGAGATGTTGCAGGATGTTCAGTTTGAACTGGCAGCGGAATACCTGGTCATGGCCGCGATACTGGCAGAAATCAAATCCAGGATGCTGCTGCCCCGGCCCGCCGCTGATGATGGGGAAGAGGCAGATCCGAGGGCCGAACTGGTCAGGCGTCTGCAGGAGTACGAACGCTTCAAACAGGCGGCCGAGGACCTCGATGAACTACCCAGGGCGGGCAGGGATTTTACCCTGACCGACGTCTATGTCGAAAATAAATCCGTGGTCCGTTTGCCGCCCCAGGTTGAATTGCGTGAAATCCTGGCAGCGCTCAAGGACGTCATGGGCCGGGCCGAATTATTCTCCAGGCATCACATATCGGGTGAACCCCTGTCGGTTCGCGAACGCATGTCGCGTATCATAAGTGCACTGCGCGACAATCCTTATATGGAGTTCCACCGTTTGTTTGACCCCGAAGAAGGCCGTGCAGGCGTGGTCGTCACTTTCCTGGCCCTGATGGAATTATCCCGCGAACAACTTGTGGACCTGGTCCAGAACGAACCTTTCGGGCAAATCTATGTAAAGGCACCCGAATGACAGAACAAAATGACATGAACGAAACTGAAATGATACAGGGTGAGCAGTTAAAGCAAATCCTGGAAGCGGCCTTGCTGGCAGCAGGACAACCGCTTTCGCACGCCCAGCTTGGTGCCTTGTTCAGCGATGAGGAACGTCCGCCAGGCGGTGAGATCAGCCGGGTGCTGGAGCAACTGGCAAACGACTGTGCCAGTCGCGGTGTCGAATTGAAAAAGGTTGCCAGCGGTTACCGTCTGCAGGTCAAGCAGGACCTCAATGAATGGGTTTCGCGTCTGTGGAAAGAGCGGCCTCAGCGTTATTCGCGCGCCCTGCTGGAAACCATCTCCCTTATCGCTTACCGCCAACCCATCACGCGTGGAGAAATTGAAGCCGTGCGCGGTGTATCGGTCAGCACCAATATCATCCGCACATTACAGGAGCGGGAATGGATCCGCGTGGTTGGGCACCGGGATGTACCAGGAAAACCTGCCCTGTTTGGTACCACCCGTACATTCCTGGACTCTTTCAATTTACAAAACCTCGACGACCTGCCCACGCTGGCTGAAATTCGCGACATGGAAAATCTTGAGCCCGAGTTACAGTTGGAACCGGCACCACCTGCCGCAGATGTCCGGGATCCTGAAGACGCAGCGGAGCTTGAAGAAGTCGAGGAGCAGGAACCGGAGCAGGCGTCCCCGGAGCAGGCAACGGAAGAAGGAACTCGAGACCAATGAAGCGGACCAAAACCGGTGACCGCGAGACCGATTCACAGGAACAAAAACCCGAACGCCTGCAAAAAATCATGGCCACTGCCGGTCTCGGTTCCCGCCGGGCGCTGGAGCGCCAGATCAAGAACGGCGAAGTTCGTATTAATGACACGGTTGCCAGCATCGGGCAGACGGCCGGGGCCGGTGACCGTATCAGCCATGAGGGCAGCACCTGGAAAGTTGTGGTCACCGGCAGCAAACAACGCAACCTGGTGTATAACAAACCGACCGGTGAAGTGACCACGCGCTCGGATCCACAGGGCCGGCCTACCGTATTTGACGCTTTGCCACGTATCCAGGGGGCTCGCTGGATTGCGGTCGGGCGGCTCGATATCAATACCAGCGGCCTGTTACTGATGACCACCGATGGCGAATTGGCCCACGCCATGATGCACCCATCGAACAAGGTAGACCGGGAGTATGCCTGCCGCATATTTGGTGAGGTAACGCCAGTGCAACTGGCAAAGCTGAAAGAGGGTGTGATGCTGGATGATGGCCCGGCGCACTTCAGTGACATCGTATCTGCCGGCGGCACCGAGGGGAATCGCTGGTATCACGTTACCCTGCTGGAGGGCCGCAACCGGGAAGTGAGGCGATTGTGGGCCTCGCAGGATGTCACGGTCAGCCGTTTGAAACGTGTTCGCTATGGTGCTGTTTTCCTGCCAAAGCGTCTGCGCATGGGTGACTGGTCGGAACTCACCGCCAGGGATCACCGGGTGCTGCGCGAAGATGTCGGGCTTGGTCCGCTACCGGTTCAGCTCAGTCTGAAAGCGGAGAAAACCAGGCGCGGTTCTGATAAACATTCAAAATACAAGAATAAGGGAAGCCGGAAAAAACCCACACGTTACAAAAATGTCGAGCGGCTCAAGCCCACTTGACAGCCAACACAGATGAATCTCGATCAGTTACAGCATTTATGTCTTGATTACCTGTCAGAAGTGATGGCATCTGATCCCGCGCATGACATTTCACACGTCAAACGTGTGGTGCAGAACACCCTGAGACTGACCGCAGCCGAGAACGGCAATGCCGAAGTCACCGTGCCTGCCGCGTGGTTGCACGATTGCGTTTCGGTGGCCAAAGACTCGCCTTTACGGGCGCAGGCTTCAAAACTGGCCGCACAGGAAGCGGTCCGCTTCCTCGAATCAGTGGATTACACACCCGATCTGTTGGCAGGGATCTACCACGCCATAGAAGCGCATAGTTTTTCGGCCAATATCAATACCGAATCATTGGAAGCCCGCATCGTACAGGATGCCGACCGGCTCGAAGCCCTGGGGGCAATCGGCATTACACGTTGCTTCCTGACCGGCGGCAGCATGGGTACAGCGCTGTATGAATCCTCAGATCCTTTTGCAGAAAACCGCGACCCCGATGACCGCAGCTATACGCTGGATCATTTCTATTGCAAATTGCTGGGTCTGGCAGACACGATGAAAACCGAAGCCGGTAAAGCCGAAGCCGTTAAACGTACCGATTACATGCGGGAGTTTCTTGCCCAACTGGGTGAAGAGATTGGTTACAAGCGCAGGCACAACCCTGGTTAATCAGCGTTATAAATAGGGCCGCCCTGGTCCCTGTAGTGTGCCAGCACTGCTGCTGCTTCAGCCCGTAAAACACTGCATTGCACGACAATGCCTCTCTGCTGCAGCGACCTGACCCAAGGTTCCGGTTTGTCACCTTCGTCAAAACCGGCCGCCTCGGCGTCTTTTTTACGCGCACCGCAAATCAGGCTTTTAACACCCGACCAGGGCACCGCGCCAAAGCACATCGCGCAAGGTTCGCAGCTTGTCACCAACTGCAATGGTCCTGAATTGGACAGGTTCCATTCACCTATGGCGGTTTGCGCCAGGGTCAGGGCGATAATCTCCGCGTGCGCCATGGACAGGCCGGCGGATGTCACCAGGTTGATGCCAACCGATACCAGTTCCGAGGTCTCCTCATTGATCACCACGGCGCCAAATGGCCCGCCGGTTTCCTGGCGGACATTTTCCTCTGACAGGGCAATGGCCAGTTGCATACGCTGGCTTATTGTTGACAGGGGTATGGGCCAACTCTCCAGAAACGGCTCAACCCAGGCGGGCAGGTCAAAACTACAGTGACTGCTTAGTGTCATGATATAAGTTTAGTCCATTTTCCGCTGGCGGTTTATTTCGTATAGACAGACGCCGGTGGCGACCGACACGTTGAGGCTCTCAACCTGCCCTGCCATCGGGATGCTGACCAGGTAATCGCATAATTCCGAGGTCAGGCGCCGCATACCGCTGCCTTCGCTACCCATCACCAGTGCCAACGGCCCGGTCAGGTCTGTTGCGTACAGGCTGTCGCTCGTCTCATCGCTGGTCCCCGCCAGCCAGATACCGCGTTTTTTCAGTGCGCGCAGCACCCGTGCAAGGTTGGTGGCCTGGATGATCGAAAGGGTCTCTGCTGCACCACTCGCAGCCCGGCGCACGACCGGTGTGATGCCGGCGGAACGATCCTTGCAGATGATCACCAGGTTTACCCCCGCAGCCTCGGCAGTACGCAAACAGGCGCCAAGATTATGCGGGTCCTGGATGCCATCGAGCACCAGGATCAACGGTGTATTGTCAATCGCATCAAGGATTGCATCCAGACGGCCCTCGGCTGCCACATTACTGCCTTTGAAGCCCGCTATGACACCCTGGTGGCGTTGCTGGTCGGACAATTTGTCCAACTCCGCCAGCGGGATCCTGATAACTTCGATGCCCGAACCGTGGGCACGTGATTCGATTTCAAGCAGCCGCCTGTTTTTGCTATCCGCGGCAATGCGCAGCCATTCTACGTCCCCGGCAGCGGCTTTGAGTGCCGAGGACACCGCATGGATGCCGATGAGTAACTGCGTTTTAGAGGAGGTCACTTGCCGGCCAGTTCAAAATCGATTTTTCGTTCATCCAGATTGACCGCAACGACCCGCACTTTTACCCGGTCGGAGAGTTGAAATACCCGGCCCGTGCGTTCGCCCTTCATGCGGTGGGCCACCGGGTCGAAATGGTAATAATCATTCGGCAAGCCGGTGACATGGACCAGCCCGCTGATACGGCCATAATCCAGTTCCACGAACAGGCCGAACGAGGTGACCCCGCTGACCATGCCCTCGAACTCCTCGCCGATGCGGGTTTCGAGATAGGCGCACTTCAAACGATCAATGACATCCCGTTCAGCCTCTTCTGCACGACGTGAATTGTGCGAACAGCGTGCACATAATTCAGACATGGCCTCGGCACTGTAGGGATAGTCCGGCTTGCCACCACGCAGCAGTAAATGATGGATCGCACGATGCACCAACAGATCGGGATAACGCCGGATCGGTGATGTGAAATGGGCGTAGGCCTTCAGTGCCAGCCCGAAATGCCCCTCGTTGCCGGGCTGGTAGACAGCCAGACTTTGCGAGCGTAACAGCACAGCCATGATCAGATGTTCATCGGGACGCCCCTGGGCCTGCTTGACCACGGCTTCAAAATCTGCCGGCTGCGGATTGTCCCGCCATGGGACACTTAAACCCTGGCCGCGCAGGAACTGGCCCAGCGCTTCCAGCTTGCCTTCCGGTGGTGAGGCATGAACCCGGTAAGGCGCCGGCAACTTTTTGCTGAGCAGAAAGCGGGCGGCTTCGACATTGGCCAGGATCATGCACTCTTCAATCAGCTTGTGCGCATCATTGCGCTGCTGCGGAACCAGGCCGGAGACTGCACCACGTTGATCGAACTGGAAACCGTATTCGGTACTCTCAAAATCGATCGCCCCGCGCTTGAGCCGTGCCTTTTTCAACGCCTCGTACAAGGCATGCAAATCATCGAGGTTGCGTTTTATTTCGGACGCCTTGTCATGATGTTTCAAAACACCGTTTTCGTAGTAATCGGCGACCTGCTGGTAGGTCAGGCGCGCGGATGAATTCATCACCGCCGCGACAAAACGTGAACGTTGCACTCTGCCCTGGTCATTGACCGTCATCTCGCAGGCCAGGCAAAGCCGGTCTACACCGGGCTTGAGCGAGCACAGGCCATTGGACAGAGCTTCCGGCAGCATCGGGATGACCCGGCTGGGGAAATACACCGATGTTGAACGGTGCGTGGCCTCGATATCCAGCGGACTGCCCGGCTGGACGTAGGATGACACCTCGGCAATCGCAACGATCAGGCGCCAGCCCTTGTTCTGTTTGCGCGCAAACACCGCATCATCAAAATCACGTGCATCGGCGCCATCGATGGTGACCAGCGGCAATTCACGCAGGTCCTTGCGACCCTTTTTCATGGCCCCGGGTACTGAATCACCGAATTTCTGCGCGGCCGCCTCCACACCCTCGGGCCATTCATAGGGCAAACCATGGCTGCGGATGGCAATTTCGGTCGCCATGCCCGGTGCGCCGGACTGGCCGAGAATTTCAGTAATTTTGCCGATCGGCGGCTGGTGTTCGGTGGGTTCGGTAACAATACTTGCAACCACCACCTGTCCCGGACGGGCACCGGCAGTATTCTGCAAAGGAATCATCACATCCTGGTTGATGCGCGGATCATCCGGCACCACCAGCGCGATACCGTTTTCTTCTACGTAACGTCCCACGATGCTGTCATTGGCACGCTCCAGGACTTCTGCAATCATGCCTTCACGGCGTCCCTGGCGGTCGGTTCCGGTAACTGCGGCCAGGACCCGGTCGCCGTGTAACACCTTGCGCATTTCGCGTGAAGAGATATACAGGTCTGAACCACCATCATCGGGGATCACAAAACCGAAACCATCACGGTGGGCGCTGACACGACCCTTGACCAGGTCCATGCGGGCCGGCAGACCGTAAGCATTGCGCCGGGTCTGGATCAACTGGCCATCGCGGACCATGGCGCGCAGACGGCGCCGCAGGATTTCACGGCTGTTATCGGACTCCACTTTGAGTGCGGCAATAATATCCTTGCGCTGCAGCGGTCTGCCACGCTTTTCCAGCATCTCGATAATTTCATTTCGTTCAGGGGCTACGGCACTTATTTCCCTGCTTTCGTACCGGTTTTTTCCACCGGATTTGGCTTTTCTCACGTATTATTTCTCTTTACTTGATCCAAGGCAGCATTGTACCGCGAATGCATTGAAATCATGCCTATTTATATTGACAGTTCGGGGTGGAATGGGTAGAGTGCGCACCGGTTCGGGAGTTCCCCCTTTACTTCCAAACCACCGGGCTGGGGATCCCCTTTCCTCAGCCCACTGCCGAGGTGGCGGAATTGGTAGACGCGCTGGCTTCAGGTGTCAGTGAGCATTAGCTCGTGGAGGTTCAAGTCCTCTTCTCGGCACCACCTGAACAGATAGAACCCGCTTTCATAGCGGGTTTTTTTGTGCCGGCAGGGATTCAATCAAGCGGATGCCTGATAATGATATTTTCTTTCCGGTCCGGACCCGTTGAAATCATGTGTACCGGTACGCCGCACAATGCTTCCATCGCTTTTATATAGGCCTTTGCGTTGGCGGGTAAATCATCGTAACGGGTAATGCCACGGGTACTGTCCTGCCAGCCGGGGAACGACTGGTATTCTACTTCCAGGTTATCCCAGGCTTCGGGGTTGAGTGGTGGCACCTCGAGTAATTCGCCGTCGAGGCGGTAAGCGGTACCGACCTTGATGGTTTCAACACCGTCGAGCACATCCAGCTTGGTGACACAGAAACCGCTGATACCGTTGGTGTGGGCAGCCCTGCGCAAGGCCACTGCATCCAGCCAGCCGCAGCGCCGTGGCCGGCCCGTGGTTGCGCCGAATTCATCACCGCGTTTGGCGATTCCGGCACCAATATCATCGAATAATTCGGTCGGAAATGGCCCCGAGCCGACACGGGTCGTGTATGCCTTGGTGATACCTAATACATAATCGATGGCATCGGGTCCGACACCTGCACCGGTGCACACAGCACCGACCGTGGTATTGGATGAAGTCACAAAGGGATAAGTGCCGTGGTCAATATCCAGCAAACTGCCCTGCGCACCCTCGTACAGTATGCGTTTACCCTGGGTCCGCAAACGGTGCAATTCGCCGCTTACATCCATTACCAACTCGGAAAAACAGGCCCCCAGTTGCAAGGTATCGTCCAGCACGCGGTCAAACGACAGGCCTTGCACGTTGAAATACCTGTCCAGCACAAAATTATGGTAATCAAGGGTTTCTTCGAGTTTTTCAGCCAGCAAACCGGGGTTATACAAATCCGAGATCCTGATACCACGGCGCGCAACCTTGTCCTCGTAGGCCGGGCCAATACCGCGACCCGTGGTGCCGATGGCTTTATCACCCCTGGCCTTTTCCCGCGCATGGTCGAGTAATTCGTGATACGGCATGATAACCGGACAGGCGGGTGATATGCGCAGACGTGAACGGACATCAACACCCCAGGATTCCAGTGCTTCGGTCTCGGTTTTCAGTGCTTCCAGCGAAACCACCACACCGTTGGCAATGAAGCACTGTGCAGCTTTATTCAAAATACCTGAAGGGATCAGGTGTAACACGGTCTTGTGGCCATCAATAACCAACGTGTGGCCCGCGTTATGCCCGCCCTGGAAGCGCACCACGGCGTCCATTTCACTGGCTAACAGGTCAACGATCTTGCCCTTGCCCTCGTCACCCCACTGGGTGCCCAACACAACGATACTTTTTGTCATTTCAACAGTAGTCTTGGTTGATTCATGTCTGAATAAATAGCAGCAACGCACCCGACAGCATACTGATTATGCCTGCAATACGTATACCTTGCGGACCCATTTTTGCAGCATCACGCATCACCTTCATCCACTTCAACGGCGCGAGACCGGGCAACAGACCTTCTATGATCAACACCAGTGCCAGTGCCGTCAGAAGGTCGCTACCCATGGTAAAAACCGTGCGCCAAGATGTGCTCTGCCAGGCTTGCTGCTATTTGCTGCCGTCCTGTCCGAAGTAATCGAAAAACTCGGATCCCGGATCCAGCACCAGCGTATCCCGGCCAGTGCCGAATGCCGTGCGATAGGCCTGCAGGCTGCGGTAAAACCGGTAGAACTCTTCATCCTGGCCATAGGATTGCGCGTAGGTGGCAGTGGCGATGGCGTCACCTTCACCCCGTACCTTCTGGCCATCGCGTTCGGCTTCTGCGATCAGTATCACTACCTGTCTGTCAGCATCGGAACGAATTCTTTCCGCTGCCTCCCGGCCTTCAAAGCGGTACAGGTTGGCGGCTTTCTGACGGTCAGCGGCCATACGGCGAAATACGGATTCACGCACATCATCGGGTAGTTCAATACTCTTGATACGTACGTCCACAACCTCGATGCCAAATTCTACAGCGGCCTCATTGGCGGCTTGCGCTATCGCCCTCATGGTGCTGACACGCTGTTCGGACACAACTTCAGCCAGCGTACGACTGGCGATCTGGTTACGGATACGATCGCTGACGATACCGTGCAAACGGTTAAGCGCAATCGCTTCGTTACCCTGTGTGGATGTATAAAAACGGGATACATCGACGATGCGCCATTTAACGAATGAATCTACGTTGACGTATTTCTGCTCCGAGGTGAGCATCAGTTCAGGGGAGGTATCGAGGGTCAGTATGCGACGGTCAAACTTGCGGATGTTATTCACAAACGGCCATTTGACATTCAGTCCCGGCGCATAATCCACCCTGACGATGCGACCCAACTGAAAGCGGATTGCATATTCGGTTTCGTTAACTGTAAACAGACTGGCCAAACCCAGGCCAGCCAACACCAGCAGTACAATTGCTAATACAGGTCTGTTCATCGTCTTGCCTCCCGTTCTTTGCTGCGGGGATTGTTGCTACTCTGATTGTTGGCACGATTCGCCGGTGTCTGGACGGGCGGCATGATTCTGGACGGGTTGATACCACTACCAGACTGGTCCAATGGCAGGTAGAGGATATTGCCGCTCGAATCCACATCCAGAAAGACTTTCTTGTTCCTGGAAAAAACACTTTCCATGGTTTCAAGGTACAGGCGTTTACGTGTCACCGAGGGCGCCAGGCGGTATTCGGTCAGCACCTGGCTAAATCGGGAGGCTTCACCAATTGCGAGCGCAATTGTTGAAGCCTTGTAACCTGCAGCCTCCTGCTCAATACGCGCCGCCGTACCACGGGCTCCCGGAATGACGCTGTTGGCATGTACCTGGGCTTCCTCTTTGAAGCGTTCACGATCTTCGCGCGCCCGGATCACATCGGAATAGGCCTCGCGGACCTGCATGGGAACGTTAACGTCCACCAGGTTGAATTCGGTGACCTGCAATCCTGCCTGGTACAAATCCAGGGTCTCCTGCAGCACACGCTGTGTTTCAATCCTCACCAGGGTTCTGGCGTTGCCTTCCAGAATGGCATCGAGCGTGTTGGTACCCACTGCTTCGCGCAGCGCACTTTCGGCTGCCTGGCGCAGGGTGAGTTCAGGATCCCGAACCTCGAACAGGAAATGCTGTGCGTTGTTGATCCGGTATTGAACCTTGTAGATAAATTCCACCAGGTTCTCATCGCCAGTCAGCATATGGCCCCGGTCTTCGACCACCCGGACATTACTGACATTGACCTTGCTCATGGTTTCAAACGGCCTCGGCAAGGTCATATTGAAACCCGGGTCCAGGGTGCGGACATATTTTCCAAAACGCAGCACGACACCCTTTTCAGCTTCATCTACGATGTGTACCGAATCCCAGCCGACCCAGAATATGATCAGCAACAGCACCAGTGAAAATGCGCCGGTACTGCCACCGCTGCTTTCACCATCTGCAGTGCCAGAACGCTTACCGCCGCCACCCCCAAACAGGGCTTGCAGACGTTTGCTTACATTTCCAAATATTTCTTCCAGATCGGGTGGTTGTTGGCCATTCGATTTCCAGGGATCTTTATCTCCCTTACCAGGCTCTTTCCAGGGCATTTAACTCTCCAGTAGCAGACGCGAACTTGCGTCTTGTCAATTCGTGTATTTTAGGTCTCACCCTGCCGGGCGGCAAGTGCTAATGGTGACAATGATGACAATATTGATTCACGTACCAGCAGGCCTTCCGCACCGGGCATACGCCCAAGCTGTTCCGCATCCTGCTGCGACAAATTAACATGCAGTAACCACTGGCCATCATCGGTAACTTTCTCTTCTTCAACCGCGCCCAGGTCATATAACTGCGAGCGCAATTTTGCGTGCCGGCCTTCGAGACAGATCCAGGTCCGGATCCGCTCACCCTTTAGTCGCAGGGCAATGGTTTCCTTCAGTTCCTCCAGGCCCAGGCCGTGCAAGGCAGACACATCGATACGTTCCACCTGGCCATCGGCGTTGAGACGCGTCGCAACCGGTCGCTCGACCAGGTCGATCTTGTTGAATACACGCACGATTGGAATACCGCCGGCATCCACGCTTTCGAGCACGTCTTCAACATCGTGTTCACGTTGCTGGTGGAACGGATCCGACGCATCGATGACGTGCAACAACAGGTCGGCTTCCCGTGTTTCCTGCAGCGTGGCGTGAAAAGCGGCAATCAGTTCATGCGGCAGATCACTGACAAAACCCACGGTATCAACCAGCAACACGTTGCCGGTCGGAATATTGGGTAACTGTCTGACGGTTGGATCCAGGGTTGCAAACTGCATATCCTGCGTGCCCACGTCCGAACCGGTCAGGGCGTTGAACAGGGTCGATTTGCCGGCATTGGTGTAACCCACCAGGGCCACGGTAAACACATGTGCCCGCTCCCGGCGGCGGCGGCTTTGAGCGCGTTGCTGACGAACCTTGTCGAGTCGTCCCTTCAGATAGCCGATACGCTGGCCGATGAGTCGACGGTCGGTTTCCAACTGGGTTTCACCCGGACCACGCAGACCGATACCGCCTTTCTGGCGCTCAAGATGGGTCCAGCCCCTGACCAGACGGGTCGAAATGTGCCTTAACTGCGCCAGTTCAACCTGTAATTTACCTTCGTGGGAGCGTGCGCGTTGCGCAAAAATATCCAAAATCAATGTTGTACGGTCAAGGACACGGCATTCACAGCGCTTTTCAATATTACGTTCCTGGATGGCTGATAACGGCCGACTGACCAGCACCAGGTCGGCGCCGGTGGTCGAAACCGTTTCTGCCACTTCGTCAATTTTTCCACTGCCCACAAAGAACCGCGCGTCCGGACGGGCGCGCGGTGCTTTTAATACGGCGGTAATTTCAACGCCGGCGGACCGGCATAACTCCTGAAATTCATCGAGCAATTCCGGACCTGTGTCCGCAAATACCGGATGTAGAATTACTGCGCGGGTACCCCGCCTTGCCCGCTCAAACAAATCTGAAATTCCTCAACCTAATTTTCGTCCTCATCATAAACACTGACGTTCCGGGCTGGTACGACGGTTGAGATGGCATGTTTGTAGATCATCTGGCTGACTGAATTCTTGAGCAATACCACGAACTGGTCGAATGATTCGACCTGGCCCTGCAGCTTGATTCCGTTAACAAGATAGATAGCAACTGGCACACGTTCGCGACGCAATGCGTTTAAAAAAGGTTCTTGTAATGATTGACCCTTGGACATAGCTGTTCCTCCTAGAATTATTATAATGTCCGTCTGGTTACAGAACAGATTACATGGGTGCGGGAGACCTAAGCTTCAAGGAATCCCCTTAGCGCTTCGCTAACTTCCTCACGCACCCGATCTGATTGTAAATTATACCATAACGACGCGGTTTCACGCCTCAACCAGGTCAACTGCCGCTTGGCCAACTGCCTGGTCGCTGCGGTGGCCTTTTCACGCATCTGCTCAAAACTGCAGTTGCCTTCCAACCAATCCCAGGCCTGTCGATAACCCACCGCACGCATGGAAGGCAGGTCCGCATTAAGATCAGACCGTGCGTAGAGTGATTTCATTTCATCGATAAAGCCGGCTTTAACCATCAAATCAAAGCGTTGCTCAATGCGTTCATGCAATACGCTGCGCGGCTCAGGTGAGATAATAATCTTGTGGATGCGATATTGCAGTGTATCGCCGGCTGTTTGCTGCTGAAGTTCGCTCATGGGTTGGCCGCTGATGGCGATAACTTCCAGCGCCCGCTGGATGCGTTGCGGATCATTGGGGTGGATGCGAGCGGCCGCGACTGGATCCTTCTGCTGCAATATTTCATGCATGGCTGACCAGCCGATTTTTGCAGCCTGATTTTCCAGCTTTTTGCGAACCTCAGGATCAGCCGCCGGCAGCACCGACAGGCCATGCTCCAGGGCGCGGAAATACAACATGGTGCCACCCACCAGCAACGGTATCCTGCCGGCTGCGGTGATGGCCTCCATTTCCCGCAGCGCATCACTGCGAAAATCAGCCGCTGAATAGCTTTCCGACGGGTCGCGTATATCGATCAGGCGATGCGGTGTTTTTTGCAGGGTTGCCGCATCCGGTTTGGCGGTGCCGATATCCATACCCCGGTACACCAGGGCCGAATCCACGCTGATCAGTTCCAGCGGGAAGCGTTCGCACAACTCGACTGCAAGACCGGTCTTGCCCGCAGCGGTCGGTCCCATCAGGAAAACGGCTGCTGGTAGTGCCACGGTTAACGCCCACGCAGAAAAAGACGGTCAAGATTTTGCATATCCAGTTGTACCCAGGTTGGTCGGCCATGGTTGCACTGCGCTGCCCGCTCGGTTCTTTCCATATCGCGCAGCAAGGCATTCATTTCCGCGATATTCAACTGGCGATTGGCCCGCACCGAACCATAACAGGCCATCGAAGACAGGACCTGGTCCATTTCCGATTCGATTTTCAGACTTTTGCCGTCAGTGGCCAGTTCAGACAGCACATCCTGTAACAAACGGGACATGTCGGCGCCTTGTAACAGGGTCGGGACTTTCCGGATCACCACTGTCTCCGGGCCTGAGCGATCACAGGAGATGCCGAGTGACTCCAGGCTGGCGGCGTGTTGTTCAACCATGTCCGCCTCACGCTCACTGACATGTACCGTGACCGGCACCAGCAGGTTCTGACTGCGTATACCGTCGGCCGCCAGTCCGGCCTTGAAACGCTCATAGGTGATGCGTTCATGCGCTGCATGCATATCAACCAGCACCAGGCCGTGCTGGTTTTGCGCCAGTATGTAAATGCCATGCAATTGTGCCAGCGCGAACCCCATGGGTGGATATTCTTCCGTATCGTGTACATCACGCATGCCACCTGCCGGCGAAGAAACCAGCTGTGCGTAGCTCTGCAACTGCTCGGCAACGCTGATCGGCATTGGTGTCTGGCGGGCCGCCCATTCACCTGATTGGCCGGCACTGGCCGGGTCGTGTATTTCCGTACCGGGCCGCAGGGCACCGCCACCGACACCGGCACCGGCCAGGCACCGGTTCAATGTCGAATAAATAAAGTCGTGTACGGAACGGGAATCCCGGAACCGCACCTCGTGTTTTTGCGGATGCACATTCACATCCACACCGGCATAGGGTATATCCAGGAAAAGCACAAACGCCGGATGGCGGCCATGGAACAGCACATCCCGAAACGCCTGCCGGATCGCATGTGCAACCAGGCGGTCCCGAATGACCCGGCCATTGACAAAAAAGAACTGCCGGTCAGCCTGCGAACGGTTATAACGCGGCTCAGCCACCCAGCCACGCAGACCAAAAGAGCCCCTTTGCTCATCAATATTCAATGCATGTTCAACAAATTCCGCACCCACCACCCCTTCCAGCCTGACCAGCATTTCCTCGTCGTTGCCTACCGGCGGGAACTGGCGAACCACGCGGTTATTGTGCTGCAACTGGAAACCGACATCAGGACGCGCCAGCGCAAAACGCTTTAACAGTTCATCCACATGCGAAAACTCGGTGCGGTCAGTGCGCATGAATTTCCGCCGTGCCGGCACGTTGTAAAACAAATCACGGAGTTCAACCTGCGTACCCGGCGCCCCGGCCGCCGGCACCGCATCACCGGTTTCAGCATTGGCCGTCTTGATCTGCCAGGCGTGCTCGGCACCTTCGGCACGGGAAGTAATGGTCATCCTGCTCACCGAAGCCATGCTGGGCAACGCCTCGCCCCTGAAACCCATGGTGGAAACTTCTTCCAGTTCCTGCAGCGAGCTGATCTTGCTGGTCGCATGACGGGTCAACGCCAGGCGCAATTCATCCTTTGCAATTCCACAACCATCATCAACCACACGAACCAGCCGTTTGCCACCCTGTTCAAGCAAAACCTGGATCGACTGCGCACCCGCATCCAGACTGTTCTCAACCAGCTCCTTGACCACCGAAGAAGGTCTTTCGACCACTTCGCCCGCAGCAATCTGGTTGATAAGGAGTTCTGGTAACTGACGAATGGACATGCGTACTCTTTTAGCGGTTTTCACCCTCTGCTTCAAGGCCTAATTACGTGAGACACCCTTTCAGTCTGGCACAAACAACAGCACGGGTCGGGTAGCCCCTTCTGAGACCTTCAAAAACAGGGATGTTTTTGGAGAGCTTACAAGGACGTACCTGCAGCGTGTCTCAGAAGGGGCTACCCGGCCCGGGATGGTGTTCCCAAACGGATGGACAAAAACGAAAAATGGACCCTGGATCAGGTCCGGGGAGACGGGACCTGTAAAGAGGTTAGCTGGTAGGAATAATCAACTCACGCCCAACATGAATAACATCACCATGGATCTTATTAGCATTACGCAAGCTTCTCAGGCTGACACTGTAACGATTCGCTATACCGCCAAGCGTATCACCACGTGCAACAATATATTTCGCACTATCCCGGTTGGCCGCAATCCAGGTCCCGGGAGGTGGGCTGGAATAAAAATAATCGCGTACGCCACGGGTAATCGCCCTCGCCATCCGCTGCTGAAATTCTTTCTCCGTCAGGCGTTTCTCTTCACCGGGATTACTGATAAAGGCTGTCTCCACCAGCACCGAAGGCACATCAGGTGACTTGAGCACCATGAAATTTGCCCGCCCGACGTAGTTTTTATGTGTTTTTCCGGTGCGCTTCAAAGCACCCAGTATGTCACCGGCAACCTTGTTACTGGCTTCACGCGTAGCGCTTTGGGACAGGTCCAGCAGAACGGAGGCCAGCATGTCGTCTTTATCGCTCAGCGTTACACCACCCACCAGGTCGGAAGCGTTTTCACTATCGGCCAAAAGACGTGCAAATTCACTACTGGCACCTCGGGCTGACAATACGAACACTGAGCTACCCTTGACACTGCGCTTGGAAAAAGCATCGGCGTGAATGGAAACAAACAGGTCTGCGCGTGCCTTGCGTGCGATTTCGTAACGCCCGCGCAACGGAATATAGTAGTCGCCATCACGGGTCAGAACAGCCTGCATGCCGGGCTCGGCGTCTATGGCTTTTTTAAGTTCGCGGGCAATGCGCAGAACCACATCTTTTTCACGGGTTCTTTTCTTGCCGATGGCGCCCGGATCTTCACCGCCATGACCGGCGTCGACGGCAATGACCACGTTGCGGTTGGGTTTGCTGATATCGGCCACGTGTTTGACCATGGATGATTTTTGCCTGCCTGATTTTGTAAACAGGTCAATCACCAGGCGGTGGCTGTATTGCGCGGTCGGCTCCAGCAGGAAGCTTTTTAATTCAGCGCTCTCACTGAGGTCGAAAACCACCCGCAGGGTATCTTTATCGGGCTGGCCGTAGCGAACTCCGATAATGACACCGGCATGTTCTTCATCCAGTTCCAGCGGGATATCAATGCTTGAGCCCTGCAAATCAATAACCACCCGGTGCGGGTTTTTCAGGGTAAAAAGTCTGTAGGCAGTTTTGCGGTCAAGATCAAGTACCGCGCGGGTTTTGGCAGGATCCGCCCACACACGGAAACCACTCACCTCTGCAGCCAAAGCCTGCAGTGAGGTCAGTAAAAGCAAGGCTGCTATGAAAAAGCGTTTGCTCACTGGCTCCATAACCTCAAGGTCATATCTCTTTGTCGTAAATATAATGATGAATTGCTTTTCGTGAAAAAGCAATAGTTTCTTATTAAAAACCGTAAGATATAGCGACTAGCTAAAGCAGGTAATTAGGTGTTTGTTTGGTTTACGGATTAGATGCCTGCGCCCGGGCTGTGCGGGCTGTCCAGTGCAGGTCACGACCTTCCAATGCATAGCTGAATGCAAATATGAAGTCCGGCTGCGGAAGCCATTGGCCACCTTTATCCGGCCATTCTACTAACAGCAGGGTTTGATCATCCATCAGGTCTGTCAGGCCCAGGAATTCAAGCTCAGCCGGATCATTGATCCGGTACAGGTCCAGGTGCAGGACCTGTAGCGAAGCAAGTTCGTATTGCTCAAGCAAACCATAGGTCGGGCTTTTAACCCGGCCCTGGTAACCCAGGGCATGGATCAGGCCGCGCGCAAACGCTGTCTTGCCGGTGCCAAGGTCGCCCTGCAGCCAGACAACCAGCGGCAGTTGCAAATTTGACGCAAAATTATTCGCGAAATTTTCAAGATCGGTCTCACGCGGAAATGCCACCTCGCCGTGGACAGGCTTCAATTCATTATCGTTCACGCTGCCGCCGACCTCCATACACGAGGCAACTGATCTATGATGTCGCCTGCTATCAGCGCCATCTCCCCGATATTCTCAGCTGCAAGGTCACCCGCTTGCGCGTGCGCCAGCACACCGGCACAGGCTGCCTCAAAGCAGGACAGGCCCTGGCCCAACAGGGCCACGATAATACCTGTCAGAACATCTCCACTACCCGCGGTAGCCATCCCCGGGTTGCCCAGTGAACAGATGGCATATGCTCCAGAAGGATCAGCAACGATGCTGCCACAACCTTTCAAAACAACGCAGGCGCCATAGCGTTTGGCAATGGTCGTTGCTGCAAGGACCCGGTCCCGCTGGATTTCAGCAACACTACACGCCAGTAAACGTGCGGCTTCGGCCGGGTGCGGTGTCAGTATCCAGTGATCACGCTCAAACGTTTTTTGCCGGGATTGCGAGGCCAGTAAATTCAGACCATCTGCATCCACCACCAACGCGGCTTGCGTCGCAAGACAGGCCTGCAACAATGATTCGGACCAGGCAGTGCTACCCAGGCCGGGTCCGGCAGCAACCACATGGTCACCGTTCAGCAGGGCAAGCAATTCATCATCACCGCCTATGCCCCTGACCATTAATTCAGGCCGGGAAAGATTGACCAGTCCAGCGTGTGCCGGATCGGTCGCCAGCGTCACCCTGCCGGCACCACTGCGTAGTGCCGCTTCCCCACACAAACGGATCGCACCGCTCATGCCTGCAATGCCGCCCACCGCCAACACATGTCCAAAACTGCCCTTGTGTGAATTACGCAAACGTGGCCTTAAAACCTCCGCCAGGTAATCCGGCGATAACAAAGTACCGGCATGACCCGTGTGTTTACTTGCGGCTAGCGCTGGAATCGCCAGGTCATCGAAGCTGATTTGCCCGCAGAAATCCGGGCCATCGGCCGTATACATTCCGCGTTTACGGCCCACGAAAGTGACGCTGACTTGAGCCTGTACCGCACAGCCCATGACACAGCCGGTATCCGCATTGAGCCCCGATGGAATATCGATGGCAATGGTCGGGCACAGCAGTTGGTTCAAATAATCGATGGCCTGGCGGAAACTGCCATCGACCTCGCGATCAATGCCGGTACCGAGCAACGCGTCCAGCGCGAGATCACAGGACATGTCATCAGGCAACGGCCATTCCAGTGTCTCGCCATCCGCTGTCTGCCAGTCCGCGTACGCCAGTGCAGCATCCCCTTTAAGCCGTCCCGGGTCGACCAGTGAACAAAGTGTAACGCGGACCCCGGCCTCATTTGCCAGTCTCGCCACCACGTAACCGTCACCACCGTTATTGCCCGGGCCACACAAAACCAGCCAATGCCCGGCCGCTGGATAATGTCTACCTACTGTATCAACGACTGCCCGCCCGGCACGGCACATCAGCTCATAACCTGCGATGCCCAATTCATGAATCGCCGTATAATCGATGCCACGAACCTGTGCGGCGGTATACAATTTGTCATTGATATCGGCCATGACGCCATTATAACGGTGAATCATTCAATGAACCTCCGAAATAACCCCGAAAATTATGCTGAGATGGTCGAGCGTGTTCGTACGTGGGGACGGGAGCTGGGATTCCAGCAACTGGGTATCAGCGATATTGTGCTGGAAGAACACGAAACCCGTCTCAACGAATGGCTTGCGAAGGGCTTTCATGGCGAGATGGACTACATGCAACGCCATGGTACACGCCGCAGCCATCCCGAAGAACTGCACCCCGGCACCATCCGGGTTATTTCCGTGCGTCTGGACTACCTGCCTGAATCAGCCGGTGATGTTGAAGCCCTGCTCAAGGACTCTTCCAAGGGCGTGGTGTCCCGTTACGCGCTGGGACGCGACTATCACAAGATGATGCGTAAGCGTCTGCAAAATCTGGCCCGGCAGATCGAACAACTTGCCGGTCCGTTTGCCTACCGGGTGTTCGTGGATTCAGCACCCGTGCTGGAAAAAGCACTGGCGGAAAAAGCCGGCCTGGGCTGGATAGGCAAACATAGCAACCTGATCAATAAAAAGGCAGGCAGCTGGTTCTTCCTCGGCGAAATATTCACCGATTTACCATTGCCGGTGGATCAGCCCGCTGAAAACCATTGTGGCGCCTGTACCAGCTGTATCGATATTTGCCCAACTCAAGCGATTGTTGCACCCTATAGCGTCGATGCAAGACGTTGTATCTCTTACCTGACCATCGAGTTGCACGGCAGTATTCCGGAAGAATTCAGGGCCCTGATGGGCAACCGTATCTATGGTTGTGACGATTGTCAGCTGGTTTGCCCGTGGAACCGCTTTGCCCGGCCTACAGGGGAAGCGGATTTTGCCCCGCGTCACGGGCTCGATACACCCGAGCTGATCGAACTATTCCAATGGAGTGAAGAACAGTTTCTGCAGCGCACCGAAGGCAGCGCCATACGCCGTATCGGGCATCAAAGCTGGTTGCGTAATATTGCCGTGGCCCTGGGTAATGCGGCACCGTCTGAGCAGGTAATTGAGGCATTGAAAATGAGGCTTCAACACCCGTCAAACGTGGTGCGTGAACATGTTGAGTGGGCGTTGGCACAACACGACCTCAACATGTGATATTCTTGCGCAAATCGATTTATCGTTCCCGAATTCAAGGAATCTCATGCAATGAAAATGCTGGAAAAACTCAATGCAATGCGCGGCCAGGGTGGTGCAATCCAAACCCGCGGCCTCGATGATGAAACCCTGCTGCAATTTGCGCAAAATGATGCAAGGCTTGGTGCTGCAGTGGATGCTGCCTATACCGACTTTCTTGGCCTGTTGGAAGAAATGCCGGAACTGATGGCCCTGCCCGAATCTGAACTGGTTACCGCAGTACAGGAAGGTTTTATCAATTTCTACCCTACCACCGCGATCAATCCGTACGTGGCACTGGCCGGCGCAGGTCCGTGGATCATCACCTCCCGTGGCGCAGTTTTGTATGAGTGTGGTGGTTACGGCATGCTGGGCTTCGGCCATGCGCCTGAATCCATTCTTGATGCGATGAACAAGCCGCATATCATGGCCAACATCATGACACCCACGTTCAATCAGAAACGCCTGATCGACGCGCTGCGTAAGGAGATCGGTCACAAAAGCGGCAACTGCCCCTTTGAGCACTTCTTTTGCCTGAACAGCGGCTCTGAAGCGGTCACGCTGGCAGCCCGGCTTTCAGACATCAATGCCAGGATCATGACCGATCCAGGTGGCAAACACGCCAACCACTCCATTCGTATCCTGGGTATGAAAAGCGCATTTCACGGACGCACCGACCGGCCTGCACGTTTTTCCGATTCCACCCGTGCGGCCTATTGCAAATACCTTGCCAGCTTCCGTGACCACGATAACCTGCTCACCGTTGAACCCAACAACATCAAGCAACTGGAACAGGTCTTCGAATACGCAGAAAAGAACGAGTTATTTATCGAATCATTCTTCATGGAACCGGTCATGGGTGAAGGTAATCCCGGCCAGGCGATCACACCGGAGTTCTATGCCCGCGCCAGGGAGTTGACCGAAAACCATGGCGCCCTGTTGCTGGTAGATTCCATCCAGGCCGGTCTGCGCACCCACGGCGTATTGTCCATCGTCGATTATCCGGGTTTTGAAAACCTCCAAGCACCGGACATGGAGACCTATTCAAAGGCAATGAATGGCGGCCAGTACCCGCTTTCAGTGCTGGCATTAAACGCCAGCGCATCGCAGCTTTATCGCGCCGGAGTTTATGGCAATACCATGACCTCCAACCCGAGAGCAATGGATATCGCCGTTACGGTTCTGAATAGCATCACACCGGAACTGCGACAAAATATCGAAGACCGGGGACGTGAGTTTCTTGACAAATTGACAGCCCTGCAAAACGAGATGGGTGGTTATATCACCAAGGTACAAGGCACGGGACTGCTGCTCAGTGCCGAGCTTGACCCCACCCGCTTCAACAGCTACGGCACCGATTCCACCGAGGAATACATGCGCAACAATGGTATCAACGTCATCCACGGTGGCAGCAATGCATTGCGCTTTACCCCGCCGTTCGATATCAGTAGCGAAGAAGTGGACCTGATCATCCGGGCGATGCGCGATGCGCTTGTTAACGGCCCGATGAAGCAGGCTGATAGCGCCAGCGAAGCGGCATGATCCGGAAAGGCTCATACAAGACCAGGGGGTAATACGATGTCGCATATGAAACCCCTGCCGGCGGATACCACGCCCGAACTGCAGGCCGATTTTGCAATATTCGAGAAAATTCTCGGCTTTATACCCAACAGCCTTCTGACCATGCAACGGCGGCCAAAGATGGTCAAAGGCTTTGGTGAACTGACTAAAGCCGTAATGGATCCTGAAGGTGGTGTTGACCTTGGCTTTATGCGCCTGGTGGCGCATTTTTCCAGCCATGCTGCCGGGTGCCAATACTGTGAAGCGCATTCGCTGGTGGCCGCCAAAATACATAACATTCCACAGGAAAAACTGGACGCCATCTGGGAGTATCGCACCAGTCCGCTTTATTCCGAGGCCGAAAGGGCCGCGCTGGATTTTGCGCTGGCTGCGGGTTCGGTGCCAAATGCCGTGGATGCAGAAATATTTGCACGTATGCGTGAGCACTGGTCAGAAGATCAAATTGTGCAAATCCTTGGGGTTGTGTGTCTGTACGGCTTCCTGAACCGCTGGAATGACTCCATGGCCACCACGCTTGAAGACGAACCGCGGGAAATGGCGGAAAGGGTTTTGAGAAAAGGTGGCTGGACCGGCGGCAAACACGTTTAAAAAACCGCGGACAGGCAGGAGAGGCAAGCCTGACCGCGGATAGCGCGGCGGCTTTAACTCAAAATCCAGCCAATTACATACGGCAGAATTAACATACCTGAAAGCAACAATGCGCCACCAACCACGTTGACAAGGATCGAAAGGACCTCCCGCAGCAGCGCGTTTTTGTCATCGTAGATATCATCATTGACGACCTGCCCGTCCGCACCGGTACCATGACCCGGCAAAACACGGGTTGCCTGTGTTTGAAATGGCGTGATCGTTGTGGGTTGGAAAATTGCCCGTTGCATAAGCCGTACTCCTGTTTGTTGTGACACAGGAGAACACGGGCTGTTCTCAATTTATGAGAAGAGCAGGAATTTTTCCGCAGATTAAGGATTCAAGCATAAATTGCCGCGGCTTGACGGGCAGATTCAGCGACTGCATCACGCAGGAATTGGGGTGCTACAACCTCCACTTCCGGACCATACCTGGAAATATCCATTACCAGTTCACGCGCACTGCTAAAAGGCAGTTCCAGCGTCCAGGCGCCCTTATCGTCATAACGGCCTTTCTGGTCGGGGTGCCATTGTTCATCTGCAATCCAGCGCGACATTTCCGGGGTAAATTTCAATATTGCAGTGTGCTCGGCGGGGCCGGAAAAAATACCGTAAGAGCGGTCGAAGTGCTCGGCGAGCATCTCTTCTGATATCTCCTTTGCAGCGGTGTCCAGCAGGGACTGCTTGCCGATCCGTTCAAGTGCAAAACTTCGCAAACCTTCCGCCTTGTGGCACCAGGCGTCGAGATACCAGGAATTACGGTATTGTGTCAGCCGCTGTGGTGATATATCCCTGTCGCTGATGTCATCCTTGCGTCTGCCGTGGTATGAGATGTGCAAGCGGTGCCGTCCGAGCAGCGCACCCATTACATCCTGGAACAAATGCTCAGGCACCGAGCGGCCGGCCACTGACTGGATGTGGATACGCGACTGGCCCTGCTGCGCATCAACACCTTTTTGTTGCAGCAATGAAGAAATACGGCCCTGCAGGGATTTCAACTCCCCTTCCAGCAGCCCCGGCTGCACATTGCCCAACACCTGGCGGGCGGTCAGCAGTGCCTGCAACTCTGCGGGGCTGATCCAGATACCGGGTAATTCAAACGGCTGATCGTAGCTACGGTCATAGTAAAATCCCCGGTTGTCTTCATCCTGCTCCAGCGGCGCACCAAGGTAATCACGTAATTCAGCAACCAGGCGATAGAAGGTGGCCTGCGAGCACTCGAGGCGTTCCATCAGGTCCTGCCGCGAAATTGGTGTGCGGCGCTGATTCAGAATATTGTGTAAGTGGTATAGACGCTCGACTTTTGACATTTGATATCCGGTTACTGTGCTGCAACACGTGCCTCGATAAAATTCAGTGCTTTGCCGATACCTCAAGGCTGCGTTGTTTACCCATCAGCCACAGGGTCTTGTCGATAGAGGGCGATACCCCGGAACCTGTCAGGGCAACCCGCAATGGCTGGGCGACCTTGCCCATGCCGACCTCGAGTGCGGCAGCGACACGATCAATAACATCATGCAATGGTCCGGGCGTCCAGTCCTCTTGCATTTTTAATTCTGCCAGCATCGCCTCAAGTGGCTGTGCCGCCACCGGTCGCAGGTGTTTCTTCGCTGCCTGCGGATCCAGTTCCACGTAACCCTCAAAAAATACACGGCTTTGTGATGCCATCTGTTTCAGGGTCTTGACCCGTTCTGCCTGTACGCTGACCACATCTTCAAGCGATGGCCCGTTTTGGGTATTGATGCCCTGGTCTTCAAAATGCCAGGCAAGAAAGCCGGCGACCTCCCCCGGCGGCAGGCTTTTCATGTAATGCTGGTTCAGCCAGTCCAGTTTGTCGGTACTGAAAGCAGATGCTTTGCGATTTACGTCCTTGATATCGAACAGGGCAATCATCTCATCCACACTGAAGACTTCCTGGTCACCGTGTGACCATCCCAGCCTGACCAGGTAATTCAACAGGGCTTGGGGCAGGTAACCATCATCACGGTATTGCATCACACCGACCGCACCGTGGCGCTTGGACAAACGCGCACCATCATCACCGAGGATCATTGGCACGTGGGCAAAATCCGGTGGTTCGGCACCCAGCGCCCGGTAAATATTGATCTGCCTGGGTGTATTGTTGATGTGGTCATCACCGCGTATGACGAGGGTGATCTGCATTTCCATATCATCGACAACAACGGTGAAGTTGTAGGTCGGCGAACCATCCGGGCGGGCAATGACCAGGTCATCGAGCTCATCGTTGGATATGCTGATGCGGCCACGCACCAGGTCATCAAACACCACGTCACCCGATTGCGGATTGCGAAAACGCACCACTGGCTCGATGCCTTCGGGTACGCTTTCCAGGTGCCGGCATTTACCATCGTAACGGGGCTTGATGCCCTCTTTCATCTGCCGCTCGCGCAGAATCTCCAGGCGTTCCTTGCTGCAGTAACAATGGTAGGCCTTGTCTTCTGCAAGCAACTGCCGGACGACCTCCGCATAGCGGTCGAAGCTATGTGTCTGGTAAAAAGGGCCCTCATCATAATCCAGTCCCAGCCATTGCATGCCATCGAGGATCGCCTGTACTGACTCGGGTGTTGAGCGCTCGAGATCGGTATCTTCGATGCGCAAAATGAAGCTGCCCTGGTTGGCCCGTGCCTGCAGCCAGCAGAACAACGCCGTGCGGGCACCACCAACATGCAGAAAACCGGTCGGGCTGGGGGCAAAACGGGTTCGGATGTTCATGTCGACTTTACTACTTTATTCAA
>PVMK01128598.1_pt1 | contig 42891 bp, 41 predicted proteins | sample 1853481 | NCBI WGS metagenome assembly PVMK01 (sample SAMN08533507, study PRJNA380276) | Marine sediment metagenome, whole genome shotgun sequencing project.
AAGGGTGGCATTGGACAATCGAGAGCATCGGCGATGGCCCGCAGCAATTCCCCTTCCCGCAGGGTGACCTGACCATCATGACTCACGCACACACCGCAGGCGCGCAGGAGCCGTCGCTTCAGCAAAGGGGTCACTCGATTGAGGCGGTCCAGAGCCTTGCTCAGTGCTTCGAAGCCGTCCTCCTGCTCGAGCCAGGAGAGCTTCAGCCGGCTCTTTTTTAACTCTTCTACGCCCTGGGCAAAGGCTTGCTGGGCCTTTTTCTCACTGTCCTGTCCGGCACGGGCCAGTCTGGACAGCAACAGAGAAATCTCGTGGGTCAGAGGTGCCAGGGAACCATAGCGGGCACCTGGAGGCCGGGTCTGGGTGAAGTGGGGATCGAGATGGCGGCGCAAGATGTGCTGCAGAGTAAACTCAAACAGGTCGATTTCCTGATCGGCCTTCATCAACTCTTCGACCAGTCCGGTAAACTCCTGATACTGGGAAAGGGATAAAGTCCGCAAGGCCGGTAAAGCTAAATCCACCAGGGGAAGGCGTGCTTCGGGCGGGCAGCGGTCAATGAGCGTCGAGGCCTCCAGGGTCGCCTCAGAAGACACCAGCGGATCCTTCGACTCATTGAGCAGCTGAAACTGGGCCCGGCGGCTTTCCGAGTCGGGGCTCAGGAGCAGGGCGAAAATGATGATCCGGGCCGAGGCCGGCTCACGGACCCGAGTGGTCAAGCGCGAGGGCAGCCCCGCAAGGAGAAGGGAAGCATAGGCCAGATGGGCCTCCGTCAACTTTCCGAAGAGCTGGGTCATCTGTTGGGGAAGCATGGGAATGAGGGGGACGGCTGGAGCTCTCCCGGATGGAGTGGAGGCTGCGGGTCTGGCGGCGGTCTGTGCCGCGGATGCAGCCAGCTCCTTTGGGTCGCCGGTTTCAAGTGCCTCTTTGGAAGGAAAGTGAACCGCGGGAAAGGTACCGTCAAAAGCAGGATCGATGCGTTGGATGCGCGTCTCCAGCGGGGGATGAGTGGCCATGAAGCTGAAGGCACTCTGGGTCTGGACAGGAGGTTTGCGATTCCTCATGGAAAGGAAAGGAGATACTTTTCCATGCATTCCATCGGAGAAAAAGAGGTGGCTCATTTCCTCGGCCTTTGGGCTTTGAATAAGTGAGCCGTGAGCCAACCCGCCAATCTTTTTGAGTGCTCCGGCGATGCCGTCTGGATCTCGCGTGAACTGGACGGCCGAAGCGTCGGCCAGGAATTCTCGCTGCCGGGACACGGCGCTCTTGATGAGCTTGCCGAAAAAGACCCCCACGTAACCGATGGCAAGAAGCGCGGCCCCGAAGGCCAGAATGGCAGCGGCACCACCCTTTCTGTTGCTGGTAGATCGGGAGGAGCCTCTCAGGATCACATACCCAATCATGGCGATGACCAGGATGCCGTTCAAGACGCCGATCAGCCGAATGTTCAGGCGCATGTCGCCGTTGAGGATATGAGAGAACTCATGGGCAATGACTCCCTGCAGTTCGTCGCGCGACAGGATCTGCAAGGTTCCTCGGGTCACTCCGATGACGGCGTCGGCCGGAGTGAAACCGGCGGCGAAAGCGTTAATACTCTTTTCCTTTTCCAGGAGGAAGACCGAGGGAACGGGTGTTCCGGAGGCAATAGCCATCTCTTCCACCACATTGAGAAGACGGCGTTCCTGAGGATCGGAGGTGCTGGAATCGATAAGTCGGCCTCCCAGCCAGCGGGCCACCACCTCTCCGCCTGTGAGAGGGCCAGGATCTTGTAAAGGCTCCCGATCACCACCACACACACGGTTGCCCCCGTGATCCACAGGAACAGATCGGGATTCCACCATTGAAAGGGAAACTCCGGGTCGGCATTGACGTTGAAGCCGAAAAAGATGGCAACGCCAGCGATGTAAACGGTAAGGATGATCAGGATCACCGCCAGCATGAAGTAAGCGATCAAGCGCCGGGTACTCCGGTGGGCCTGGTCCTGACGCTCAAAGAAATCCATCGTATGGGTAGCCGGAACCGCCATATTTCCTCAGAGTTTCGAAGAACAGTGGAGTCCGTTGGGACTACGAGAAGGAGACTTTGGGGGCCTCGCGTTCCGCGGGAGCTTCGATTTCGAACAGCTCTGCCTGATTGAAGCCCATGGAGTTGGCAATGATGACGCTGGGAAACACCGAACACCGCGTGTTGTAGACCATGACCGAATCGTTGTAGGCCTGTCGTGAGAAGGCGATCTTGTTCTCGGTGGTGGTCAGCTCTTCCATGAGTTGGGCCATGTTCTGATTGGCCTTCAGGTCCGGGTAAGACTCCATCAGGGCGAACATGCGTCCCAGGGTACCGGTCAAGGCCGTCTCCGCGCCCATCAGGCCTTTCATGGAATCCGGATCTCCGGGGTTCTCGGCCGCTTGCTTGCTGGCCGCCGCGGCTTGATTGCGGGCATTCACCACCGCCTCCAGGGTTTCTCTCTCGTGTTTCATATAGCCCTTGGCGGTCTCGACCAGATTGGGAATCAAGTCGTAGCGCCTTTTGAGCTGGACATCAATCTGGGCAAAGGCGTTCTTGAATCGATTACGCAGACTGACCAGCTTGTTGTACATGCTGGCCACCCAGGCGATGAAGACCACCACCACGACCAGGAAAATGAGTGCTGAAGTCATAGATTATCCCCCTTAAGTTTAGGATATCGAAAACTTCCGGTTTCATGTGCAAAAAGAAGCCCACGGGCCAGCGACTGCTGGGACCTAGGATGTTCCGCTGAACCAGGTCTCGGCCAGCAGGCCCACCAGCAACGGAAAGGGTAACAGCAGCGTCCAGCGAATCAGGGTAAAGCGCCAGCCGATAAAATGAGCTTCCCAAAGGGCATTCAAGAGGCTCAGGGAGGACCAACTGGTCACCAGTGTGATCGTTGCTCCCAGTCCGGTGCCCAGTTGGTAAAGGGTGCTGATGAGGGGTAGAACGACGTAGGGACCTCCGGGCATCAACATCCCCATCCCCTGGGCCCGCAACAATCCTCTCCACCCGGAATCAGGACCCATCAAATTCTGCAGCCCCTCCTGGGGCAAGAGGACGCTGACGTAACCGATCGTGGTGAATGCCAGAAGCAGAAGAGGCAGGGTACTGAGCAGAGTACGCCCCCCTCTGGCGAGACCGCGCCGGTGGCTGCCATCGCCGCGCCGCCAGGCGTAGGCGAAAAGGATCACTGCGGGGATGAGGAGGGTGAAGGTTGCCAGGTTCATTATTTGAGGTTCTCACGGATGGCTTCTATTTGACGCCCAGCCAGCGCCTGGGCCAGAAAAGCCAACAGCGGAGGTATGAGAAAGGTGGTCAGGAGTCGGGCCACGGTCAGGCGTGGGCCCAGCAAGGCGAACTCCAGCGGCAGGCGTACCACCGGCCACACGCTCTTGGCTGAGACAAAGGCCACCAATACCCCCAGGCTGGCACCGGCTCTAATCAGGGCTGCCGCGATGGGATAATAAACGTAGGGTCCGCCGGGTATCAGCGCCCCGCTGATGCAGGCCAGGAGAATGCCCCTCCAGCCCGATCCTTCTCCCAGCCAATAAGCGACTTTTTCCTGGGTCAGCAGGACCTGAATCAAACCGGCGATCAGGAAAGCACACAGCAATAAGGGGGCTACCATGAGCAGCGTTTTCACTCCACCCACTGCTCCGGCCAGAACTAATTCCCATCCACCGCTCCTCCAGGCTGCTCCGGCCAGCAGCAAAACTACCCCGCCCAGTATCAGTGTTGTGAAATCGCGCATGCGCTTGTGCTGTTGTGCTGTCGTGCAGTTGTGCTGTCGTGGAGTCGTTGTTTCATATTAGAGCAGTCTATTGGTGAGCCGAGTTGTGTGGTTTCTTTTCATAGACCAGGAAGCTGTAGGGATAGGGGTTTTTTTCATCGGGTTCCTGAGTTTCTTCGGAAATCAGCAGCCAGTCGGATTCCTCAAATTCGGGAAAATTCGTATCCCCTTCAAATTCCTCATGAATGGAGGTCAGATACAGCCGGTCCGCTCGAGGGAGCATCTGTTGGTAAATCTGCGCTCCGCCGGCCACAAACACTTCATCGTCTCCGGCAACCACATGTAATGCCTGGTCGATGGAGTGGGCCACCAGCACACCCTCCGGGGCGAAACCGGTTTGATGAGTGATCACCACGGTGGTTCGACCGGGGAGGGGTTGGCCGATCGATTCAAAGGTCTTACGTCCCATGATCAGGTGGTGTCCCATGGTGAGGGCCTTGAAGCGCTTTAAATCCGCCGGCAGCCTCCAGGGCAGGTTGTTGTTATTCCCGATCACCCGGTTGGCGGACATGGCGGCGATGATGGAGAGCCTCATACGGCAACCGGAGCCGGGATGTGGGGATGGGGATGGTAATTCTCTAAACTGAAGTCCTCGTAATCGAATTCGAAGATGGACTTGACCTCCGGGTTCAGTCTCATTTGAGGAAGGGTACTCGGTTCCCGAGTGAGCTGAAGCCTGGCTTGCTCGAGGTGGTTTGAGTAAAGGTGTACATCGCCAAAACTATGGACAAACTCATTTGCCTCCAGTCCGCAGACCTGGGCCATCATCAAGGTCAGCAGGGCATAGGAGGCGATATTGAAAGGAACTCCTAAAAAGACGTCGGCACTGCGTTGATAGAGTTGGCAGGAAAGAGCGCCGTTGGCGACGTAAAACTGGAAAAGAGTGTGACAGGGAGGAAGTTTCATCTTGTCGGTATCGGCAACGTTCCAGGCACTAACAATGTGACGGCGAGAATCCGGATCAGTCCGGATCTGCTCGATGACCCTGGAAATCTGATCAATGTGTTCTCCCCCGGGAGCCGGCCAAAAGCGCCACTGGTAACCATAAATAGGACCGAGACTGCCCTCTTCGTCGGCCCAGTCGTCCCAGATGGTGACCCCATGTTTGTTCAAATCGCGAACATTGGTACTTCCTGAGAGAAACCACAGGAGTTCGTGAATCACCGAGCGGAGGTGAAGCTTCTTGGTGGTGAGCATGGGAAAACTCTCTCTCAAATTGAAGCGCATCTGATAACCGAAGATACTGAGGGTTCCGGTGCCGGTGCGGTCTTCCTTTTTCAGGCCCTTGTGGAGAATATGCTCCAGGAGGTCCAGATACGGTTGCATGAGCCAATTAAATCACACCTACACGACATGGGTCAGGTCCGAAAAAATGCCCACGCGGTATACTGCATGAAGAAGTATAGGGGCGAGCCGGTGGCTCGCCCGAACAGTTAGGATGGCAAAACCGAAGGCACGCTGGTAAAGAATATGCCACTCATACGGTTCGGGTCAGCCACCGGCTGACCCCTACAAAGAAGGGAGTGAAATGACCGAGGTGTCCGGGGAAATAATAGAGTCCGATGTTGTGGTGATCGGCGCAGGTCCTGGCGGTTACGCAGCTGCTTTTCAGGCCGCCGACCTGGGTCTGCAAGTCACCCTGGTGGACAGGCGAGAGGAGCTTGGCGGAGTTTGTCTCCATGCCGGCTGTATCCCTTCAAAGGCACTTTTGTTCGTTTCCCAGCTGTTGGGAGAGGCGCGCCGAGCCCAGGAGTTCGGAATTCATTTCGGTGATCCCGAAATTGACGTGAAGACATTGCGCAGGTGGAAGGAAGGGGTGGTGAGTCAACTCACGGAAGGACTCGCTGACCTGGCCAAGCGTCGTGGGGTTCAGTTCGTTCGCGGCAGTGCCCGTTTTGAAAACTCCCAGTCCCTTGTTTTGGAGGAAAGTGAGATCTCCCGCATCATCTTCAAACACGCCGTCATCGCCACAGGATCTCGACCCATGGGAATACCCGGCATTGAGATTCAGAGTGATCGAGTCATGGATTCCACGGCAGCGCTGAATCTGGAGGAGGTGCCCAAGACATTGCTGGTGGTGGGAGGGGGATATATCGGGTTGGAACTGGGGACAGTGTATGCCTCTTTGGGAAGCCAGGTGACGTTGGTGGAGTTGACCCAGGGTCTGTTACCCGGAGTCGATCGGGATTTGGTTAGACCGCTGGGAAGACGGATTCAGGATTTGTTTGCCCAGGTCCACCTCAATACCCGGGTGGTGGCCATGAAGGAAACCGAACGGGGTATCGAGGCGAAGTTTGAGGGCGAAATCACCCAGCAACAGATGTTTGACAAGGTTCTGGTCTCTGTAGGACGTCAAAGCAACTCGGATCAATTGGGCCTGGAGAAAACCAAGGTCGAAAGGGACGAAGAAGGGGCCATCCGGGTCGATGCGCAGTGCCGTACGGCCGACCGCGAGATCTTTGCCGTAGGTGACGTGGCTGCGCCACCGATGCTGGCCCACAAGGCCACCCGGGAAGGGAAGGTGGTTGCCCAGGTCATCGCAGGTCAAGAGGTGGCCTTCGACAATGTAGCCGTCCCCGCCGTGGTCTTCACCGACCCGGAGGTGGCCTGGTGTGGATTGACGGAAACACAAGCCAAAAGAGAAGGTCGAAAGATCAAGGTCACACGCTTTCCCTGGGCAGCTTCGGGTCGAGCGGTAGCGGTGGGCAGAACGGAAGGATTGACCAAGATCATTTTCGATCCCGAGACCGGTCAGGTATTAGGAGTGGGATTGGTGGGGATTCACGCCGGGGAACTCATTGGGGAGGGCGTTCTGGCGGTGGAAATGGCAGCCCTTGCGGAAGACCTGGCCAGTATCATTCACACCCACCCCACCTTCTCGGAGACCCTGGGCGAAGCGGCCGAAGCTTTTCTGGGACAGGCCATGAATCTTTACCGGAAGTAGAGGGGGTGCGCGCTTCGTGCGCTCCAGGTTTCAGTTTAGAACTTAGAATTTAGGATTTGGAATTTGTTTGAGATTTGGGATTTGGGATTTGTGCAGACTATTCCAGCTCTCGAATAACCGCTTCAGTAAATTCCGTAGTTGACGCACTTCCTCCCAGATCTGGAGTCAGCACCGCGCCCTTGGTGGTCACCCTGTAAATGGCCTCGCGGATCCTGCTGGCCGTGTCCTCCATTTGCAGGTACTCGAGCATGAGAAGACTGCTGAAGAAGACTGCCAGTGGATTGGCTTTGTTTTGGCCGGCAATGTCCGGAGCACTCCCGTGAATGGCTTCGAAGACCGTATATTCCTTCCCGATATTGGCACCTGGGACGAGTCCCAATCCGCCGACCAGTCCCGCACACAGATCGGAAACGATGTCGCCATAGAGGTTGGTTGTCAGCAAGACATCGAATCGTTGAGGATTGATGACGAGCTGCAGGGCCAGGTTGTCCACGATGATGTCTTCATGAAGAATATCCGGGTATTCCCTGGCGACTTCTTGGCACGTCTTCAAGAAAAGACCGTCGCTTATCTTCAGGATGTTGGCCTTGTGCGCTGTGGTCACTTTTTTTCGATTCCATTTGCTTGCATACTCGAAGGCAAAGTGGGCGATGCGGGAAGAGGCCTCCCGGGTGATAATTTTCAAGCTCTGGGTGACACCTTCAGTGATGGTGTGTTCCAGGCCGGAGTAGAGACCCTCCGTATTTTCCCGGACAACGATGATGTCCACTTCCCCGAAGCGGCTCTCAATGCCGGGAACATTGGAGACCGGGCGCAAACTGGCGTAGAGTTTCAGTTTCTGTCTTAGTTCCACGTTGGCACTGGGAAAACCTGTGGCCACAGCAGTGGTCAGGGGGCCTTTCAGTGCCACTTTGTTCTTTCGTATAGACTCTAAAACTTGATTGGGAAGGGGTTTGCCGTATTTGGAGACAACCCCCAGGCCGGCTTCCACCTCTTCCCACTCCAGGTCGGCTCCGGCCGCCTCCAGAAGCTGAACCGCAGCAGCGGTCACCTCAGGACCGATTCCGTCTCCCGGAATAAGAGTAATCCTCTTGGGCATTAGAAAATTGTACTAAATGGAGACGGGTTGCAGTTGTCTGATGACGGCAGTATTGTTCTTACCAGAGACTTTGTTATGGCCAGAAAGAGTTTGGATAGTTTCGGGGTTCGCTCCACTTTGGAAGTTCAAGGGCGGGAAGTGGACTACTTTAGTCTTACCGCCGGGGTGGAAGGGATCGGAGATATCAGCCGATTGCCCTTCTCGCTGAAAATCCTGTTGGAAAACCTGCTTCGCCACGAGGATGGAGAAGCGGTCACGGGTGAAGATATCGAGGCCATGGCCCATTGGGACCCCAAAAAACAACCCGATCGGGAAATCGCTTTTACACCGGCGCGAGTTCTCCTTCAGGACTTTACCGGGGTTCCTGCGCTGGTGGATTTGGCCGTGATGCGTGATGCCATGGCCGCAATGGGAGAAGACCCGGACAGAATTAATCCGCTGGTCCCTGTGGAACTGGTCATCGATCATTCGGTCCAGGTGGATTCCTTTGGTCAGTCCAATTCCTTTCAACTCAACGTGGAGAGAGAGTTTGAGCGGAATCAGGAACGGTACGCCTTTCTGCGCTGGGGGCAATCTGCCTTTCGTAATTTTCGCGTTGTTCCCCCCGCCACCGGCATAGTGCATCAAGTCAATCTGGAGTATCTGGCTCGAGTGGTATTTGAGTCCGAGATTGAGGGCCGGCCGGTTGCCTATCCCGACACGCTGGTGGGAACGGACAGCCACACCACCATGGTCAATGGACTTGGAGTCTTGGGTTGGGGTGTTGGCGGGATCGAGGCGGAAGCGGCCATGCTTGGCCAGCCCATCAGTCTTCTCATTCCGCAGGTGGTCGGGTTCAGGTTGGTTGGAACCCTTTCGGAAGGGACGACCGCCACTGACCTGGTGCTCACCATTACCCAGATGCTGCGTGAGAAAGGTGTGGTGGGAAAACTGGTTGAGTTTTATGGAACCGGGATGACGAAGCTCTCCCTGGCCGATCGGGCCACCATTGGGAACATGTCCCCTGAATATGGGGCAACCTGTGCCATTTTCCCCATTGACGCAGAAACTCTCGAGTATTTGACACTCACCGCCCGCAGTGCCGAGCAGATTGCTCTTGTGGAAGCCTACGCCAAGGCACAGGGTCTTTTTCACACCGAGGAAAGCCCTGAAGCGGAGTACAGTGACACCCTGGAACTGGACCTGGCAACGGTAGAGCCGTGTCTGGCCGGACCCAAGCGTCCTCAGGACCGCATCCCTCTGCGACGGTCAAGAGAGGCCTTTGCAGAGAGTTTGAAGGCCATGACAGGTGAGTCACCCAATGGCGGGGAGAATGAGCCTCGCCATGGATCCGTGGTCATTGCCGCCATTACCAGCTGCACCAATACTTCGAATCCTTCGGTCATGTTGGGAGCAGGGTTGCTGGCAAAGAATGCTGTGGAGCGAGGTCTTCAGAGCCGGCCCTGGGTCAAAACCAGTCTGGCCCCCGGATCCAAGGTTGTGACCGAGTATCTTGAGGAAGCGGGCTTGCTCTCCTTTCTCAATCAACTTGGATTTCAGCTGGTGGGTTATGGCTGTACCACTTGCATAGGGAACAGCGGCCCACTCCCGGAATCGATCGCTCGCTCAGTCCAGGAGCAGGACTTGGTGGTTTGTGCCGTGCTTTCCGGTAACCGCAATTTTGAAGGGCGCATCAACTCCCTTGTTCGTGCTAGCTATCTGGCCTCCCCACCTCTGGTTGTAGCCTATGCTCTAGCCGGGCGAATGGACATCGACCTCTACAACCAGCCTCTGGGCCAGGACAGTGAGGAAAAGGACGTATATCTGAGTGATATTTGGCCTACTGAGGAACAGATTCGGTCCACTCTTCGTCGTTCAGTAAAGAGCGAGATGTTTTCCCGTAAGTACTCTGATGTTTTCAGCGGAGATGAAATATGGCGTGCCCTGCCCATTCCCGAAGGGGATCGGTATGCCTGGGACGACCGTTCGACCTATATCAAACAGCCGACTTTCTTTGAGGCCATGCCTCGGGACCCCCAACCTCTGAAAGACATTCGGGGTATGCGGGTCCTGGCAATGCTGGGAGATTCGGTGACCACCGACCACATTTCTCCTGCCGGTTCCATACCTGAGCATGGCCCAGCTGGCGCCTATCTTATGGCTCTCGGCGTGGAACCAAAGGATTTCAACTCTTTTGGATCTCGTCGGGGGAATCACGAGCTCATGACGCGGGGAACCTTCGGCAATATCCGATTGCGTAACCTGCTGGCGCCGGGAACGGAAGGGGGATACACCCTCCATCCTTCTTCTTCTGAGCCCATTTCGATCTACGACGCAGCCATGAAATACCGAGAGGAAGGAGACCCGCTGTTGGTCATTGCCGGTAAGGGCTATGGGGCCGGATCATCGCGGGACTGGGCTGCTAAGGGCACCCGTTTGCTTGGGGTGGAAGCGGTGCTGGCCGAAAGCTTCGAGCGTATCCATCGCAGTAATCTCATCGGCATGGGTGTCTTGCCCTTGCAATTCGAAGAAGGCCAGAACAGGGAGACCCTGGGTCTCACCGGATTGGAAACCTATGATCTGCTGGGTCTGGAAGAAGGTCTGGAGCCGGTCAAGAAGCTCAAGGTCCGAGCGGTTGATCAAGAGGGTACAGAAAAGGTGTTCCATGTGATTACCCGAATCGACACCCCCAATGAAGTGATTTACTACCAAAACGGCGGAATCCTCCACTACGTCCTCCGATCGCTGAGAAGCTAGGTCGGGCTGCGCTCGCGTTCCAGGTTCACAGGTTGTCATTTGCGTGTGTTTAGGATTTGGAATTTAGGATTTGGGATCTGTTTAGGATCTAGGATTTGGTCTGTGTCTGTAGTCTGTTGCTCTCAGTTGTCTGCCTCCCCTCCCCCTTGCTTTTCCGCCTGAACTAGCTTAGCCTCTGCTGTTAAATGCCGGGCCAAGACCCAAGCTTTCCAGATTTTCAAGAACTTCCTATCTTTCCCTTGCCCAATGTGGTTTTTTTCCCCCGTACAGTGCTGCCCCTTCATATCTTTGAGCCGAGGTACCGCCAGATGGTGGGAGATGCTCTTGAGGGCAACCGGCAAATCGGCATGGCGCTGTTGCAGCCCGGTGGGGGAGGCACACAGGACGAAAAGCCGAAGGTCTTCAACGTTGGCGGAATGGGGTTGATTACTCAACACGAGCACTTGGAAGAAGGTCGGTACAACATTCTACTCAGTGGTCGCCACCGTTACAGGATTGTGGAGTTTGTTCGGGAGACCCCCTACCGGGTGGCCCGGGTCGAGCTCTTGCAGGAGGTGATGCCAAGCAGCCAGGAGATGAATGAGATATCGACCCAATTGGTTCTCGGTTTTAGAGAGTTGAACGAAGCCAATACCCAGCCGGGATTGGAAGCGGATGTCATCGAGAAACTGGATTTTCCAACCCTGGTCAACTCCGTCTGTTCTTCCTTGAATTTTTCTGTTTTCGATCAGCAGCAGTTGTTGGAGATGAATAGTGTGAAGGCGAGAGCCACGAGCATTCTGGACATCCTGGAAAGGCAGATTTCCCGCGAGCGGGTGTTGTCGAAATTTCGTCATATTCAACCTGAAGATCCCAATGTTAACTAGTTTTAATAACTCACAAAATCACTGGGTGCGATGGGTTGGGTGGGTCTGTTTCCTGGCCATTTTGTGCAACCCTGCCGGGGCTCGACTGATGGCATCGCCTCAGGAAGCCGTCCAGGAAGATTCCGGGCCCCACCTCAGTGATCGGATCTTAAACTACCGCATCGAGGTCGAGCTGGATCCGCTTGAAAAAACCGTTCAGGGACATGAGATTCTAACCTGGAGGAATCCAAGCGGGCAGGCTCTGCAAGATTTCTGTTTTCATCTTTACCTGAATGCTTTCAGAAATAACCGGTCCACCTTTGTTCGAGAAAGCAACTCGCGACCCCTTTGGAACGGGATCAAGGAGATTCCCGATAACTACTGGGGATACATCAACATTGAATCGATCCAGGTGATGTCCGATCAGGACACTCCTCGCCGGCAAGTGACGAAAAGGGAATACATCCATCCGGATGATGACAACGAGATGGACCGAAGCGTTTTGAGGATCGAGCTGGATCAGCCCCTTCCTGCGGGAGAAGAAATTAAGTTTCGTATCGATTTTGAGTCCAGGTTGCCTAAGGGGACACGTCGCACGGGCTGGGCGGAAGATTACTTTTTCGTGGCTCAATGGTTTCCCAAGATCGGTGTGGTTCAGGAGGGTCAATGGAATTGTCATCAGTATCACCAGTCCACCGAATATTTTGCCGACTTTGGAGTCTATGACGTCTCCTTTACTGTCCCCACCGATTTTGTGGTCGGAGCCACGGGCAAAAGAGTGGATCAACGGGACAATGGAGATGGGACGACCACCTATCGCTACTTCCAGGAGGATGTGCACGATTTTGCCTGGACCGGCAGCCCGCGTTTTCTGGAAAGGAAAAGGCGTTTTTCCCATCCTCCCCCTCCCGAAGTGGACATAACGCTGCTGCTCTTGCCTGAGCACCGCCATCTGGAAGAGAGATATTTTACCTCCATCCAGCACGCTCTTCACTACTTTGGGATCTGGTTTGGTCCTTATCCGTATGAAACCATCACGGTCGTTGATCCCGCCTACCGAAGCGGCAGCGGAGGGATGGAGTATCCCACCTTTTTGACGGGAGGAGCGAACTTCTGGGCTCCTGAGAAGGTCCTTTCACCGGAGGGAGTGACGATTCACGAAGTCGGCCACCAGTGGTGGTATGGGATGTCGGCAAATAACGAGTTCGAAGAATCATGGCTGGACGAAGGGCTGAACTCGTGGTCCGAGTCCCGAGTGCAAAAATACGCTTACCAGCCAAGTCGTTTTATGAGAAGACTTTTCGGGGGAATTCCTTTTGTCTTTAACTCCCTTGAAATACCCTTTGAAACGGGCTCTTTAGCTTTTCTGAGACGGGGCGGCCAACTGGATATCATGACCCGCCGCGGCTGGGAATATCTGGGGCGCACCAGCTACCGTGGCAATTCCTACAGTAAACCTGCGATGATTCTGTGGACGCTGGAGCGCGGGCTGGGAGAGGAGTTGATGCTGAAAGCCATGAGCACCTACTTTCAGCGATATCAGTTCAAGCATCCCACCACCCGTGATTTCATCGAAACCATCAACGAAGTCGCCCGACAGGATATGGGTTGGTTCTTCGAGCAGACTTTCTTCAGTTCCGAACTGGTGGATTATGGGATCGAAACAGCGACCTCGAAGAAGGTTCCCGACCCCAAGGGAGTGTTTGACGAGGATCAACAGGAGTCAACCGGATCCGAAGAAGAGGAAGGAGAAACCGAAGAGCAATATTTAACGGAGGTGGTGGTCAAGCGCTACGAAGGAGCGAAGTTTCCGGTGGAAGTGTTGATGGTCTTTGAAGATGGAGAGGAGATCCGCAGAGAGTGGGATGGACAGGATCGATGGCAAAGGTATCGGCTGGAAAAGCCGGTTCGTTTGAGATACGCCGTCGTGGATCCTGAGCGCAAACTCCTGCTGGACATTGATCCCACCAACAACAGCCACTATGCCAAGGAGGAAGAGGGTTTTTCCCTGGCCACCAGGAAGTGGGCCTCCAAGTGGCTGTTCTGGCTGCAAAATCTATTGGAGATGTTTGCCTTCATCGCCTGATCATGCTTGGAATATTGAAGCAGGGCTGGAATCAGCTGGGAAATCACAAGAAAACAGTCTTCTATTTTTATTTCGCCAACCTGTTCGTTGCTGCCCTTCTGCTGGTGCCCTTCATGCAGGTCTTTGAGGACTCTCTGGGGCCGGGGTTGTACCGTGACAAATTGGTGGGACAGCTGGATTACGACTGGTACACGCTTTTTACCGATCGAGTGACGGGTTTTGCTTCCACCTTTACTCCGTGGGTACTGGGGGCTGGTCCTTTCGCTCGTAATTGGGAAGTTCTACTGGAGGGGGAGCTCACCCGGTTGCCCTGGGTTATTGTCTCTTTGGGAGCTCTTTATGCTCTGCTTCATTCCTTTCTGCTGGCTGCCGCCGTGGGCTCCCTGGCGTTGGATCCAAAGGGCACCAGTCTCCGTGAATTCTTTCGCAATGGCGGGATGTTTTTCGGGCGGTTCTTTCGGTTGACGGTACTGGCCGTCTTGGCTTTCTGGTTTTTGGGGAGTTGGATCGTTGAACCGTTGAGCGACTTAGGAGAGAAGCTCACCAACGCGGCAGTCACCGACAGAGGCGCCTTTTATTGGGATGTGGGGCGCTATGGGATCGTACTGGTGATGTTCCTTTTTCTGAATATGCTTTTTGACTATGCCAAGATCAAGACAGCGCTCGAGGATCGTACCAGTGCAGTGGTAGCGGTTTTCTCCGCGCTGAAGTTCTGCACCACTTCTTTCTTTTTTTCTTTCGGGTTGTACCTGTTGATCACCGTTGTGGGGTTGGCCTGGGTCGTCCTCTACACAGGAATCGAGTGGGTGTTGCCCCAGCAAAGCTGGCTGACGATTCTGTTGGCCATCATTGTGCAACAGCTTTACATGATGGGGCGGCTCACCGTGAAACTCCTGTTTTACAGTGGCCAAATGCAGTTTTATCTCAGCAGGAAAGCAACCTGATCTCTGTTATTGATCCTCATGAATGAGGCGATCGATCTCCTCGGCCGTGCATTGACCCTGTGCGATCAAAGCGAAGAGGCTGTCGAAGTCCCACTCGGAAGGAAGTTGCAAATGCTGGGCCAGGTGAGCTCGATCGAGGGGATGTTCACGGTCCAGGACCATCGCTTCCAGGTGATGGATGTCCCGGGCCCCCTGGGGACAGCTTTCGATTTCGATAGGCAAGCGGCACCCTTTCAGAACGTAGGCGACTTTTTCGCTGACAAATCCCATATAATCCTGCTCTTCGGCGGGTGGCCCATAGCCTGAATAGGAGACTTTCTCCACCTCGACCAGGGTTCCTATGTGGGTGTCCAGCAGACGGTGAAACTCATTTTCAGGGAGGCGATCCTGGGGTATGACGCTCAGCAGACCCTGAGGCTCCTCACCTGCGTCGTCGAATATTTGGATGGTCCCATCCATGCTTTCGGCCAGGATTCTCTGCGCTTCGTCGAGATTCTTGTATTGGATCGCTTTGAGTACTTCCTTCATAGGAGGAACTCATTATAATGGGGCATCACGTTGCAAGTGTGAAATTTCAGGTTTTTTCAAATAAAGAGGCTCTAGCGGTGAGGAAAGTTCGGATGGCTAGTCTTGGCAGCACGGTTATGTTGCTGCTCAGCGCGCTGGCTCTGGCTCAACCCCAACCCCAACCCCAACCCAGCACAAGGGACAATTTAATGGGGCATTTGCGTTATCTGGCTTCGGCTGAACTACAAGGGCGTGGTAATGGCAGTCCGGAGCTTGAGCAGGCAGCCGATTATCTTGCGGAGCGTTCTCGGGAATATGGTCTTCTGCCGGCTGGAAATCAACAAACCTATTTCCAGGAATTCGAGATCAGCATGGGACGATCCCTGGGCCCGGAAAATCAGGTCACTTTGGAAATGGGAACGGAACAGATTCGGTTGGAGGTGCTGAAGGATTACCTCCCGTTGACCTCGGGTCCGGATAGGGTCGTTCAGGGACCGTTGGTATTCGCAGGCTTCGGCATTTCAGCGCCCGAACTGGAGTATGACGACTACAGAGATCTCGATGTGGTCGGGAAGATCGTGCTGATCTTTGAGCATGAGCCCCAGGAGCAAGCGGAAGAGAGTCGTTTCGCAGGGAAGGAACTCACCCCTTACGCAACCGTGCTGTATAAGGTGATGAACGCAAAAAAGAGAGGGGCTGTGGGTGTGATTCTCCTCTCCGATGTCTTGAACCACCCGCCCGATGAGGAGCCCCGTTCCCGTCGAACTCGAGTGGAGAGCATAGGAATTCACACGATCAGACTCACTCCGGAATGGAGTGAGCGCCTGCTCGAGAAAGGCGGCCGCAACACTGTTGAAATCGTCGAGGAAATCAACCGTCATTTGACCCCTGTCTCCTTCGATCTCGACGTCACTGCCACTGTTTCGTTGGACGTGGTCCAGGTTCAACACACGGTGAGAAATGTGAGGGGTTTCCTACCTGGGCAAACAGACAAGATCAGTATCATCGGTGCTCACTATGACCATTTGGGTTTGGGGGCCACGGGTTCTCTGGCTCCCGAACTCATCGATCAAATTCACAATGGAGCTGATGATAATGCCTCAGGAACGGCGGCATTGTTGCAGCTTGCTCAGGAGTTCAGTAGAGATTCTCCATTGCAGCAGGGCTTGCTTTTCATCGCCTTTGCCGGGGAAGAGCTGGGTCTGCTAGGGTCGCGATACTATACGGATCATCCCACCGTGCCGCTGGAAAAATCGGTGGCCATGATCAACATGGACATGATTGGGCGGAGTCAAGGAAATCTCTTGATCGGTGGAGTAGGAACGGCGGGAGAGTTCAAGAGGATTCTGGATGAGGTGCAGAAGACCTCACCTCTGCGCTTTTCTTATTCCGATAGTTCCCGAGGTTCCAGTGATCATCTGTCCTTCTCCAGCAAGAAAATCCCGGTGCTGTTTTTCTTCTCCGGTTTGCACAGTGATTACCACAGGCCTTCAGATGATTGGGAGCGGATCAATGTCCAGACTATTGATCAGATACTGGAAGTGGTGCGAAGCACCTTACATCGATTGCTCGAGCTGAACCAGTCTCTCCAGTATGTGGAGGTGAATCGTGGACCGGAGCGGCCAAGGAGGCGTGGAGGGCGACGCCGCACTTGGTTTGGATCGCTCCCCGACACGGAGTGGAGCCTGGGAGGAGTTCGTTTTAAGCAGATTCTGGAGGAGACCCCGGCAGCAAGAGCCGGTCTGAATGATGGGGACGTGTTGGTACACTTCGACGGTCGGACCATGGACAGTCTTCGCCAGTTTATCCGTGCTCTGGGAACCAAGAATCCGGGTGATGAAGTGGATGTTGCTGTTCTTCGGGACGGCGAACTGTTCGAGACGACCGTGATCCTGGAAGCTAGATGAAGGTTTCCTTGTCAGGCCCGTATGAGGCCGGCGATTTGGCCTCTCTGGAAAGAGTCTGTTTGAGGACTTTGATGCCGGCGTGAACAATTTCAGAAGCCCGTAGAGCAGGATGGATCAGCAAGCGATGGAGCCTGAAGGTTTGCTGGGAGAATTTGCTCAAAACGGTATCCACTTGGCCCCGGGCTTCTCCCGTTTCAAACCGCAACAAATCAAGGTTGCGTCCCAACGCCTGATCGGCCGTCTTTGTCGTTTCCACCAACGTGGTGAGCTGTTTTTCCACCGCCTCTTCAACCTGGGTGAGTTGAGGGGTGCCCTCTTCTATGGCGGTGATCACCCGCCGAGCAAAAGCCAGTCCCTGAGCGGATCGCTGGGAGAGAACGTGGAGGTTTTGATCCAGATCTTGAATCTGCTTGCTCAAACTCAAGGTGGTCACCACGAGTATAATGGTTTCCACGACGATGAGCCCGGCCATAATGAGAACAAGGACGTTGACTAACTGCAGGTTCTGTATCGTCATACCGTAATGAAAATATCACAGAATCCTGTTCCGTGTTGTGTCTTGTTGCAGAAATACAATCTATGAAAGGTAAATTGGTTTCGCAATCCCGAACAAGCATGACGGAGATGGTTCTCCCCAACGACGCCAATATTCATGGCAATATTCTCGGAGGCAAGGTGCTGCACCTGCTCGATGTGGCTGGAGCCATTGCCGCCTTTCGCCATGCCAGGCTTCCGGTGGTGACGGTCTCCGTTGACTCTGTTTCATTTCTCCACCCCATTAAAGTCGGTCAGCTGGTGCTGCTGGAGGCGTTTGTTACCCGCGTCTTCACCACCTCGATGGAAGTGGAGGTTCAGGTCTTTTCAGAAGATCCGGTCAGCGGTCAGCGTCTGAAAACCAGCACCGCATTTGTGACCTATGTTGCTCTGGATCAGAAGGGCAGACCCACACAAGCTCCACCCTTGATTCCGGAGACGGAGGAAGAGAAACAGCGTTACGAGGCGGCCCTTCGCCGTCGGGACCAGCGCCTGGGTTCTCCAGACGGGCCCATGGGCTAAAGCCCCCGGCTCTGACTGCTCTCCAACAGAGCCTGCGGGCCTTTCCGCTCGAATCACCCATAACATCAGAGGCCTATTGTAGGATGCAGTTTGCACGAAGGGGACACACGATAGGGTACACTTTCTTATAGGGACTACCGGGGCTAGAAAGCGGGGAAAGTGACGTACGAAGGTCAGAACATTCCTAGCAATCATCCGGTTAAGAAGCACTTCCGAACTGTGGCCGATCGGGCCCTGACCCAGGCGAATATACCCGATAAGGATCTCCTGTTTTATCTCAGTGATCTGCTCACCCACTTCATGTACGTGGATAACCTCTATAAGTTAAAGGGTGAAAACGGTGAGTGTTTAGCTTACCTGACGGACATGATTGAGGTGGCCACGGAAGCTCCCCGGTCAAGAAAAAAGGAATGCTACCAACAGATCGGGGACCACACGCTGTTTATCCTGGGAATGTTTCCCGAGAGCCTGACCTACGGAAAACGGACTCTTTCTCATTCCTACTATGTCGACACAGGGCGCAGCAGTTATAGGGTGGCCAGCGAACTGGAGCCGAACACCGAATCGACGGTGGTGTTCAAGAAACTGGCCGACAAGTACGAACGTTGTGTGCTTTCGATCAACTGGATTCGGAAGTATACGAATGATCCCTTCTATCAGTATATGCTTCGACAGTTTGGAATGACTCAGTAAGAAGCTGACAACTGACAGCTGACAACTGACAACAGTCGGCAGACCGGCTGGAATTCAAAATCCCAAATCCCAAACCAATTCCAAATCCTAAACCGGGAACCTGAAACCTTGAACACGGGCGAAGCGCGCAGCGAAAGCACGAAGTGCGCCCAGACCCCAGACGACTGTCAGCTGTCAGTTGTCAGCTGTCAGCTGTCGACTCCCTCTTCAGCTTGGTCAGATAGATTCCCCCCAAAATCAAAATTCCTCCCAGGATTTGGAGTAGGGTGATTTTCTCCCCAATAAAAAACCAAGCGAATAGGAGTGTCCAGAAAGGGACCAGGTTGGCATAGATGGCGGTTTTCGTACTGCCCAGGCGGTCCACACAGTAAAACCAGATGGAGTAGGCAACAGCCAGAGAGAAGATGGAAGAGTAGACCAGTTCGAGATAACTCTTCGTGGAGATCTGCCCCCAGTTTTGGTCCATCAGATCAGGGAGCGAGATGAAAAAGAGGGCAAAGCCGCCGACACTCAGTGTAAGAGTCGTGAACGTGAGAGGTGAATAGCTCTTCATCAGGGTTTTACTGAAAACCGTGTACAGGGACCAGCAGCAGGCGGCAGCCAATGTGATCAGGTCTCCAGCTAGTGTCCCCGCGCCAACGGCAAACTCCGCACTTTCAAGCAGGATCACCGCTACGCCGCCAAAGGACAGGAAGATGCCCACCCAGACCATGCGGCCCTGGTACTCATGCCCCAAGAGACGGCTCAACAAAGCGGTGAACACAGTCCCGACTGACATCAGCAGCCCAACATTGCCGGCCTTGGTCAGTTCAAGTCCATGGATGAACAGCGTGAGATAGAAGACATTGCCGATGATGCCCAGTGCCAGGATCTTCCAGATATCTCTAGGCTGAAGATGAATTCGCCCTTTCAAAAGCAGCATCGGAATCCACAAGAGTAAGGCCGCCAGAGGGATACGTACCGCATTGAAACTCACTGGGGAGATTTCCCTCAAGGCATCCTTGGCCAGGGGTAAATTGGCAGCCCAGAGCAGGACCACCACCAAACCGAAAATGTCCGCTAACTCAAATTTTCTCATGACAAGGCTTGCCCATACCCGGTGCTATAATCACTCTCGAAACCCGGCAGAGAGAGTAGCACAATGGACAAGAGGGAACGGACTCGGAGGATCAAGGATCAGGCTCGTGCCTTAGGTTTTGAGGCTGTGGGGATTGCGCCCATATCGGCGATGCCGGGAGAGGCTCTGGAGGCCTGGCTGGCCCGCCAATATCATGGAACCATGGCCTACATGGAGCGGTCACCCGAGAAGCGGAGCGATCCCAGGAAGGTGTTGGCCAGTGCCCTTTCTGTGGTTTCTCTCTCTCTGAACTATCTTCATGACTACGACCTTCCCTACGAACGTCCTGAACGAGGGACTATTTCTCGCTACGCCTCAGGAGAGAACTATCATGAGGTTCTGGGTAAAAGGCTGGAGGAACTTCTTGACTATGTACGTGGGTTTGAGCCTGAGGTGGAGGCGAAAATCTACGTGGATACCGGGCCTGTCATGGACAAGTACTGGGCTGTCCATTCGGGAGTGGGTTGGTTGGGAAAGCACACCAACGTGCTGTCTCGCGATCTGGGTTCCTGGTTTTTTCTTGGGGAAATTTTGCTGAATCTGGAACTGGAATATGATGCCCCGGGTGCAGATTTCTGTGGCTCCTGCACCCGCTGCATCGATGCCTGCCCAACCGATGCCATTGTCGAACCCTATCTGCTCGACAGCCGTCGCTGCATCTCCTATCTGACCATCGAACTGCGAGAGGACATTCCCGAGGAGTTTCGAGAACCCATGGGAAATTTGATTTTTGGCTGCGACATTTGCCAGGATGTCTGTCCCTGGAATAGAAAAGCCCCTGTTTCTTCAGTGGAGGACTTCAAACCCAGAGAGGAAAATCGGGCGCCCCAGCTACTCGAGTTGGCGCGTCTCTCGCCCGAGGACTTTCAGAAGCGCTATCGGGGCAGCCCCATCAAGCGCGCCAAATGGCGCGGCTTTTTGCGCAATGTAGTGGTGGCGATGGGGAATAGTGGGGATCCGGAGATGATCCCGGAATTGGAAAATCTCCTCCAGAGTGACGATCCCATGATTCGTCGGCATGCGGAGTGGGCGCTCAACGCCCTAGCACCTAGCCCGGATGATGCTAGGCGCCCTGATCCTTGAGCAACTTCCCGATGAATTCGACGTGATAAACCCAGGCCCGCTCAATTTCGGATTTTTCAGGGTGCCGGTACCAGCTTTCTTCCCATCCTGTCTTGTTGTTGAGGTTCCATCGTACAAGTTGGCCGGGCTCATACCTCTTTCGCGAGGGTACCACGTCCAGTTCATCTAAGGTGTCGTCGGGATCCAGCATCTCAAGAATGGCAATTTTTGCCTCTGGGACCTCCTGAGTACATTCCGGATCCGAGTAAAAGGGGATCTCGGCATGAATAACACGGTAGGGGACAATGGGTGTCTCATCAGTCACACCAGGATCACGATCTAACGAGTTGGTAGCTTCTTGGCCAGACATATTTGTTCTCCCTTTTCTCTGTAGGCGGCTTCATCTTAGCATAACCCACTCCAAGGCCCCTCCTTGACCTCGGTGTTGACAGCGTGCTAGAAAGATTGGCCGAGGTAAGAAGATGGTTTCATTGGTCCCTTTGAAGTTTGCCCAAGCACTGGCTGATGTAGCCGTGGAATTAAAGCAGGAAGATCAGGTGCTGGAAGAACTGTCGAGTTTTTCTGCACTGCTGGGTTCGCACAAGGAACTGATGGCAACGCTCATCCATCCGGCCATTCCTTTTACAGCGAAGCGGAAGATCATCCAGGAATTGGCTAAAGAGATTCCTCTGACCCAGACACTGGTGAATTTTATTCTGGTTTTGATCGAGCGCGCTCGTCTGCCTCAATTTCAAGAGGTGCTTGAAGCCTACGCGAGTGTATTGGACGACCTTCATGGCATTGTGCGTGCCGAAGTCTTTGCCTGTGAGAAGGTGGGACAAGGCCCTGGATCAACGTCTCCAAAAAGCGGTTTCGACTTTGACGGGCAAGAAGGCGAAAATTAATTATCACGTGGATGAGTCGTTGATCGGAGGCTTGAAACTACAGATTGGGTCAACCATTTACGATGGTTCGATTGGCACTCAGCTGGAGGAGTTTCGACGCCGTTTAGCCAGCAAGTGAGAAAGAGGGAAGTAGTTCAACAAAATCATGGCATTGAAAACAGACCAAATCAGTAAGATCATCAAGGACCAAATCAAAGATTTCGATACTGGAGTCGTGGTCAGTGAGGTAGGTACAGTCCTCTCAGCCGGTGACGGTATTGCTCGGGTGCATGGGTTGGAAAAGGTCATGTCGTTGGAGCTTCTGGAGTTTCCTCACGACGTCTATGGTCTTGCCTTTAATCTTGAGGAAGACAACGTAGGAACGGTTCTTTTCGGTGAGTTTCATAAAATCAAAGAAGGAGATCTGGTCAAGCGTACCAAGCGCATCATGCAAGTGCCGGTGGGGGACGCTTTGTTGGGGCGTGTCGTAGACACCCTGGGCCGACCGCTTGACGGTAAAGGGCCGGTGGAAACAGATGAGTTCATTCCCGTGGAAAGGCTGGCCCCGGGGGTGGTTGATCGTCAGCCGGTTCGCGAGCCCGTCCAGACCGGTCTCAAAGCTATCGACTCCATGATTCCCATCGGAAGAGGACAGCGCGAGCTCATTATTGGTGATCGCCAGACGGGCAAAAGTGCTATCGCCATCGACGCGATTATCAATCAAAAAGACACGGACATGGTTTGCATTTATGTGGCCATCGGCCAGAAGCGCTCTACCGTCGCGAGAGTGGTGAAGACCCTCGCCGACTATGGCGTTCTGGAGAAGACCATTGTGGTGGTGGCGGCTTCTTCTGATCCGGCCACCATGCAGTACCTGGCACCTTATGCCGGTTGCTCCATGGGGGAGTACTTCCGCGACACCAAGCGTCATGCGCTGATTGTCTATGACGACCTGTCCAAGCATGCCGCCGCCTATCGAGAGATATCCCTCCTGATGAGAAGACCGCCCGGCCGGGAGGCCTATCCGGGTGATGTCTTTTATCTTCACAGTAGGCTCCTGGAGCGGGCCGCCAAGATGAGCGACGAACGGGGCGGGGGCAGTCTGACCGCTTTACCGGTGATCGAAACTCAGGCAGGCGACATTGCCGCTTATATCCCCACCAACGTGATTTCCATCACCGATGGCCAGATTTTTCTGGAGTCCGATCTGTTCTACTCGGGCATCCGACCTGCTATTCATGTGGGAAACTCGGTCAGCCGGGTGGGTGGTAATGCCCAAATCAAGGCGATGAAACAGGTGGCAGGGACCTTGAGGCTTGAATTGGCTCAATATCGTGCACTGGCTGCCTTTGCCCAGTTTGGCTCCGATCTGGACAAGGCGACCCAACACCAGTTGGCCCGAGGCGAAAGACTGACGGAAATTCTCAAGCAGGCTCAATATGAGCCTATCAGTGTTGAGCAGCAGATTGTGCTGATTCTGGCGGCAACCGAAGGGTTTCTGGACAGTATTGAAGTCTCCCAGCTCGCAGACTTTGAAAAGGGTCTCTCCGAGTTTATGAAACTGAGCAAGACAGACCTCTTAAAGGAAATTCTGGATAAGAAAGCGCTGGATGAAGAGCTGCGGAAGAGACTACACGAAGCGATTACAGAATTTAAGACTCGCTTTGAAGACGAAAGAGCGGCCTAGCCCGGATTATGTATAGGTTCTCGTTCACGAAGCGACGAAAGCGCCGACCTGACAAGGCGCGCGACAGAGGCCCCCGCAAACGTACTTTACGGTACGTTGAGGAGGCCGACTGAGCGGGACGCAGTCAGGGCGGATGAATTTCGTCGATGCAGTAGAGAATTTATGCATAATCCGGGCTTGCCCGGAGAATGCATAACCCGGGCCTAAATCAAGCAAAAACAAGGAGTTTACATTAACCATGCCGGGCGGGAATGTTCGCGACGTTCGACGACGAGTACGATCAGTTCAGAATATCCAGCAGATTACTCGAGCCATGAAGTTCGTCGCAGCATCCAAGTTGAGACGGGCTCAAGACCGGATTTTTTCCGCCCGTCCTTACGCAAATCGGATGCTGGCGGTGTTGAATTCCCTGGCCTCTCGTGCCAAACCGGAACTCCACCCTTTGTTGGTACAACGGGATGGCGACAAGGTGATGCTGGTGGTGGTCACATCCGATCGAGGACTGTGTGGTGCATTCAGCGCAAACATCATCAAGGCGGCTACCCGCTACATCCAGGAAGAAAACATCAATGAAACCATCAGCCTGACGCTGGTGGGTCGAAAGGGAGCGGACTGGTTTCGACACCGTCCCTGGCCCGTCCGGCATGAATACGTCAACATCATGAGCCTGGTTGATCTCAAGTACGCCCAGGAAATTTCCCGGAGTATCATCGATTACTATTTGGCCGGGGAGTTGGATGCGATTTACCTGGTATACAACGAGTTCAAGTCGGTGGTCCAGCAGGAGCTGCTCATCGAAAAGGTGCTGCCCATACAACGCTTGGAATCCGACGATCAAAAGGAAGTTCTACTTGATCACATCTACGAGCAGCCCCCGTCGGTTTTGTTCGATCGTCTGCTTGAACGGCATGTGGAGACACAGGTGTTTAGAGCCATGCTGGAGTCCGAAGCTGCTGAGCATGGGGCCAGGATGACGGCCATGGATGCGGCTACCCGAAATGCAAAGGATATGATTGAAAGCTTGACTCTACGAATGAATCGTATGCGTCAGACCTCGATTACGACCGAAATCATCGAAATCGTGGGCGGGGCGGAAGCACTCGTGGAGGGCAAGTAGTGAGGACGAACCACCGTAACAAACAGGAGTTAAAAATATGGCCGAAGTAGTTGGAAGAGTGATCCAGGTCATGGGGCCGGTCATCGACGTCCAGTTCGAGGGCGGGCATGTGCCGGCAATTTACAATGCCGTCCGAGTGACCTCCGAGGGTTTCGATTCACCGGTTCCCATCGACAACGTCCTTGAAGTGGCCCAACACCTCGGGGGCAATAGGGTGAAGTGTATCGCCATGCAGCCCACGGATGGGGTGGTTAGAGGCATGAAAGCCATCGACACCGGTGCTCCAATCTCTGTCCCGGTGGGACGGGAGATCCTGGGACGAGTGCTCAATGTGCTGGGAGAGCCGGTCGACGAGGCAGGGGAGGTCAAAGCCAAGAAATACTACCCGATTCATCGGCCCGCTCCAACACTGGAAGATCAGAGCACGGAGACGGAAATGCTGGAGACGGGCATCAAGGTGATTGACCTGGTCCAACCCTTTTCTCGAGGCGGAAAAATTGGTTTGTTTGGAGGGGCTGGAGTTGGAAAGACCGTCATTATCATGGAGCTCATCAACCGAATTGCCACTCAACACGGTGGCTTTTCCGTTTTCGCCGGTGTGGGTGAGCGCACCCGTGAGGGCAACGACCTTTGGTTGGAGATGAAGGAATCGGGTGTCATCGATAAGACGGCTCTCATCTTCGGCCAGATGACCGAACCGCCCGGAGCACGGCTGCGCGTCGGCTTGACAGGTCTGACAGCGGCTGAGTATTTCCGGGATGAAGAGGGGCAGGATGTTTTGCTCTTCATCGACAATATTTTTCGCTTCACTCAGGCAGGTTCGGAAGTGTCTGCTTTGTTGGGCCGCATGCCTTCGGCAGTAGGATATCAACCCAATTTAGCCACCGAAATGGGTGAGCTTCAGGAGAGAATTACCACCACTAAGAAGGGGTCCATTACCTCGATTCAGGCCATTTACGTGCCCGCGGATGACTACACGGATCCTGCTCCTGCGACCGCTTTTGCTCACCTGGATGCCACCACCAACCTGGAACGCTCTATTGCCGAACAGGGCATCTATCCGGCGGTAGATCCTCTGGCTTCCACCAGCCGTATTCTGGATCCCCGCGTCATCGGCGAGGATCACTACAGCGTGGCGCGACAGGTACAGGGGATCTTGCAGCGCTACAAAGACCTTCAGGACATTATCGCCATTCTGGGCATTGATGAACTCTCTGAGGAGGACAAGGTAACGGTCAGCCGTGCCCGCAAGATTCAGAGATTTCTCTCTCAGCCCTTCTTTGTGGCCGAGCAATTTACAGGAATACCCGGGAAATACGTGCCTATTCAAGAGACCATCCGTAGTTTTAGGGAGGTTGCTGAAGGGAAGTACGATGAAATTCCTGAACAGGCTTTCTACATGGTGGGTGGTATTGAGGAGGTGCTGGAAAAGGCGGAGAAGATGCAGCAAGAGTAACGAGCAAGGCGCGAGGCCCACCTTGCTTGTAGAAAATTGACAATTGAGAAAAGAAAAAAGAAGATGAAAAAGAGAAGAGAGGGAGCTTGACGGAGAAGATTGAGCTGGAGATTGTCACACCCGAGCAGTTGCTTTTCAGCGGGGAAGTTGAGGAAGTCGTTGTGCCCGGTTCCGAAGGGTATCTGGGGATCTTACCCGGACATGCGCCTTTGTTGTCGGAACTCCAGATCGGAGTCATCTCCTATCGCCAGGACTCTCAGGAAACGAAGGTCTTCTGCAGTCGGGGTTTCGTAGAAGTGCTTCCCGATCGTGTCTCCATATTGGCGGAAGTCGCTGAACTTCCTGATCAGATCGATGTGGAGCAAGCAAGAGCCCATCAGGTGGAGGCCGAACAGCAGTTGCGATCCGATGATCCGGATACGGACTACGCTCAGGCCCTGCTCGATCTTCGTGAGGCACAGATCAGGTTGGATCTGGCCGAACAAAGCACCGCCACGTGAGTTCGTGCGTGTCCCTGAATGAATGACTCGTAGGGGTCAGCCGGTGGCTGACCCGAACCGAACGAGTGGCACATTCTTTGCCAGTTTGGCTCCAACTTATGCAATCCCGACTGTTCGGGTTAGCCACGGGCTGCCCCCTACGGTGCCGAATCCGTTCAGTTCTCTGGTTCTTTTTCATTCCTCTACCCTAAGACGCTTCCTTTGCGCTATGATCAGGTTGGATCAGTGATGGGGGATGGTGTAAGGGCAACACACATGGCTCTGGACCATGGAATCGGGGTTCGAATCCCTGTCCCCCAGCCAATCAGAAACGAACTCGGGAAAGCACAAACTCACGATGAAAGTGGCCGTAACAGGGGCAACCGGACTGGTCGGGGGTGCCCTTTGTCGACACCTCATCCAAGCCCGTCACCAAGTGGTGGTTCTGGCTCGAAACCCTGAAAAAGCGCGGGGACAAATTCCTCAAGTCGAAGCGGTGGCCTGGGATGCCACTTCGGGCTCCTCTCCAGTTCAAGCTCTGGAAGGATTGGACGCGGTGGTCCATCTGGCCGGAGAACCGTTAGCAGCAGGCCGCTGGACTCCTCGGCGCAAAAAAATGATTGTTGAAAGTCGAGTGGCGGGCACCAGGAACCTGGTCGATGCTCTTTCCCAGTGCCAGAATCCTCCCAAGGTTCTCGTGAATGCTTCAGCGATCGGGTACTACGGAAGTAGTGAGGATCAGGTATTTGAGGAGACGAGTCCCCCTGGGCAAGATTTTTTGGCCGAGCTGTGCCAGCAGTGGGAGAGCGAAGCCAAGCGGGCGGCGGACTCAGGAGTCCGTGTGGTGCTGGTGCGAAGCGGTTTCATCCTATCTACCGAAGGTGGAGCTCTGCCCCGTATGCTCCCGCCCTTCAAAATGTGTGTGGGTGGCCCCTTGGCCAGTGGGAAACAGTGGATGTCCTGGATTCATATCAAAGACGAGGTCGAAGCCATTCAGTACGCTATTGAAAAGGAGGGTATTGAGGGCCCGCTGAACTTAACGGCGCCCAATCCCGTCACCAATGCAGACTTTACCAGTGCATTGGCACGAGCCTTGAGACGCCCTGCTTTTTTCCGTGTCCCCGGATTCGTCCTGCGACTGATGTTCGGTGAGATGGCGGAGACCTTACTACTCAGTGGACAGCGTGTGGCTCCCCGAAAATTGGAAAAGGACGGCTATCGATTTAGTTTTTCAGAGTTAAGCAAGGCCCTGGATGATCTTCTGGGCTGATATTCGGCGCCTGAGGTGCCTCCTACATTCATTCAGAACCGTCTTCCAGAGGTTCCAGGTCAATATCCAGGCGAAGGGTCCGGTTGGCCATGATTTTCATATCGGTCTGGTAAGGCTCATATCCGGTTGCTTCAATCCGAAGATCATGTTGACCATCGAGAATGGTATAGCGGTCTCTCTGGGTAGCGAAGTCGCGGGCACTTCCAATGAGCATTCCATCGATGTAAACAAGAGCCTTTGCCGGGTGGACCTGGAAAATCAAGTCGGTCGTATTGGCTCGTACAATCTCCGTATCGATAGGGCCAACAAGATCCAGAAGATATATTTTTTGGCTTGTTGCGGGGTGGGCGTGGGGCACTGCTCCCTGATATTGCCGGGAATGAAGAGGAGGGGCATAAATCGAGGGAGTTGAATGAAGGTGGCTCCGGACGTAGAGATCAGGCCGGAAGTAAAACAGCGTGCGGGAAGGGGGGAAGAAGTGTCCCTCAGGCAAGCGAAGAAAGAAGTGATCCCCCTCTAAGAGGGACGGAGAAGGCCAGAGTGGCAAAGAAGAGTAAGAAAAAGCCTCTCGTTACTCTAATGGGCCTTTTCCTATTGATAGATGGAACGAGCAGAAAAAAGCTAACCTGGTCTCGTACCTATGTTCGTGGTTTTCTTGTCATCATGTCTTTACGACAGCACAAATCTTCACATATCGATGACGCCACAGGCCAGGCGAGCGCCGGCATTGCCGGTCGGCTGGCCGAAATCATCCGCAGCTGCATGGATGATTACCGCCCTACCGAGGACGGAATCGGGTCCCTCCGAAAGGGAGATGAAATCCACAGTCATTTCAAAGTTGACATTGCCGTCTGCATCGGCCTCAACATTTCCCAAGTCGCCGCTGTGATGTGTGGGGGAATCGGGAGCTCCGTGGTCCGTATTGTGAGGATTAAAATGACCTCCGGCGCTGGTTCCGTCCGGTGCGCTGCAGTCCCCTGTAGTGTGGATATGAAACCCATGCTTGCCAGGCGCCAGCCCGCTGAGTTGAGCAACAACTCTGACTCTTCCGTTCGTTTCCTCGAAAGTCACAGTTCCACCGACTTCGTTCCCTTCGGTGGGAAACATATCGGCAAGGGCCGTAGCGACAACTTGTGGAGGAGGGGCTGTTTCAATGGTTTCTGATGCCTCCTCGGGTGCAGGGGTACAATAAAATCCGAAAGCAACGGTCAACAGTAAAATTGTCAGAGAAAATCTGTTTCTGCGCATCTAGTCCTCCTTGTGCGTGTAGCATCTCATTATAGGAACAACTCCGAAATCTTCAAACAAAGCCTGGAATATTGAACGCAACCGGCCCTCGGTGGCTAGGTCATCACCTTGGTTTTGTACCATTCGACAATTTCCTGAGAGTCCTGTTTTACCTTCTCAATGAGTTCAGGCGGGTGCAGGGGTTTAGCATAAGGGGCAAAGCTGAGTACCAGCCGCGAAGGGTATTCCAGTGTTTCACTGGCCAGATTCAGTACGACTCCACCATTTTCGGCCTTGGTCACGGAAGAACCCCATCGTTCTTTGATCCAGGGGGCTACTTTGGAATCGAAATAAATCTCAATTCGGCGAGATCCCATCGACTTCAAGAAGTTGAGTTTATATTTGTTGGTTTCCACCTCCTCTGGAGGGGAGAATTTGTCACGAAAAAGTTCCACGGACAGAATGCGGTCGAATTTGAAGGTTCTCAGACCCTCCCGCAGTTCGCAATAACCTGTGAGGTACCAGTGACCCAGCTTCTTGGTAAGAAAATAGGGATGAATCACCCGTTGACTCGTAGTATCGCGGGTTAGGGAGTAATAGTCGATTTCTGCTTTCCGGTTTTGATCAATCCCCTGGCGCAAGAGATTGAAGTACCGAGAGACAGGCCGCGAGGGTTGTTCAAGAACAATACGGTCTTCCGGACGGGCCTCTGGATCGATTGAATTGGAAATCGCCTTCTCGATCGTATCCGTTAGAGATCGCACCGTTTTGGGGTCTACTTCCGGATCCAGAAGTTTCAAGGACATCAATAGGGCCATGGCTTCGGGTCGAGTCAGGCGCAAGGGACGATTCAACATCTGGTCAAACTCGACATAGACCTGTTCATCTTCCACGTAGATGTCCACATAATCATCGGGACGAAAAGGGGGCTTGCCGATCAGGAGCATGAAATCCAACTCCTTCATCAGCTGCTTGGGACGCATCGCCACCTGTTCGGCCAGCTTTTCTATAGTGACCCCCTGGTTTTTCGACACGTAGCTCAGGATAAAGAGGATGCGGTTGATCCGCTCAGTGACGTTCATGACATCTTTTGAAGAACTTCACAAAGCTCGTTTTGTATTTCTGACGGGTCTAGAATCCGAACGTCAGTTTTTTGGGACAGTATCCAGGATATCAGACCGGATCGATTCGTCACATTCAATTTGAAGATATCGTCGCCTGTTTTTTTGGCGGTCGTCAACTGAGGGAGCAGTTCAGGTAAGCGGTGTCGCGAGATCTGAATGGTCACGGAGATAGGATCATGTAAGTCGAGTTCCCACTGCTGCTGATTTTGATAGCTCTTCACTGAAAAACCATCGGGAATCTCATAGTCCGGAGTTCCGGGTCGTCGAGTGTTGGATTTCAAATTCTTGATCCGGGTCACCACAAAGGAGCGCAGGTCCTGGCGGGCATGATCCCACCCGATCAGCGCCCAAAACCCCCTTCGGAAAATTAATCCATAGGGATTCACCGTTCGTCGGGTGGTTTCACCGGTGGAGAATGCATGATAGACGAACTTGACCTCTTTTCGCCGGTCCAGGGCATCCTGGATTGCCTTGACCCACTTGGCACGCTTAGAGGTTCCCTTGTCTCCCGTGTAGGAAATGGTGATCCCCGAAGGGGGAGGGCTGATCTGTTCGTTGGTGCTGATGATCTTGTGAAGCGCGGATTCCAATTGGTCCCGATAAGGGAACGCTTCCTGTTCCAAAACCGCACTGGCTGAGAGCATCAACAGAGACGACTCCTGGGGAGTGAACTGGATCTCGGGAAGAAAGAGCTTGTCCTTCTCAATGAGATAACCTTCTTTCTTCACGCCCGCTCCGCTATGGTAATCGATGGGAATTCCTAAAGAGATCAATTCCGCTTTGTCTCGCTCAAACTTTCTCTGATTGGATTCCTCAACACCTCGAGCATAGTCCTCTGGAAAGTGATTTTTGATCTCCTGCCAGGACACAGGTTCCCTTGCGTTCAGTAAGTAGGTGATCAAATCGAGCAGACGTTCAGTACGGTTCATCGGCTGTAGTTTAGGAGAACCCACCTGAAAGGGCAACTACCGAAACTCGTGGCTCCCGAAGGAATGGGTTGATAGAATTTGAATACTTAGAATGTGGGAAAGTTACAAGGGGAACCGAGTGTCTCAAGCTTGAAGTATGCTGGCCCGGACTATGAATAGGTTCTTGTTACGAGGCGACGAAAGCGCCGACCTGGCAAGGCGCACGACAGAGGCCCCCGCAAACGTACTGTACGGTACGTTGAGGAGGCCGACCGAGTGGAACGCAGTCGGTGCGCACAGCACGACGGATGATTTCGTCGCTGCAGTAAAGAATTTATGCATAATCCGGGCTAAGTTAAATTGAGAAAAGAACGGAAAGGCGAAGATCACGATCGATGACTTTCATTATCTGTGAACCCTGTATTGGTGTAAAAGACACCGCTTGCGTGGATTCTTGTCCTGTGGATTGCATTCATCCCCGCAGTGACGAACCGGACTTCGAACCACACGAGCAACTGTATATCGATCCCGAAGAATGTATCGACTGTGGGGCCTGTGTTCCGGAATGTCCCGTGGAAGCTATTTTCCCGGAAGCTGAGGTTCCGGAAAAATGGTCGGACTACGTGGGGATTAACTATAAGTGGTTCGAGGACAAAAAGTGAGTCCGTGCCATCATGAGTGACTACTGCCCGGAAACACGAGGAAAATTCTGTGAAAATGGTGTGAAAATCGTGTGCATCGAATTGTTCATAACTTATTGAAACTAAATGTCTTTTCCCCTTGACTTACGACTTCCCTTGGATACAATAGCGGACGAGTTCCCGAGAGACAGACGCCGTGAGAGCGGTGCCCAAAGGAGTCTGGAGTCCGCCGAGATTCTCTGCTTTTTTACCACCGATGGCGAATGCCACTCGGGAGCTTATTCCCTTTATTCCTTACGACGGTGATTGAAAAATGGCCGCATTGGATTGGGCTATTGTCGTCCTCTATTTCATCCTGAGCTTTGGCATCGCCGCTTATTATTCCAAGCGGGCGGGAAGAGATACCCACGAGTTCTTCCTTGCAGGACGTAGTCTTCCCTGGTGGTTGGCCGGGACTTCAATGGTTGCCACCACGTTTGCAGCGGACACTCCTCTTGCCGTGACAGAGCTTGTGGCCAGCGGAGGAATAGCCGGGAATTGGCTGTGGTGGAATTTTCTCTTCGGTTCCATGTTCACGGTATTTTTCTTTGCCAGGCTCTGGAGGAGGGCTGGCGTTCTGACCGACGTGGAGTTTATCGAACTTCGATACTCGGGCAAGCCGGCATCTTTCCTGCGTGGATTCCGGGCCCTCTATCTCGGACTTTTCATCAACACCGTCATCATGGGTTGGGTGAACGTCGCCATGGCTTCTATCTTGATCGGAATGTTCGATATCCCTGAAGGGGAGGTTCGGTACTATGTTTTCGGGGCCATGGTGTTTGCGGCTATATACGCCGCCCTTTCCGGTCTGTGGGGAGTTGCTGTAACGGACCTCATACAGTTCGTGATTGCCATGACAGGGAGTCTTGTTCTTGCCATCGTGGTGATTCGACTACCTCAAGTGGGTGGAATCCGGGGGTTGAAAGATCAGCTTCCCGATTGGGTCTTTCGATTTACTCCTGTGATCGATTCCGGAATCGAGAGCGTTGCCTATGGGGGTGCTCTGGCTTTGAGTGTGAGTGCGTTTACCGCCTACATTTTTGTTCAGTGGTGGGCAGCCTGGTATCCGGGAGCAGAACCAGGCGGCGGCGGCTATGTTGCCCAAAGGATGATGTCTGCCAAAGATGAAAGGCACTCCTTGGGGGCAACGCTGTGGTTCACCATTGCCCATTACTGTTTACGACCATGGCCCTGGATTCTGGTGGGATTGGCCACTCTGATTCTGTATCCCGATCTTGATGTCGCCGATAAAAAACTGGGATACGTTTATGCCATGCGGGATTTCCTTCCGGTGGGGTTGAAGGGTCTGCTGGTGGCTTCGTTTTTTGCGGCTTATATGTCCACGATTTCAACCCAGCTCAATTGGGGGACCTCCTATATCGTGAATGATGTCTACCGAAGATTCATCAAGAAAGAGGCTTCGGAAGCTCATTATGTCTTGGTTTCAAGGGCAGCCACTTTAATGGTTATGGTGGCCTCAATCTTGGTTACTCTGGTCATTCAGACCATTTCGGGAGCCTGGCAGTTCATCATCGAGGCCGGTGCAGGACTCGGACTGGTCTTGATCCTTCGCTTCTATTGGTGGCGGATCAATGCCTGGAGTGAGATCAGCGCTACGGTGACCCCTTTTCTTGTTTATTCCTATCTCAAGGTCAAGACCACGGTCGCCTTTCCGGAGACCCTTCTCTATATTGTCGGCGTCACAACGGCTGTGTGGATTGGGGTGACCTTTCTTACCAAACCTGTTGACGAGCAACGCCTGATTCAATTTTATCGACGGGTTCGTCCTGGAGGGGTGGGTTGGCGAAAGGTGGCAAAAGCGGCACCCGATGTGAGAGGAGATTCAGACTTCGGCTGGCTATTCCTGGATTGGGTGTGTGGAGTTCTTCTGGTTTACGCCGTACTCTTTGGCATTGGAAACATCATTCTTGGAGACCGATTACTGGGAGTCTCATTTCTTCTTGTGAGTTTGGTAGCAGGAGGAGTCATCTACTGGGATCTTTCCCGCCGTGGTTGGAAAGAGGTCACGGAGTGAGGTCTCGGCCCGCAGGCTAAAGCCTGCGGCTCTGCTGGAGCCGACGAGAGCAGTCAGAGCCGTGGGCTTCAGCCCACTGGGCCAACGAAACTACCGGTACATTCTTTTTGCCAGGCGACGAAGAGCAAGGTCTGCGAAGACCAGTGAGGAAATGAGGATCCAGACTGCCTGAAGCAGGGACAAAGAATCCAGTCGGCCCGTCATCAAATTCCGTGACAAATTCACGACACTGGTGATGGGCAAGGACCAGGACAAGTACTGAAGCGCCAGCGGGAGACGATCGACCGGGAAATAAGCTCCACAAATCCACAGTGATGAAAAGGCCAGAGCGATAAAGTAGTTGTACTGATAAATCGAGGATATGGAGACGGTATAGGCAAAGGCAATAGACGCCAAGCCGGTAGCTCCCAGCAAAATGACCAGAGGAATCAAGAGACTCATGGGGGAATGAAGGACGCCAAAAGCGAATAGAATCAGCATAATCAGAAGGCTGTCAAAGGCGGCTTTGGAGGCCCCCCACAGAATCTCTCCCGCACCCAGACTTTCGACTCCGATGGGTGTACTCAAGATGGCATCGTAGGTGGACTGATAGACCATCCGAAAGTAGGCGCCGTAGGTGCATTCAAGGATGGCGCGAATAACGCCGGTCACCACTAAAATTCCAGCAGCCACGAAGGTTAAATACGGCATCTCCAGGAGTTCCGCGGCGATCAGACTCCCGATCCCCCAACCAAATGCCAAAATGGAGACGGTTGGCTCCAACAGAGGCGGAAAGACCTCTGCCCTCCACAGCCTCAAATTGACGTCGTAGTTGCGCCGCCACACCGCCAGAACATCGAACCAATCAATCTGTCTAAGAGAGCAACTCCACATCAAACGCAACCTACTCCAATCGACTCCGGCCGGTCAGCTTCAGAAAAACATCCTCCAGATTTGCAGGGCGCAGAAGGGACTGATGATGGGGAAACTGATTCATGAGTGGAGTGAGCAATTCCAGGGATGAGGCAAAGTAGTAGTGAGTGGTACCGTGGGTTTCAGAAGTTACTTCCGGATGCGAGTCGACAGGTGTTTGGCCATCCATTTCATGAATCTCAAGCGCGAAATTGGACACATTGCGTTGGATGAGTTCCTGGGGTTTCCCGGAAGCCAGGATTTTGCCTTGATCCATAATGATCAAACGGTCACAGAGTTGTTCTGCCTCTTCCAGGTAGTGTGTGGAGAGCAGAATCGTAATCTGTCGACGCCGCAATTCCCGCAGTCGGTCCCACAGATCGTGGCGAACATGGGGATCCAGTCCAGTCGTAGGCTCATCGAGAACCAAAACCTTCGGACCATTTATGAGTGCTCTGGCCACAATGAGGCGGCGTTTCATGCCTCCTGAAAGTGCCTCAACGCCCGTGTGTTTTTTGTCGCCAAGATTCACAAAGGTAAGCAGGTCTTCAGCCAGGCTTTGAGCCTGATGGCTCGGAATGCGGAAATAACGCGCATAAACGATCAAATTCTCAATCACGTTGAGATCGGGGTCCAGGTTGTTCTCCTGGGGTACCACTCCTACCAGGGCCTTGATCTTCTTTTGATCCTGTCCCACATCCCACCCTTCGACCAACAGACTGCCTGAGGTCAATGGGGTTCGGCAGTAGATCATTCTCATCAGGGTGGATTTGCCCGCCCCGTTGGGTCCTAAAAGACCAAAGGCCTCGCCCCGCTTAACGGTGAAGTCCATATCATCAACGGCAGTGAGGTCGCCGTATTTCTTCACCACTCGGTTGCCTTCAATGGCATAGGACGAGGTGGACAATTCCGCAGATGGGGTCATATCGCAGAGGATTTTAGCAGATCTGCTGGACGTGATAGGGTTGCCGACTTAAGTAGCATGAAAAACCTGACTTACACGGACTGTTCACTGCGAGTCCGCTACGCGGAAACGGACCAAATGGGAGTCGCTTATCATGGCAACTATTTGGTGTGGTTCGAGGTGGGCCGGTCCGAATTCTGCCGGCAACACGGATTTTCCTATCAGGAGATGGAAGACAACAGTGGGAGCTTTCTGGTGGTTGCCACCGTGCAGTGCCGTTATCTGGCGCCACTGCGTTATGATAGTGAGTTTCTGGTTCGGACTCGAATCAAGAAATTGCGCCGTCGAACGGTATCCTTTGCTTATGAAGTACTCGACCCACAGGGTGAGAAAGTCTATGCTCAAGGGGAGACGACTCATGTGGTCACGGACCGAGAAGGGAAGCCGAGAAGCTTGCCCGAGTATTACGGAAAGTTGCTGATGGAATCCCGGTAGGTGCTCATGTCGCCCAAGGATCAGAAACTCGAGACTCCACCTGAAATTTTCTCACAGGGTCAGAAGAACCGCTGGGTGTCTGTGGAGTCCTCCATCTGGGAACTCAAGTCCGAGGCCCCTGAAGAAAATGTGGCTCGGTCCCTAGCCCGGACTCTTTTTGACCAACCTCGCCGCATCGAGCCTCGATTTTTGTATGATGAACGAGGTTCTTGGTTATTTGAAAACATCAGCACCCTGCCCGAGTACTACCTGACCCGTACTGAGAATGCCATTCTTGAAAAGGAGGCAGAACAGATCATCTCTCTGGCTGAAGTGGAATGCCTGGTGGAGTTGGGGGCAGGTTTTTCGAAGAAAACCGTCCACCTTCTGAGCCAGCAAGCCAACCAGCGGGGAAGAGGAACTTTTGCTCCCGTTGACGTGAGCCTTACCGCCCTGATTGGATCGAGAGACGCGGTTAAGCAGGAGTTTCCCCGCTTGGAGTTTCATGGACTGTGTGCCTGTTACGAGGAGGGAATACTCAGCATCGAGAGAAGTCTTCCCACCTTGTTTGCATTTTTGGGCAGCAGTGTGGGGAACTTGGATCGATCCGACTTCGACCGTTTTTTTCAGTTGTTGAGTGGATGTATGGGTCCGGACGACTTCTTCCTTCTTGGAGTGGATTGCACCAAAGAAGAGAAGATTCTGGAGAAGGCTTACAACGATGTGGAAGGGGTGACGTCCCAGTTTATTTTAAACGCATTTGAGAACATCAATCGTTTGATGGGAAGCGATTTCGATCAGAGGAAAATGCGTTACCATTCTTGCTATAACCTCCAGTGGCAGCAAATGGAGATGTACGCGGTCTCCACTTCAGACCAGAAGATTGACCTCCCTTCGCTCGAGTCAGGATTTCTGTGGAAGGAAGGAGAGAAAATCTTAGTCGAGATCAGTCGTAAATTTGAGCCCCATCAACTTGAGCAGCAGTTGGAATACTTTGGTCTGGAATCGATTGCCCGCTGTAACGATCCCCAGAAGTGGTTTTCATTGCTGCTGTTTCGACGTCGTAGCGACCGCTCTCAGAGCGGGCAGAGCTGAGTAGAAAGGGTTGGCGTAAACATGATGACTGCGTCGCAGTTGATTGATCAGTTGACCGAAGCCCGTTCTCGAACCCTGGCGCTGGTTGAGGATCTCACCGACGAGCAGCTGATGGGACCTCGACTTCCTATCGTCAATCCGCTTCTCTGGGAGATCGGACATGTGGCCTGGTTCCAGGAGAAATGGACTCTCCGTCATCTGTTTCAGATGGAACCGATTCGTGAAGATGGAGATCGGCTCTACGACTCCATGGCCGTGGCTCACGATACGCGCTGGGATCTGCCGCTCCCTTCACGGAAGGAGACGTTGAGTTACATGGAGGAAGTTTTTGCTGGCATGATCGACTCCTTGCAATCGGGGAAGCCGGAAGTTCAGCCCTATTTCTATCAGCTGGGGCTCCTGCACGAAGATATGCACGATGAGGCGTTTACCTACGGGAGACAAACCCTCAGTTATCCTCCCCCTCCTCTCTCCTCTTCAGACGGGGAGGAGGTTTCGATCCCTCAGGGAGAGGAAGATTTTCTATCCGGCGACGTGGAGGTGCCCGGGGGAATGTTCCTTCTCGGGGCGACGCCAGAGATGCCTTTCGTTTTCGACAATGAAAAATGGAGTCATCCCGTTCAGGTTCAGCCCTTCCGAGTGGCCCGGGCCGCCACCAGCAATGCTGAATTTGCAGCCTTTGTCGAGGAGGGGGGATACCAGCACAAGGAAGGGTGGAGTGAACCTGGGTGGAGATGGCGAGAAGAGGTTGGCGCTGAGCATCCAGTGTACTGGAAGCGAGAATCGCCCAACGGGTGGATGCGTCGTCACTTCAACCAGCATCGGCGCTTGGAAGAAGATCTGCCCATTATTCATGTGAACTGGTATGAAGCGGAGGCCTATTGCAAATGGGCCGGCCGGCGTCTTTTGACTGAGCCGGAATGGGAAATGGCGGCGTCCCAGGAATTTCAAGCGGACGGGACGATGATAGAAGGGAAGAGAAGCTTCCCCTGGGGAGATGAGCCGCCCAGCAGCGCACGGGCCAACCTCAACTGGAAAGCCATGGGATGTGTGGCGGTGGGAGCCCTGGGCGAAGGGGATAGTCCCGTGGGTTGCCGGCAGATGATTGGCAACGTGTGGGAATGGACCGCCAGTGATTTTTTGCCCTATCCCGGCTTTGTTGCGGATCCTTATAAAGAGTATTCTGAGCCCTGGTTTAAAACCCACAAGGTCCTGCGTGGCGGCGCCTGGACCACTCGCTCACGGCTGATTCGTAATACCTGGCGGAATTACTGTACCCCTGATCGCCGTGATATTCTGGCAGGATTTCGGACTGCTGCCCTATAGGTCAATGGACAAGGCAAAGACCGCACAACAGCACGGCAGCAAGAACTCACGACCGCCCCAGGCCGGCTTGCGTATCCAATTGGTCACACCGTCACCGAAAGCCTTGCTGGACGGAAATCGGGTGACCGCTCTTCGCTGGGTTCGCCTCCTCAAGGCACTCGGTCATAGGGCAAGTGTCGCACGCCAATATGGAGGAGGCTCCTGTGATGTGCTGATTGCTCTGCACGCTCTCAAGAGCTTCAAGTCGATTTGTCGATTTCAGGAGATGCATCCCGACAAGCCTCTGGTTGTGGTGCTTACAGGGACGGACCTTTACCGTGACCTCCATCGCAGACCCGAGGTCCGACATTCTTTGAAGTTGGCAACCCATCTGGTTGTCTTACAGAAGCAGGCCCTTGAGGAACTCCCGGCTTCAGTGCGTCATAAGACCTGTGTCATCTATCAATCTGCTCAACCCTTTCAAGGCAAGGCCTCTCCTCCCAAGAGCTACTTTCGAATCTGTGTGGTGGGAAACTTGAGACCGGAAAAGGATCCCTTTCGAGCTGCCCAGGCCAGTCGACGGCTGCCCGCCTCTTCCCGAATAAGGATCGTACAGGTAGGCGCAGCGCTTGGGCCGGAGATGGAAAAGAAAGCCCGGGATGAGGATCTAAACAACCCGCGCTATCGTTGGTTGGGAGCCTTACCCTATGGAAAAACACGCCGCCTGGTGGCCGACAGCCATCTGGTGGCCCTGACTTCCCGGATGGAAGGGAGTTCCAATGTTCTCTCGGAAGCCTTGATTTCCTCGGTTCCTGTCGTGGCTTCCCAGATTCCCGGCCTCATGGGAACGCTGGGTGAGAATTATCCCGGCTATTTTCCCCTCGGAGATACACGGGCTTTGGCCGGACAGCTTAGGAAGGCCGAAAAAGACCCGGCATTTTACGGTGAGCTGAAGGCCCACTGTGCACGAGTCTCCTCGTTGGTCCACCCCCATCGTGAGCAGGCCTCGTGGGGAAAGTTTCTGGAGAGCATTTCCTCGAATCAGTCACCGCTAAAATGCCCGTGAAAAGAGTACTCGACGGGTTGGTCTATCTACTGGTGCGAGCCATTTTGGCTTTCCTCGGAGTCCTTCCAGGTTTTCTGGCCTATCCTCTCTGTGAGTCTCTGGCGGTTTTGGTTTATTTCCTGGATGGGAAGCATCGCCGTATTGGGTTGATCAATTTGAACATTGCTTTTCCCGACAGGGATGAACGGTGGAAAAGACGAATTCTTCGTAAAAGTGTTCAACAATTGGGTGACCACCTGGTTGAGCTGAGCCGCCTGCATCGTCTGACCCCTGAGAAGGTGAGGAGACGGGTCCGATATGAAGAAGGACGTGGACTGGAAAATTATTTCAAAGCCGGAGGTGGGGATGAGCCGGTCCTTTTTCTGACCGCTCACATCAGTGCATGGGAACTTTTACCGGTGGCTCAGGCCCTTTACGGTCATCCCTTGAGTTTTGTGGTTCGCCCGTTGGACAATCCTTTTCTGGATCGGTGGGTGACACGTTTGCGCACCCGCTGCGGAAACCAGATTATCTCCAAGCAGGGATCGATGCGATCCATCCTCAAGACCCTCAAGGCCGGTGGCGATGTCGGGTTTCTACTTGATCAAAACAGTCAGGAGAAGGAAGGGGTTTATGTCCCCCTGTTCGGCCACCCAGCCTCCACCAATTCCAGTCTGGCTGCCTTGTCCCGGAAGACTTCGATTTCGATTGTGGCAGGTTTTATTCTCCCCAGACACCGTCGTGGCCAATACACCATCCGCTTTTATCCCCCCCTCGAGGTGATCCGTAGTGGTGATGTTCAGAAAGATATCAGGGAAACCATGACCCATTTGAATCGGCGTCTCGAGCAAGTGATCCGTGAGTACCCACACTGCTGGTTGTGGGGGCATCGACGCTTCCAGACTCAACCAGACGGCAGTAATCCTTATCAAGATGGGGGAGAATTTGTAGTGGCGCTCTTAGAACTCTCACTACAACTTCGGAATCAAGGTGCAAGTTTTCCAGCTTGCGGTTCTCATCTTGTTTCCGGTGGGTCCTGTTGATATAAAGGTTCCTCGAAATTCGAATGTAGAGGGCTGTGTCGCTAAAGGAGAGCCAATGGGTATCAAGGTAGGAATCAACGGATTCGGGCGAATCGGGCGTAACGTTTTTCGGGCTGTGATGGAATCCGATTTCGACCTGGAGATTGTGGCCATTAATGACATCACGGATTCGAAAACCCTGGCCCATTTATTGAAATATGATTCTATTTACGGGCGACTGCAGGCCGATGTGGTTCATGATGAAAACTCGATTTCCGTCAACGGAAAGAACTTCGCCGTTTTTGCTCAGAGGGATCCGGAAAAGATTTCCTGGGGTGAAGTGGGAGCGGATATTGTCATTGAGTCCACGGGACTCTTTAGAACTCGTGAGGATGCCGCCAAGCACCTGCGCGGTTCTGTGAAAAAGGTGATTATCAGTGCACCTGGCAAGAATCTGGACCTGATGGTCTGCCTGGGGGTCAACGAGGAAAGATACGATCCTTCTGAACACTCCATTATTTCCAATGCCAGCTGTACCACCAATTGCCTGGCACCTGTTGCAAAGGTCTTGCATGAGCAGTTTGGCATTCGTAAGGGTCTTATGACCACCATTCACAGTTACACCACTGATCAGCGAATCCTGGATCTTCCCCACAAGGATCTGAGAAGAGCTCGTGCAGCCGCCTTATCCATGATCCCCACCACCACAGGGGCCGCGCTGGCGGTGACCCAGGTTCTCCCTGAACTGGAAGGAAAGCTTGACGGAATTTCCGTTCGGGTTCCCACAGCGGCGGTATCCCTGGTCGATTTGACGGTCACCGTGGAAAAGGAAGTTAGTGAAGATGAAGTCAAAGCGGCCTTCCGCGAAGCTGCTGAAGGTCCATTAAAGGGGATATTGGACTATACCGACGAAGCGCTGGTTTCTTCCGACTTCACGAAAGATCCCCATTCGGCGATAGTGGATGGTCCTTTCACCAAGACCCTGGGTGGCGACATGGTGAAGGTTCTGGCCTGGTACGATAACGAGTGGGGCTATTCAAGTCGATTGGTGGAGCTGGCCCAGTATATCGGGGAGAGGCTGTAGAGAAGGGAACCACAGACCACAGACCACAGACCACAGACAACAGACAGCAGACGATAGACAACAGACATTAAGAGGCAGTTAAAAGATGGAGCAGAACCCAAACGAGGAAAGCCAGAAAGACCAGAACCCGACCGAGCAGAGCCAGGTTGAGCAAGGCCCGACGGAACAAAGTCAGAACCGGCAAGATCAGGCCGAGCAGATCAGTCGAAAGCACGTTGTAGCAGGGAATTGGAAAATGTTCAAGACTCGTGATGAGGCTCAGGCCACCGTTCGAGAGGTGGTAGGATTGGTCGGAAATATTCAAAACGTGGATATTGTCGTCTGCCCTCCTTTTACCGCCCTGGGTGCGGTGGAGGAAATTCTCACAGGAAGCGTCGTTCAACTGGGAGCCCAGAATGTTCATTGGCAAGATGAAGGAGCGTTCACAGGGGAAGTCTCCGTTTCCATGCTGGCCGACTATGGCTGCAGTCATGTCATCATCGGACATTCCGAGCGCCGCCACTACTTCCAGGAATCTGACGAGGTGATTCAAGGCAAGCTTGAGAAGGTCTTCAGCACCGAGCTTACTCCCATCCTTTGTATCGGTGAGTCTCTGGAGGCGCGGGAGGCGGACCGGGTTCAGGAAGTCATCCCGAGCCAGTTGGAACGGGCCTTGCGTGAATTGACAGACCCTCAGACCTCCCGTATCATCATTGCTTACGAACCCGTTTGGGCGATCGGAACGGGAAGGACGGCGACTCCAGAGCTTGCAGAGAAAGTTCATTTTCTGATTCGCAGCTGGCTCTCCGATCACAGTTCGGTCGGTGTAGCGGATCAGGTGCGCATCCTGTATGGAGGAAGTGTCACCCCGGAGAATGCTGGCCAGCTCATTGAGCAGAAGAACATCGATGGGTTTCTGGTTGGCGGTGCCAGTTTGGACGCCCAATCGTTTGCTAAGATAGTTCAGCAGAGCGCCTGAGCCGAAACGTCAAAGGACGTCAACCGGCCTGGCAATCTTTCAGTCAGTTGTCCGTGACATAAAATGTACGCACTCGTCATCGTGTTCCATATTGTTGCTTCACTGGTGTTGATCCTGGTTGTTCTTCTGCAGTCAGGTAAAGCCGGAGATTTGGCTGCCACTTTTGGAAGCACGGGAAGTCAGACCGCTTTTGGGGCACGGGGAGCGGCCACTGTTCTCACCAGAGCCACCACCGTCTGTGCTGTCATCTTCATGGTGACCTCGCTCACGTTGGCTATCATGTTCACCAAGGACTCCGGCGGCACCGTCCTGGAAGGGATGAGTTTGCCGGAGGAAGTCCCGGTAGAGTCCCCGATCGACCTGTCCACGGCTCCCGCTGAACAACCCGTCGATGGGCAACCCTCCGCTGAAGAACCGGGGTCCGTGCTACCCTCCGACGAGCAACCCTCGGAAC
>PVMK01127381.1_pt1 | contig 42890 bp, 32 predicted proteins | sample 1853481 | NCBI WGS metagenome assembly PVMK01 (sample SAMN08533507, study PRJNA380276) | Marine sediment metagenome, whole genome shotgun sequencing project.
TCCGATTCAGCCAATACCCGGGCTTACGTTTCATGTGAGCCACTGCAATCACTACTAGCGCCCCGTCCACCACGGCCGTCGCGATGTGAAACGGAAACCCATCAAGGGGGAACGTTCGCACGCGGCGTCCTAGCCGCGAATCGAGCACCGCTGCGCCCGCATCAGGAAAACGCTACGCGTGCTCGACCGCCGCTTCAAAGGCAACGAAGAACACCAGCCCCAGGCCGTAGCGTTGCTCGTCGTACCACCTGCGGGCCAGATCGAGCTCGCGCTCGGCGGGTGTGCGCGCCACTTCGTCCAGAAGCTTGCTGTAGTTGGGCTCCTCGCCGTACCGCGCTTCATACCAGCCGGCAGGGTCGTCGCCGGGTCCTCGCCGACGCTCCGCGCGACGCGCTTGATCAGGTCTACGACGATGCCCCAGCCGGTAGGAATCCCCGAGGTCGCCGAAACCCCGGAGCCGAGGAGGCACGCGTAGACGCCCGGATTGGACTCTAGAGTCAACGCAAGGCTTACAGTTGGCTCGATCATCACGGGCGGCGGCCGCATCCAACCATAGGCATTCGCGAACTGCAACCCCGGCCGTTTCGCCGCGCCCTGGCGCAACACGGTTCACTTCTTCGCCCATTCGCGCTATACGAAGGCTCGAACGGAATGCGCACCCTTGTCTTAGACCAAGGCTATCAGCCCCATCGGATCATTAGCTGGCAACGCGCCGTCTGCATGATTTTCGATGGCAAGGTCGAAGTCGTCGAGGAGTACGACGAGGACATTCGCTCCGTCACCATCTGCATCAAGATGCCTGCCGTCGTGCGACTGCTCCGGACGCTCGTCGGCCGCAAGCGCGCGATCAAGTTCTCCCGGATCAACGTCGCAATGCGTGACGACTTCAAATGCCAGTACTGCGGCGTGCGCCATGTTCTGCGCGGGCTGACCTACGATCACGTGGTTCCCAAGTCACAAGGTGGCAGGACCAACTGGGAAAACATCGTGATGGCCTGCTACGGCTGCAACGAAAAGAAGAGCAATCGCTCGCCCAAGCAGGCGGGCCTTCGCCTGCGGCGCCCCCCGTTGAGACCCAAGTGGCTGCCCGTCGTTGCGTTTCGGGTTGATCCGGCAAGCTCAATGCCCGAAGCCTGGGCCAACTGGGTCTACTGGCACGGTCGGTTGGAGAGCGACCCCTAGCGCCACGGAGTCGCGTCGCAGTACGGCTTACACGTCGAGCAGATCGCCGCGAGCTGGTGACGTTTCCACCGACCGCGCCTGCGAACTCAACTTGCACGCAGGACTCGCCTCATCCGGTCACCGATGAACTCCCGAACGACAGGGTCTTCGGACTCGAGGAGCGCTTCAGGAGCGCCCGTGGCCGCTACGGCGCCGTCATGAATCAGGACGAGGCGATCGCTGATCGCAAACGCGGCCTTGAGGTTGTGCGTCACCACGACCGAGGTGACGTTGAGGCTTTTCTGCAAACCCAGAAGCAAACGGTTCACACGTGTGACGTTGATCGGATCCAGCCCCTCGGCCGGCTCGTCGTAGAAGACGACCTCCGGGCGAACCGCCACCGCGCGGGCCAACGCGACGCGTTTGCGCATGCCTCCGGAGAGATCTGCGGGTGACATGTTCCCGATGCCCGGAAGACCGACCAAGGCGAGTGTTTCTTCGACCCGCTGCGCGATCTCTTCTTCGGTCATCGTCGTCTGTTCTTGCAAAGCGTACGAGACGTTGTCGTGCACGTTGAGCGAGTCGAAAAGCGCTGACTCCTGGAACAGCATCCCGATGCGCCGGCGCGTTTGCGTCCATTGTCGCTCTGTCTGCCCGGTGACTTCTTCTCCGTCGAAGCGAATGGTGCCGGCGTCGACATTGAGGAGGCCCATCATGGCTTTGAGCAAGACGGTCTTGCCGGAGCCCGACTCTCCAATGATTGTGACGACCTCGCTGGCGAAAATATCGAGGTCGAGCCCGTCCAGGACTACGTGTCGTCCAAAGGCCTTTCGTAGGCCGCGCACCTCGAACAATGCCATGACTTTAGAGCCTCAGACCTTCGCAGCCCAAGAGTTGCAGTACCCCAGTGGATGAATCGGGCCACGGACCAGGGTGCACAGTCCGCATGTGTTCTCTTTGCTTGCCACATAGAACGCGCAGTTCGAGCAGCTCTTCTGCTCGCCGTGAGGGGAGTCGTCTCGGTATTCGAGCGTCGTTCGCAGCTCCAAGTCACCTTCGCCGAGGGCGCTCACGTCCTGGCAGCGAAACTCGGGCTTCGTGCAGGCGCTCAGCAGGACCGGCATTGAGCCGACTGCGGCCAAGCGCACCAAGTGCACTAAGTGCACGGTGCCGCCAAGCATCTCGCGCCTCGATAGGGTGCGCTTCCTCATCCCGGTCACTCCTCGGCGGAGGCTAACACGCCCGCGTGCCGATCAACGAACTGCTCCCATCATTTCGAGGAACTCGTCGCTTTCCACCAAGCCGGTGATGCGCCCGGCCTCGGAGCCGTCGCTGTGGTGGAGGACCACCAGGGGCAGTCCGGGCTGCTTGTAAGCTTTGAGCAGCGCCCATTTTTCGTCGGTCGCCTTGTCCGTGCTCAGGTCGACTCGCACGGTCACGAAGCGTTGCGCTTCGGCGACGATTCGCGGGTCGCTAAGGACATCGCGTTCGAGCTCCTGGCATGCGCCACACCAATCGGCGCCGAAGTCCACCAACATGGGACGCTCTTCGGCGAGAGCGGTGGTCTTGGCTTCCTCGAAGCTATCGATCCAACCGATGTGCGAGCCGGGTGGCAGCGCCTCCGCCCATCCCACGATCCCGAGGACGCCCGCCACGCATGCGGCCACCCCGATCGCCTTCCGAATGCGCGCGCTCCATGCGTCACCTTTGAAAGAGAGGTGGATGGCGCCAACGATGACGCCGCCCACCAGCAATCCAAATGCCACCGCCAGCCAAACCTCGTCGCGCACCGCTGGGCGCGGGTAGGGTAGGACGCCGCGCAAGTAGTAGAACGCCAGCGCGAGCATCGCGATGCCGAACGCGCTTTTGGTCCACTCTACCCATCGTCCTGACTTTGGAAGCGTGACGGCGAACGTCCCGACGAACCAGAACAGTACACCGATACCGATGGCGTAGATGAACAATGCGACCGCGCCGAACGCCACGTTTCCGGTCGCGGCGACCCAGGTAAGAAGGACCGCGAGGACCGGCCCGGTGCACGGAGCGGCGATGAGCCCGTTGACGAACCCGAGCACGAATGCGCCTCGCATGCCGAACCCCCCAGCCTGTGCGAGCTTATTCTGTAGGCCCGAAGGCAGAGCCAGATCGAACAAGCCGAACATACTGACTGCCATCACGGCGAACAACGCCGACAGCGTTCCGACGACCCAGGGGCTTGCGAGCGCGCTGCCAAACGCGCTCCCCGTGAGCGCCGAGACGACGCCGAGCGGCGTGAACAGCGCAGCGAGGCCCAACACGAACGAGGTCGAGAGGAGGGCCGCCCTGGTCCGGCTTTCGGCCTGCCTGGCACCAAAAACGCTGACCGTGATCGCTATCATCGGATACACGCACGGAGTCAACGAGGTGGCGAGACCTGCTACGAAGATCAGCCCCAGCGCGCCGGCGTAACTCCCGTCCTGGAGGGCACTTGCGAAGGGCGCGGCGAGGTCGCTCAAAGTGTCGGCGGACGCGTGGGTCTCGGCCACCAAAGCCGTGACAAACCCCACCAGACTGACCCACGCACCTTTGCGCATTCGCCAACTATGGTGCTCGTTTGGTTGACCGTCCACGAACCGGGGACGTAGCCTCTCATTGGGGAACACTTTGCCGCTACTTTTCCTGTTGCTCATCACCGTCGCTACGGGGGCTCTCTCGGCCCATGCCGGTCGGGACGAGGTCCGTCATAGCGCAGACCCCGTCTGGCGCATGGAGGCCTTCCTCGCCTACGCCCTCTTCATAGGCTTCGTCCTCTTGCCAACAGCCACTTACTTCTACGTATTTCACGGCGACTGGTTTCTCTTTTATTGGGTCGACACAGGCCGTGCCCCTTGGGTCTGGGGCTTGCTGGCCATCTTGTTCCTGCTCGGCGCGGCATCACTGGGCTTTGGGGTCGGCGCGGCCCTGTGCCGGGCGTCGCGCGACGAAGCCGTCCGCCGGATTGCGGTCGGCGCGCTCTTCATCGCGGTGGCGGTGTGGCCGCTTGGATGGGACAGGCTTTCCGCCGTCGGCTCCTACCGACAGTTCACGCGCGACTATGGTCTCGTCGCGTTTTTCGTCAGCCCTGCGTTCTATTCGGGGCTCGCAATGCTCGCCATCCTCGGCGTTGCATTCGGTTCGCTCGTCTACCGGATCGATCGGCACACGCACCAGAGCGCCTGAGCCGTCCGCGCCGCTAGCGACGGGAGAGCATCCCCATGTGCTCCCGTAAGTGCATCGCCGCCGGGGAGGCCCAGAACTTCAGCGCATCGACGTAGGTCGGGCGCTGGTCGAACGTCTCACCCTCCGCCTCCCGCGCGGGCGCGATCCGGCTCCGCACATCTTGCACGAGTGGGTCGAGGTCATCGCACACGAGAAGCGCCGCCCGGAGGGCCGTGCGATGGGCGGCGTTGACCCATCGGTCGAACTTCACGCGCTTGGCTTGGGAGTAGGCGAGGGCCGCCTCGCGCACGAGCCTTCGGTCGCGCCGCGGGATCGCCCGCTTCAGCCGCCGCGTTTGCTCATTGAGGAACTCTTCGCTGGTCAGACCGGAGCCAAAGTCGGGCTTCACTGTTCGTGCCGCAGACGCCAACAACACATCGAGCTCTCGCGGTGTGAGCTTTTCGACCGCGTGATAGCCGCGCGCTATCTGAGTCATGGGCTGTGCCAGCAAGAAGGCTTGCGTGCTCGGGTTCTGTTCCATGATGGCCGCCGGAACGAGCAGGGCAGGATGGGTGCCAAACTCGATCGTGATGCCCCGATTTCGGACGCGGTGAAGGAACAGATCGAAGTTACGAACGTCGAGCGCGGCCGCGATGCGGTTGGCGATCTCTCGAAGAGGGTGATTGGCCTCGGTTGCGAGCCGATCTCGGGTTGTGAGCCCATAGCTTTCGAGGTCCGGAGGGTACAGCTTGGCGAGAGCCGGATTCAGAGCGGCCAGGAGTGCTCCGGCTGCCGCGTCCTCTGCCCGCGGGGTGCCTAGTTGGTCGAGCACTGAACCTCGAAGCGACTTCGGTCGAACCCGTGCAGGCCAAGGCTCGACCGACGCGATTCGAGCGCGATCTTCTTCGTCATCCACCCCGAGCACGACCAGCGGCAGAGTTGCAAGGCGCGCCTCTCGCAATTGGTCATCGGCCCGATAGGTCACCGCGAGCTCTCGCCAGACCTCCTGTCGTAGCGGATCCTGCGAGAGCACAGCTTGGAGTTGCTCGACGGCGGCCCCCGACTCTCCCCGGGCGCGCAACCGCACCGCCAGCTCCCGTCGAAGGTCGGCATGCGTAGTGCATTCCTCGGTGGCGCTTCGAAGCGCGGCGATGGCCGCGTGCTCGTCGCGGCAGTGGTCCGACAAGATCCGAGCGATTTCGAGCGCGGTCGTGACGCGGCCCGCGTCGTCCTTGGCCCGATGGTCGCCTAGCGCCTCGGCATAGGCGCGCCAGTCGTTCGGGGTCTCGCACAGGTCTTCGAGCGTGCGCGCCGCGTCGCTGCCAGGCCCTTCGAGCACGACCGCACGACGCAGCGCGTTTTTGGCGTTGTCGCCGTCTCCCGCAGCGTGTTCGAGCTGCCCGAGACGGACGAGGACGTCTCCGTGTTGCTCGCCGTCGCTCACGTCGAGCAGATGGCGAGCCACCTGCAAAGCTTCCGGGAGTTGCCCAAGTGCTTCGTGCACCAGCGAGAGCTCTTGCAGGGCGGGGGGATCAGCCGGCTCGGCGGCCAAAGCGGACTCCACATGGCGCAGCGCTCGCTCCGGCATGTTCAAGCGCTCCCGATACAAACGCGCCAGGTCCAGCAGAACCCGTTGGACCCGGCTGCTCTCGGGCGCCGCGGCGAGGAGCTGTTCCATGGTAGCGGTGGCCTCGTGCCACGAACTATTGGCCTGGAAGTGCTGCGCGAGCCGCTCCAATGCGTCGAGGTGGCGTGGCTCCACCTTCAGCACGCGTTGCAGCGTTCGGATTGCGGCGGGAAGCTCCCCGAGCTCTTCGCTCTGAACGCGCGCCACCGTCAGCCAGAGCGCGCTCGCCCGATCGACTGAGCGTGCTCCCGAAGCGGCTTGCGAGAGCCGATCGACCAGGGGCGACCAGCACGCGTCGATCGTGAGCACGTCGGTGAGGCCGTCGGCGGCTTGAGCGGAGTCCGGCCACAGCTCGAGCGCCTGCTCGAAATCGCTTCGGGCCCCGTCGTGGTCCCCGACGCGTTCCAGACGAACTACGGCACTTTGCACGAAGAGCTCCGAGGCGGCCTTCGCGTCGCGCTCGGTTTCCGCTTCACGCCGCAGTGCATCGACGAGTGCGGCGGGATCGTCGGTCTCCTGCGCGACCCGGGTCAGCCCCCGCGCGGCGCCGATGTGATACGGGTCCGCGGTTGCGGCCGCGCGGAACTGCTCGATCGCCTCCGTGTCCTCTCGGCCCTCCACCAGCTCAGCCAAGCGCGCGTGGTGCGCCGCTGCCACGGCCGGGTCGTGCGCAGATTGGGCGGCCAAGGCGTCTATTTCGCGCAAGAGTCCCGCGTCTCGTTGCCCCGCCGCCAAACGCTCGAGCTCCAGCAAGGCCCCCAGGTCGGCGGGAGCGATTTCTAAGATGCGCCGGTACGCCCCAACGATGTCGTCGTACTCTCCGAGCCCCTGATGCTCCAACAACCGCGCGAGCTCGTAGAGTGCCGCAACACGCCCGGCCGGATCTTTGAGCACATCCGCTTGCGTCGCGTACACCGCGCACAACGACTCCCAGGCCCCGACTTGGCGATGCAGTTGCTCCAGTGCCAGTAGGGCGCCGAGGTGCTTGGCGTCGACCGCGAGCACATCTTCCCAAGCCTGAATCGCTTGCCGGTGCTTGTCCTGTCGTTCCAACACCTGTGCCTTGCGTGCGAACAGGGCAATGCGCTGCATCGGCTCCTCGGTGAGCTTCACTTCGCGTTCGAGATCGGAAAGGAGATGCGTCCAGTCGTGTTCTTCGGCGCGCACGCGTGCGAGCGCATCGGCGGCGGGTCGGTAGCCTGCATCTGCCGAGACCGCGGCCTCGTACGACGCCACTGCCTTGGTTCGCTCATCGAGATGCTCTTCGTAGACCTGCCCGAGCAGGAAGGCGGCCCGCGCCCGCATCCGACCGGTACCCGAGTTGCGAAGCTGGAGCTCCAACACGTCGACCAGCTCCTGCCAGTCGCCTCGTTCCCGCAAGTGCCGCGCCAGCTCTTGAAGAGAGGGAGCGTGCGCGGCATCGACTTTGATCGCCTCCCGGTGATAGCGAAGCGCGTCCTCATCGCTGCCGAGGCGGTCGCGCGAGATTTCGGCCATCTTTTGCAGTAAGGCCACCCGTCGGCTCTTTGCGGAAGTGAGCTTCAGCTCCTGTCCGTAGATGTCGAGCAGGTCGTTCCACCGCCCGGCTGCGTAGTACAGGCGCCCGACGCTGGACAGCGTCGGAACATGCCGGGGGTCCTTGTCGAGCGCGCGGCGATAGTGTGCGATCGCCGCATCGCGGTCGCCTAGTTGCTCATCGAGCACCTCTCCGGCGCGATGCAGGAGCCCGACCAGCCGGTCCCTCTCGACGGTCAGTCCGATCTCGTAGTCGAGGGCTTCGAGAAGCTCGCGGGGGCGGAGAGCACGCGCCGCCGAGCGCTGCCACGCGTGCACTGCTCCGAGGTGCCCTGAGTCTTGTTGCAAGATGCGTTTGTAGGTTTGAGCCGCAAGCGCATGCTCGCCCAGCACGTCCTCGTAGATCTGTGCGACCTTGAGCAGGTACGAGACAGCCCGTGTACCGGTCGCCCTGTCCAGCGCGTTCTCGTAGAGTTGAACGAGCTCTTTGGGCTTCTCCACGTCCGAAAGCAGTCGCGCCAGAGCCTTGAACGCCGTCGGGTGGTCGGGCATCGCGTTGAGTGAGCGACGGTAGTGGTCGACGGCGTCGTCGATGGCGTCGAGCCTCGTCTCGTAGATCTCAGCGGCGCGCGCATGAGAATCAGCGCGCCGCTGTGCGTCGGTTGTGTAGCGTGCCTCCTGAAGGCACATGTCGATGAGCTTCGGCCAAGCGCCACGAACTCTGTAGAGCAGGCTCAACGCTTGCAGACTGGAAAGCGAGGTGGGGTTGAGCTCGACGGCCTTCTCGTGCCATGCGATTGCCTGGTCCACGTCGCGCAACTCCTCTTCGTACAGTCGCGCGATGCGCTGCGTGTACGTGAGCTTCTCGGCATCGTCGTCGCTCGCTTCGGTCAACGCTTCGAGGGTCTCGACCAATGCTTGCAGCCGCTGTCCGGCCTCGTAGTGTCGTGCCAGCTCGCCGAGGATCAACGGATCCCCGGGAAGGAGGCTCCGTGCTTGCTCGAGGACCCGGATGGCTTCGTCCCGATTGCCGAGGTGCTCCGCGTGAATCCGTGCTGCCCGATAGAGTGAAGAGGCCTTCAAAGACGGAGCAGTCGCCACCTGGGCTTCTGCTTCGAGGGTGCGGATCAGGTCACGCCAGCGACGTTGCCCGTAGTAGAGGCGTTTGAGCGCTTGGACTGCGATGACGGCGCTGGAATCGAGTTGCAACGCGGTTTCGTACAGCTCCGCGGCTTGCTCTGGGCGCTGTTGCCGACTCTCGAGCAACTGCGCTCTACGGATGATCAACGCGGCGCGGTGCCCGTCGTCCGCCGCCGCCGCGTTTGCAAGCTCGGCGAGGTTCCGGTCCACATCGGGCCACCTGCGTTTTGCGAAAGAGCGTTGCTCGGTGGCCCGCAAGATCGCGGCGTGTGAACGGTCGAGCGCGCGCGCGGTGTGGTACGCCTCCCCAGCGGCGTCGCGATTACCGAGAACGTCTTCGAGCAACCGCCCCTTCAACAGGAACAGGGTCGCCTTGTCGCGAGGCTGCCGCGTCACGCGGGCCTCGGCGTCGAACAACGCAAGCGCCTCGGTGAACATGCGTGCGCCCAACAGGAGTCGGCGCGCAGCGCGAATCGCCGGGACATAGTCGGGCGCGCGCTCGAGCGTCGCTTGGTAGTATTGAAGCGCGCGTCGCGTGTCCTTGAGCGGCCCTTCGCAGGTGCGCGCCATCTCGAAGTACAACCGCGCTGTGCGCCGGACGTCCGGTTGGTCGTGTAGCTCGCGTTCGCATTCCTCGAGCCAATCCCGTGCGCGTCGCGTCCGATCGACTTTCGTGAGAGCATGGTCCCGCGGCGCATCAGCCTCACGCCCAGGCGGCACTTCAGGAGGCCTCGCGGAGTCGGGCTCTTCGACGAGATCGTCTTGTCCCAGCTCCTGCGTGGCATCGCGGCGCAGCACCGTGATCTCCCCTTCCTCGAACGCCATCTGGCCTACATGCTACCTCGGCTCCGCCCAGAGCGCATCGGGCAGCATTGGGTACGGGGACACCCTACATCTGAGCAGGTAGGTTATGCCGCGGGCGCCAAGTCTTTCAGCTCCTCGGCGAGCTTCTTCTTCGCCCTCGCTTCGAGCTGGCGTGCGCGCTCGCGGCTGACACCGAGCTCGCGACCGAGGGACGCCAGCGATGCGGAGTCTTCGCTCAAGATGCGCTTTTCGACGATGAGTCGCTCGCGATCATCGAGCACCGAGAGCGCGCCTTCGAGGCGCAACTCGATGCCGCTCTGCCGCCGCCGACGAGCGACGACCAAGTCCTGTGGCTCTGTGGTCCCTGGAAGCATCTCGACGAGCGTCGCATCCGAGTCGTGATACGCCGGTGCGTCGAGGGAGATTTCGCGCTGGTCGAGCCGGCGCAGTAGCTCTGTCATCTTCTCGCTGGTGGTGTCGAAGTCAGCCGCAAGCGTCGCGATCAGCTCCTCCGGATCAGCGATCAGATTCGACAGCCGCGCACGCTCTCGACGCAGCCGGAAGAACAGCTTCGACCGAAATGGCCCCGAGCCCGCCCCGACCATCGTGCTCGAGCGCACCACAGCTTCGAGTACGAACGCGCGAATCCAATACCCAGCGTAGGTCACGAATCGCGTCCCACGGTGCGGATCAAACTTGCGAACGGCCGTCACCAAGCCGACGCTGCCCTCGGCAATGAGGTCGCCAAGCCTCACGCCGTAGCGCCGGTACTGAAGCCCGATGGCGACGACATATCGCAGGTTGGCTTCGACCAGCCGGTCGGCCGCGTCTTGGTCTCCGTCGCGCGCGCGCAGGGCGAGCTCGTGCTCGTCCTCACGGGACAGTTTCGGGATGGCCCGGACTTGCTGGATGTATCGATCGAGAGCGGCGGATGACTGCATGGTGTACCCCGTATGCGTCGAACCGCATTACGTTACGTAACCCGGGTCTGTCAAGGGCACTCTTCCGGTGAGAAACTCCCCTCTCCGACACCCACCCTGGAAATGATTGAGGATTTAGGTAGCGAAGCTGGATCCGCACCCGCAGGTTTGTTTGGCCTGCGGGTTGACGAACTTGAACCCCGCGCCCTGGAGGCCCTCGACGTAGTCGATTTCGGTGCCCTCGACATACTGCGCGCTCATCATGTCCACGTAGATGGAAATGCCGTGTGACGTGAAGGTCTGGTCCATTTCGGTGGTCTCGTCCTCGAAGAACAAATCATACGAAAACCCCGCACAACCGCCGCCAATGACCCGCACTCGGAGGCCCTGTTCGGCAAGGCCCTCGGCGTTTCGGATTTCTCTGACCTTTTCTGCAGCTCGCGTGGTGAGGTTCGGCATGGCGCTCCTTTGGGGGTCACTATAGGGTCGACCCTGGGTTCGCGCCAGTAGTCAGGTTCCGTATCGTCACCTAGCCGGAGAGCGCACCCCGGGCCCCTCCTCTACAGGGCCGATTGCCCGAGCCCGCGCCCCGCCGATCACAAAGCCTTCGGGCCCCTCCAACTCGTGTCCCCGCTTGAGGAAGCCAAGGGCCGCGGAACCCTCGTGGTCCGGGACCGCGGAGGTGATTTCGCCGACGATGGTGTTGCCGAGCGAAATGGCCGCCTTTGCTTCCGGGGGTTCGCCGCTCTCGACTGCCCAGCGCCAAAGCACCTTCGGGGCCTTGCCCCGATTTTCGAGCATGACGACCGTCTCTTGCCCGATGTAGCAACCTTTGTTGAAAGAGACGGCCACCGGGTTCAACCCGCTCTCCTGGGGATAGGTCCACTCGCCGAAGTCGACGCCGAAGCGGGGACGCCCGCGCAGAACATGGGTGTGGTTCCAAGCCTCGTCGCTGACCCAGCCCCCGCCGAGCTCGCGACCGCGCAGAGTCAAACGTTCGAGCTCGGACTCGAGCTCGTCGGCCGAGACCACCCATTGCCGGCCAGTGACCCCGAGTCGGTCGGCGGGCCAGCCTCCTTCCGCGACCTCGTTTGCGCCGGGGCCCTGTGCGGTGATCACGCGTAGGTCGTCGCGGTGTGCGAGGTCGACGTCCTCCATGATGATGTAGCGGTCGAAGCGTTCGAGCAATGCGTCCACTTGGGTCGCAGGCACATCGAGCCACACCTCGTCCTCGCGAAAGAGCGCGTAGACATCGGCTAGGATTCGACCTTTGAGGGTGAGCACGAACGCGTACGAGGACCCTCCAGGCTCGACGCCATCGAGTTGATTGGTGAGCTGCCCCTGCAGCCACGCGCGCGCATCGTCGCCACTCACCGCGATGATCGCGCGGTCGCTGAGGGAGAGCACGCCCACCGAGCGTTGTATCCAGTCGACCTCGCGTGCGTGCGCCATGGGGCAGTTCTGGTGCGCAATCCGCGTGCAGGCAAGTGCCGCGCTCAATTTCCTATCGGCTCGATGTGGGCCGCATGAAGGGAGACGACGCCGGCATCCGTACGCACGCGCGCGGCCCCATCTGGGTCGATGCCGTCGAATACCCCGGCGCCATCCTCCCAGCGAACCCGCTCTCCCATCAGCGCCAGGTTGGGCCGCAGGGAATCCACGACGACAGCGGCACCGTCCCTGAGGAAGAGGGCGACCCAGCGCTCGATGTGAGCCAACAGGGCAGCCAGCACGTCGGCCCTATCGAAAGGCTCGCCGCCGTTGCGCTCGGCCCGTAGCGACGTCGCTATCGTTGCAAGCTCGGGTGGCCATTGCGCGCGATTCACGTTTAGGCCCACGCCGATGATCACCGAGTCGATACGCATACCGTGTGTACGGCTTTCGACCAGAACGCCGGCGCACTTGCGACCGTCCACCCAGATGTCGTTGGGCCACTTCACGAGGACCGAGCGGCCCGGCAGAAGGCTTGCAACCGCGTCGCGGACCCCGAGCCCTGTCGCGAGGGTGATGAGCGCGGTCGAGCTCGCCTCGACCGCAGGCCGCAAGACCACCGAGAAGTAGAGATCGGAGCCCGGCGGCGAAACCCACTCCCGCCCGTGCGCTCCCCGTCCATGAGTCTGCTGGTCGGCGAGCACCAAGTGCCCGTCCTCCGCGCCCTTGGCGGCAGCCGCGGAGGCATCGTCCATCGTGGAGGCGGTGGTGTCGCGCACGGTGAGCGAGCTCCCCCAGTTGCCGGTCATTCGGCCGCGCAGCGTCTTGGGGTCTAGATCGTCGATCACCGGCTAGCCCCAGTCGAGCGCGAGGTCACATGAAGGCGATGAGTGGGTGAGCGCCCCGACGCTAATCACGTCTACGCCCAACGCGCCAAGCGCGGCGACGCGTTCGAGTGTGACCCCGCCCGACACTTCGACGACCGCCTGGCCGTCGATCAACGCGAGCGCGTCACGCACCTCGCCGTCGTTGAAGTTGTCGAGCATGACGATGTCGGCTCCGGCCGCGAGCGCTTCTTCCAGTTGGGAGCGCGTATCGACTTCGCATTCGATGCGGCAGGTGTGGGGCCCATGGGCGCGCGCGCGTGCGATCGCTTGGCTACACCCGCCGGCTGCGGCGATGTGGTTGTCTTTGATCAGTACGGCCGCGCCCAAATCTTGGCGGTGGTTGTGGCCGCCTCCGCAGCGAACGGCATAGCGCTCGAAGGCGCGCAACCCCGGCGTCGTCTTGCGGGTGTCTGTGATCCTCGTCGCGGAGCCATCGGGCAGTGCGTCGACGAACCGCCGTGTCATGGTCGAGACCCCCGTGAGCCGTTGAAGAAAGTTGAGCGCCACGCGCTCGCCGAGAAGAATCGAGGTGGCCGGCCCGGAGAGCGTGGCAAGGGGAGTGCCCGCCTCGACGAGGTCGCCATCCTGCACATGGGTATCTACATCGACCAGGAGGTCGAGCTGTCCGAACACCTCTTCGAGGATCGGCAGCCCGCACACGACGATGGGTTCGCGCGCGTTCAGCGTGGCCGTGCCGAGCGCCGTCGGCTCGACACAGGCTTCGGTGGTGATGTCTCCGCGATCGATGTCCTCGGACAGGGCGCGACGGACGGTTTCCGCGAGAATGGTCGGAGCCGGCGGAGTGACCTGCATGAGGGAGTTATAGCCAACTCCGAGCTAGAATCTCGGAATAAAGATTGCTCATCGCGTGGAGCGCAAGCGCGGCGCCAATCCCGCCGCGCCAGGCGCGCACCCATCCGAAGAGAAGCGCCGGGAAAAAGACCGCGAGGCGGGCGGGGTGGGGCTCGACCATGAAGTGAATCGCGGCAAAGAGGGCCGCTTGGAGCAACCATGCGCTCGGCGCGAGCTGCACGCCGATCACGCGCGCGCGCTTCTTGGTGAGGTCGCTCAGGCCGGATTGCAGGTAGCCGCGAAAGAATGCCTCCTCTGGCAGTGCGACCACGACGAGTTGCGCGACGGCAAAGCTTGCAACGCTCGGTGGGAACGCGAGCGAGAAGTTTCGAGCGGGGAGATTCCACCAGTAGAAGGCGAGTGCGTAGAGGGGAAACACGACAGCCGCGATGCCGGTCGCTGCGCCGAGCTCAACCATTGCGCGCGGGAACGCCTTGCGAATGGCGCGGCCGAGATCGAAGAGGCCGAGCGGGCCTTGGGGCTCCGCGTCGGTGGCGGGTTCCAGGAGCCCGCCCAGCGTGACGCCGTAGTGCGCAGGGTCCTGACGTGTGAGCCGGATCGATGTCAGAAGAAAGATCGCTGCGACGACAAGGTGGACGTATTGCCCAACCACCGCGAGCGCCTCGAGCCGGGTGACCCCGAAGACAGCCACACACACCAGCGCGTACACCCGCAGAAACTGTGGCAGTGATGCGCGCGCATGAGCCATTGCGCCACAACTACAGCGGCAGACGGCGCTTGCCAAGAAGCAGGCGAAGCCTACACTTCGCTCACTTCGCAGGGACGGCGAGCACGGGTGAGACGCAGCGGTGATTTCCGAAGACAAGATTGCTGAGATCCGCGACCGCGCTCCCATCGCCGACATCATTGGCAACTACGTCGCCCTCAAGAAGTCCGGCAACAGCCTCAGAGGCCTGTGCCCGTTCCACAACGAAAAAACTCCATCGTTCTACGTGCATCCGAATCGCGGCTTCTACCACTGCTTTGGGTGCAAAGCGTCAGGCGACGTGTTTTCGTTCTTGATGCACGTCGAGGGCAAGGCCTTTCCGGAAATCGCGCGTGACCTCGCCGAGCAGACCGGGGTGCAGTTGCCGGTGTACGACCCGCAGCGCGAGGCGGAGTTCCAGCGCAACAAGAAGCAGTCGGATCGCCTGGCGTCCTTGGTGGAGAAGGCGACCGAGTTCTACTGTGCACAGCTTCACGAACACCCGGACGGCGGCATTGCGCGGAAGGAGTTTGCCGACCGGGGCATCTCCGAAGAGTCGGCCCGCAAGTTTCGCCTCGGCTATGCCCCGCATGGATGGGACGCGCTTGCGCGTTTTCTGGATCGCGACGGCGCGTCACCCGAGGACGCCGAAGCGGTGGGGCTCATCGTTTCGCGCCGCTCGGGCCGTGGCCACTACGATCGGTTCCGGCATCGATTGATGTTTCCAATCGCGGACGTACACGGCAAGGTCGTCGCGTTCAGCGGCCGCGCACTGTCGCCTGCGCCATCGATGGAAGAGCAGAAGGAACCACCGGCGAAGTACCTGAACAGCCCCGAGAACCCGCTCTATCACAAGGGAGACGTCCTCTACGGATTGCACGAGGGGCGCGTCGAGATTCGACGAGAAGACGCCACGGTCCTGTGTGAAGGCAACTTCGATCTCGTTGCGCTTCATCAGGCCGGCTTTCAAAACGCGGTTGCGCCGATGGGCACTGCCTTCACCGAGGCGCATGCCAGGTTGATCAAACGCTTTGCGCAAAAGGTGGTGCTCCTCTTCGACGGCGACAAGGCTGGTCGCAAAGCCGTTCGCGAGGCGTACACGGTTGTGAGCAAGGTCGGGCTCGAAGCGCACGTCGTGTCACTGCCTCAGGGTGCCGATCCCGATAGCTTCCTCAGGGAGCAGGGAGCGGAATCATTGCGTGTCCGAATCGTGAGCGCGCCCACCATAATCGAATATTTAATTGATGATTCTGCGGCGACCGTGGAACCCAACCCGCACGCAAAGGCCGATGCGATCGCTAAACTTGGTCCGATTCTTGCCAAGGTCGAAAGCCCGATCGAACGCGGTCTCTACGTCGAACGCGTTGCGCGCAAATTCGGGATCACAGACGTGGGTTTGGTGCGCCGCGAGTTACGTCGCGGGATGGGCCGAGGCGGCGATCGTCCTGCCCCGCGCCGTGACGCAGTGCAGCAACCAATTGCAACTCCAGTGTCGGAGTTACAGTCAAAGTTGATTTCGCTGCTGATCGATCAGCCAAGCTTGATCCACCACGAGGGCGTGCAGAAGCTGCCGGAGCTTTTGACGAGCCCTGAGCTTCGCGCCATCTTTGATTCTATCTTGCGGATGGTGGATAGGCAGGAATCGCTCGACGTCACGGCTTTGCTCGATGAGTTGCATGACAATCAACTCAGGCCATGGCTGGAAGCCAAGTTGGCCGTGCAGGAGCACAGCCTCGAAGAGGCACGTCAGATTCTTGACGACGGACTTCCACTGCTTGAACAGAGAAACATCGAACATGAGCTGCCCCGTTTGCAACAACGCATCGTTGAAGCGCGCCGAGTTGGCGACGACGCGTTGGCGGCAGGGCTCACCCGGGAGTTTGTGGAGTTGACGCGCAGCGCACACAAGCTCAAGTCGAACGTAAAGCAGAGGTGAAGATGGCGAGCAAGAGCTCAGTGCGTGACGAAAAGTCGACCCAATCCAGGTTCAGGGCCGAACCTGTGTCGCGCGTGGTGCCGAAGATCAAAGGCCGTGAACGCAAAGAGGTGCAGGTGCTCCTCGAACGCGGCCGCAAGCAAGGTCATCTGACATACGACGAGCTCAACGAAGCGCTGCCGCCGGACATGGTGACGTCCGACCAAATCGACGACCTCCTGGTGTGGCTCAAGAGCGAAGACATCGACGTGGTTGATGGTGCGCCCGAGGGCCAAAGCCGAACGAGCGCGGTTCCCGTTGCTGCGACGCGAAGCTCGGTTCGCCGGTCCGCTACCATTCCGCCTCCCGCTGACGATAGCTACTCGCAGAAGTCGAACGACCCAGTTCGCATGTACTTGCGAAAGATGGGGTCGGTTTCGCTCCTCACGCGCGAGGGCGAGGTCGAAATCGCCAAGCGCATCGAAGAGGGCGAAGACCAGATTTTCGACGTGATTCTGAATTCACGCGTGGGGGTTTGCGAGATCCTGGAGATTGGCGAATGTCTTCGGAAGGGCAAAGTCCGGGTCAAAGACGTGGTCCGTGACCTCGACAAGGAAGAAGAGATCGACTTCGAGGGGGCGAAGGTTCGCGCCCTCAAGCTCTTCGATAAGGTCAAGCGCGCCGAGTCGGCGATGGCAAAGGTGCAGAGCGAGCTCGAGGGCAAGAGGCGCCTCTCCGACCGGAGCAAGAAGCAGTACGTCACGCAGCTCGACAAGCATCTTGGCGAGCGGATCGCTCTCTTGCGGGAGCTCAACCTCACCAAGAAGCAAATCGACCGCGTTGTCGCGGCCATCAAGGCCTACACCCGGCGCATCGAGCGCGCGGAGCGCGAAATGCACGAGGCCGAGGCGCGCGTTGGTGGCCTCAAGTACAACGACATGAAGCGCATCCTTCACGACATGCAAGAGAGCAAGGCAGTCGAGAAGAGGGTGCAGCGGAAGTACGGCTCAGAAGAGCAGATCCTTCTTTCGGAGGAGCACATCCGCGACGCGCAGAAATCGATTGTCGATGTCGAAGCAGATATGGGGCAGCCGGCCGAGCAGCTGCGGGATACTTACCGCGCCCTTGCGGGAGGCGAGCGGCAGTCGGAGCGCGCCAAGGCCGAGCTCGTCGAAGCCAACCTCCGCCTCGTCGTCTCGATCGCCAAGAAGTACACGAACCGCGGTTTGCAGTTCCTCGACCTGATTCAGGAAGGCAACATCGGCCTGATGAAGGCTGTCGACAAGTTCGAGTACCGGCGCGGCTACAAGTTCTCGACGTACGCCACGTGGTGGATCCGTCAGGCCATCACCCGAGCGATCGCGGACCAGGCCCGTACGATCCGAATCCCGGTCCACATGATTGAAACGATCAACAAGTTGATCCGCACCTCACGCTACTTGGTGCAGGAGCTCGGCCGCGAGCCCAATCCCGAGGAGATTGCGGAGCGCATGGAGATGCCGCTCGAGAAGGTCCGCAAGGTCCTGAAGATCGCGAAAGAGCCGATCAGCCTCGAGACCCCGATCGGCGAGGAAGAAGACAGCCATCTCGGCGACTTCATCGAGGACAAGAACGCGGTGTCCCCTGTCGAGGCCGTCATCGACGGCAACCTCGAAGACCAAACCCGCCGCGTCCTCAAGACACTCACCCCCCGAGAGGAGAAGGTCCTCCGCATGCGCTTCGGCATAGGCGAAAAGAGCGACCACACCCTCGAAGAGGTAGGCCAAGACTTCGAAGTCACCAGAGAGCGCATCCGTCAAATCGAGGCAAAGGCGCTCCGCAAGCTAAGGCACCCAAGCCGCTCCAAGCAACTCCGTTCCTTCATGGATAACTAGGTCACCGGAGAACGGCTCCCGACGCACGTGCTCGCGATTGGGAGCCCCGTCGCCACGGCCCCACACGTCGACACACGGCTAGGCGCCGACCCGACCGCTGTGCCGCACATCGCGAGCCGTTCTCCTATGTAGAAGTCGACGTACGAAGAGCACGTCGGGACATGGTGGATTCCCCATTGTCGTATGGAGGGGCACGGCGGAACGCGATGTGGGGGTTCGGCGGCGTGTGAGTGACAAACGGCCAAGACAGCAACCACGGCCGATTGGCGCGAGCTCCGAGGGGCGCCTTGCGTGGCCCCGCGCCCCCAGTCCCTCCGGCCACCTTTGCAAGGCGCCCCGTCCGCAGAAGCCCCGCGTCGCGTTCCGCCGTGTCCCGGTTGCTCCGAGCACGTGCGTCGCTAGCCGTTCTCCGGTGAGTCAGCTGCCTTTCATTCGCGTTCGGCGCCTGATCGGGCTAGAAGTGTCCCCGCGGGCCCATAGCTCAATTGGTTAGAGCCCCCGGCTCATAACCGGGTTGTTCCTGGTTCGAGTCCAGGTGGGCCTACCGCGCAAAACCGCGTCGCGGTTTTGCGCGAGCCCCGTCGACGGCGCACAGCGCCGACTTGGCGGGGCCACGGCATTCGGTTCTCTTGCGCCTCGCGGCAAGGCACGCTACAGCTCCGCCAGATTTGGCTGACCACGGAGGCGATCCTTGCGCGAAGAGTTGGTAGCGCTGGCTAAACTTGCTGAAATGGATGACTCGGCGCGGGACATCGACGCCGAGCTCAAGCAGATCCCGCAGAGCTTGGAAGAGCTACGCGACAACGTGCAAACGCTGGAGACGATGCTCGCCCAAGAGCGTCAGCAGCTCGCGGAGGCCGAGCAGCTGAAAGTGCAGCAGGCGACGGAGCTCAAAGAGCGGAACGAAGGGTTGCAGCGCGCTCGCAAGAAGATCGCGCAAGCGTCCAGCATCCGCGAAGCTGACGCGGCCGAGCGAGAGGTCGAGGTCAACCGGCGCTTCATGAAAGAGCGCGAAGAGGAACTCGGTCGGATCGGCCAAACGATCGAAGCCAAGACCGCGTCTCTTACCGAGCGCGAAAAAGACTTCGAAGAGGCCAAGGGCGTCTTGCAGGCGAAGGCGGAGTCCTCCAAGGCCCGCATCGTCGAGCTCGAAGAGCAGCGCGGCAAGATGCTCAACGGTCGTGACGAGCTCGTCGCCAGGGTTCCGAAGTCAATCGTCAAGCGCTACGAGCGCCTCAAGACCGGCATCACGAACGTTGTCCTCATCATCAAGGGCGAGACGTGCCCCGGTTGCCGCATGGCGTTGCCTCCGCAGCTCACGATCGAATTGCAGCGGGGGAACGAGCTCCACCAATGCCCGCACTGCCGCCGGATCATCATTCACAAGAATGTAATCGAGGACTGAGCGCAGGTAACAGCGCCAGTGTCAGCGCTCAGATGATTGCCAACCAGCTCGGGTCCGGAACCTTCACCCCGCGAACCACGTCGAAATACGCGTTCTGCACCTTCTCGGTGATCGGTCCACGCGACCCCGCGCCGATGGTGCGGTCGTCTAGCTCGCGCACCGGGGTCACTTCGGCGGCGGTGCCCACCATGAAGACCTCGTCTGCGATGTAGAGCTCGTCGCGCGAGATCAGCCGCTCGTGGACGGTGAGCCCGAGGTCTCGCATGACGCGGATCACCGAGTTGCGAGTAATTCCGCCCAGGATCGAAGTGCCCATCGGTGGTGTGGCGACCTCGCCGTCGCGGACCACGAAGATGTTCTCGCCGGAGGCCTCGGAGACGTAGCCCTGCGTGTCGAGCATGATCGCCTCGTCGTAGCCGACCATCTGGACCTCGCGCTTGGCGAGGATCGAGTTGACGTAATGGCCGTTGATCTTGCCCTTCGACATCAGGGTGTTGACGCCTGCTCGCTGAAAGGAGCTCACTTTGGCGCGAATCCCGCGCTGCAGGCCTTCCTCACCGAGGTATGCGCCCCAACGCCATGCGATGACCGACACTCGGGTTGGATTCGTTTTGGCGCCGAGCCCCATCTCGCCCGCGCCCATGAAGGCGATCGGCCGCAGGTAACACTCGTCGAGGTTGTTGGCCCGAACCGTCTCGAGGCACGCCTCGACGATCTCCTCTTGGCTGAACGGCATCGGGAGCATGCAGATGTGGGCAGAGTCGAACAGGCGTCGAATGTGCTCTTCCAAACGAAAAATCGCGCTTCGCCCGTCTTTCAGCTTGTAACAGCGAATGCCCTCGAAGACGCCCAGCCCGTAGTGAAGTGTGTGCGTCAATACGTGGACGTTCGCCTGCTCCCAAGGAATGAGCTTCCCGTCGAGCCAGATCTTGTCCACTTTGTCCACCATTGCTGCTCCTCACACCCCCACCAACTGGGGGTCGCGCGTATGTAGCATAAATCCACAATTCCGCTGAGTTGACCTAGTTGGGGGCATGGAGTAGAAACGCCGGCGCTTCAGGGGCCTGGAACGCAGCGTGCATCCGGGCTCGATGAGCATTGAAGGTTAGTGGTGCTGTACTCGTTATTTCACATTTTGCTTCAGCCCGAGGTGAGCGGCGGTCCAGTCTCAGCGCCTACGGGTGGTGGCGGTCCAGTGCCGGGGCCCATGGGCTGTGGTGGCGGCGGAACCGAGCAAATCGGTCTGCTCCTGTTGATGTTCGCGGTTCTCTACTTTCTGATGATCCGACCACAGCAGAAGCGTGCCAAGGCGCAAGAAACGATGTTAGGCGCTCTCGCGAAGGGTGACATCGTTCGCACCAACGGGGGCATCCTCGGCGAAATCACCGCGCTCGACGAGCGCGACGCGACCATCGAGGTCGCGGACCGCACACGCATCAAGGTGTTGCGGAGCCACATTGCCGGGTTGGACCAACCCCCCCAACAGAAAAGCTAAACGCACAGGCGAGGATCATGGATCGAGGCTGGTATTTTCGTTTGGCAATCGTCGTCGGCTCGTCCGTCTTGGGCTTTCTTGCCCTATGGCCGAGCGTCGATCGATGGTTGCCATGCCCGGACATCGTCAAAGAGACTTTCGAGAATCAGATCAACCCCGGCCTCGATATCAAGGGCGGCCTACGGTTGATGTACGAAGTCGAGGTTGATGAGTACATTCGCGACCGCCGAGACCGGATCGCCGAGCAAGTGCAGCGTCAGTGCGGCGTCCTGATCGGCGTCGTCCCCGAGGAGGAGGTCGACGAGATCGACAAAGCCAAGCTCGAAGAGATTCGACAGCGGTGCAAAGTCGAGCGTGTCGACAAGGAGGGAGGCGCGGTTCGAGCGATTCGCATCACCTTCTCTAATGAGGAGGACGCGCTGAAGCTCTCCAAGACTTGGGTGAAGGACTACTTTCGCGATCTGCGCGTCGCGAGCGGCGTAGGGGAGCTCGTGGTCGACCTTCACATGCGTGAGGAGCAGCTCGCCAACATGCGCGAGACCGCGGTCCGACAGTCCGAGCGCACGATCATTAACCGCATCGATAGCATGGGCGTTCTCGAGCCAACGGTGATCGCCCGGCCGAACGACGGTGACATCATCATCGAGATTCCCGGCGCGCAGGAGAGCTCGTTCGAGCGCATCAAGTCGATCATCAGTCGCACAGCCCAGCTGTCGTTCCAGATTGTCGATGACGAGTCAGACTCGAGTGCTGTATTCACCGCGCCCCCCGAGGGCATCTACCTCAACCGCAACTCGCAGATTTTTGCAGAGGCTTTCGGTGAGGATGCGCGGGATCGCCTTCGTGCGTATATCGCGACTCTCCCGGTGCCGGACGACCACGAGGTCTCCATCGGCCGTCAGGATCCCGACCCCGATCGGGGAGGCGAGGGCTGGCGCACCTATTACATGTACCGCGTCGCCGAGGCGACCGGCGAGGACCTCGATGACGCCTCGGTGGGCTTCGACCCGCAGAGCGGCAGTCCAGAGGTCGACTTCATCATGAACACCCGCGGCGCTGCGCGCATGGCCGACCTCACTGGCCGCAACATCGGCAAGCGCATGGCCATTGTCCTCGACGACCGCGTCGAGTCCGCGCCGGTCATTCAGGGGCAGATTGGTGCCCGCGGCCGAATCACTCTTGGCGCCTACCTCGACCGCAACGAGCTCCTGCGGGAGGCCAAAGACCTCGTCGTCGTGCTCCAAGCTGGTGCGCTTCCCGCCCCGCTTCGCCCGGCGAACGAACAGATGATCGGCCCAACGCTCGGTCAAGACTCCGTGCGCAAGGGCGCAATCGCCGCGCTGGTCGGGGTCGTGCTCGTGTTGATTTTCATGGCCATGTACTACCAGGTCGCCGGCCTGATCGCGGACGCGATGGTCTTACTGAACTTGCAGCTTCTACTCGGGACTATGTCCGGTATTGGCGCGACGCTCACGCTGCCCGGGGTGGCCGCTATCGCGCTGACCGTGGGCATGGCCGTCGACGCGAACGTGCTCATCACCGAGCGCATCAGGGAAGAGCTGAGGCTGGGCAAGTCTCCGCGCTCCGCAGTCGAGCAAGGGTACGCGCGGGCGTATTCGTCGGTCTTCGATAGCCAGCTCACGACGGCCATCGCAGGCATCGTGCTTTGGCAGTTCGGTACTGGGCCGATCAAGGGGTTTGCCACGATGCTTTTGATCGGCATCGGTACCTCGCTCTTCACCGGCACGTTCTGCTCGAAGGTGCTTTTTGACTGGCTGGTCCGCGGCGTGCGCGTTCAGCGATTGCGGGTGGGCTGACATGGAACTCATCAAACCCGGTACCTACATCGACTTCATGAAGTACCGCGGGCCGGTCATCACGGTCCTCGGTCTGATGGCTCTCCTGAGTCTGGTCTCGCTCTTCTACCCTGGGCCCAACTACGGCATCGATTTCGCCGGCGGCACCGAAGTTCAACTGGCCTTCAGGGGAGATACGACCCCAGGTGAGGTCCGCGAAGCCCTCGAAGATTCGGGCTACGCGCGTCCGGACGTGATCAGCGTCGAGGACAGCCCCAACCAGTACATCATTCGCGTTCGCGAGGTGTCGTCTCTGCCCGAGGAGCAGGTCGAGAAGATCCGTGAGGCGGTGGACCGCGCGCTCGGCGAGGGCGTTCTCCGCGAGATGAAGGTCTCGCCGGGTGGCGACAAGATCACGCTCCGCGTCTCGGGCGAGGTCCATGAGCAAGCGCTTCAAGAGGCCCTCGAGGCAGGGGGCGCGCACGTTCGCTCGATCAACTCCCTCGCGGGCAGCCGCGATCCGCGTTATGAGGCGCAGCTCGTCGGCGTTGCGGACGAGCTCATGGGCCAGCTTCGGGAGCGGTTTGGCGAACGCGCGCCTGAAGGGGCGCTTCGCGTCGAGTGGGTCGGTCCCAAGGCGGGCGAGCAGCTCCGCGATGCGGCGATCCAGTCACTGCTGTACGCCATCGCGTTCATCATGCTGTACGTGGCTTTCCGCTTCGACCTGCGGTTCGCGCCCGGTGGCGTCATTGCCATGCTCCATGATGCGCTCATCACCTTGGGCATCTACGTGCTTCTGCAGAAGGAAGTGAACCTCACCACGGTCGCCGCGCTTCTCACCATCATGGGTTACTCGATCAACGACACTATCGTCGTGTTCGACCGAATCCGTGAGAATATGGTGCGCGTTCGGGACAAGAGCCTTCGCGAGCTGATCAACATCAGCACCTCGCAAACGCTGTCGCGAACGATCGTCACATCGCTCACGACGCTTCTGTCGGTCTCTGCATTCTTCTTCCTAGGCACCGGCGTCATTCAGGACATCGCCTTCGCTTTGGGGATCGGAATCATGGTCGGCACTCTGTCGTCGATTTTCATTGCCGCGCCGATCACCGAGCTGATGGACCGGCGTCTTTTCAATCGTTCGCAGGGTTAGCCCTGTGGGCCGGTACAGCGTGCGGCCTTCCGACGAACGGGCGGCCGGCATGCTTGCCGACGCCTGTGGACTGGGGCTCACGGCGGCCCAGGTGCTCCTGCATCGGGGTGTCGGCGATGTGGAACAGGCGCGCCCGTTCCTCGAGTCCACGCTGCGTGGCTTGAGCTCGCCTGAACCGATGGCCGACCGCGCGCTGGCCTCGGAACGCATCGCGCGCGCGATTCGCGCGAGGGAGCGGATCGTCGTGTTCGGCGACTACGACGTTGACGGCACCACCTCGGCGGTGATCCTCAGCGAGGTCATCGCTGCCCTCGGAGGGGACGTGCGGGTGCTCATCGCGGACCGATTTCACGGTGGTTACGGCCTCAGTGATCAGGCCCTCGACCGTTGTCTAGCCGAACGTCCGGGGCTCCTCGTGACCTGCGATTGCGGTTCGAGCGATCACGAGCGGGTCGCCAAAGCCACGGCCGATGGCATCGACGTCATCGTGGTCGACCACCACCTCGTCCCTAAAGAGACCCTTCCCGCGTTTGCATTTCTCAACCCGCATCGCCCCGAATGCGGCTTTGCCTACAAGGGTCTTTGCAGCGCGGGTCTTGCCTTTTCGTTGGGTGCGGCGCTCCGCTCCGACATGGGCGCCAAACTCGACCTACGGGCATGGCTCGACCTGGTGGCGATTGGCACCATCGCCGACGTCGCACCGCTGACTGGGGACAACCGGCGTCTGGTCCGAGCGGGCTTGAAGCAGATCGGCTCGCCCAACTCGAGACCGGCTCTCGTCGCGCTTCGCCAAGCTGCCAAGATTCCGGAGGCCGCCCAACTCACGGCGCGCGACGTGGCCTTTCGGTTTTCGCCCCGGCTCAACGCGCCCGGCCGGCTCGGGGTTGCGGACCTTACTCTCCGTTTCCTGAGCGCGAAAACCCAGAAAGAGGCGTGGGGCCTGCTCCAAGACGTGGAGTCGCAGAACGAAGAGCGCAAGGCACTCGCCAACAGGGCCACCGAAGAGGCGCGCGCGCAGGTGTGCGAGCTCTACGGGGACGCGCCGCAAGAGGGAGTGGTGGTCGCAAGCGACGCGTGGCATCGTGGCGTCCTGGGCATCGTGGCCGCGCGCCTCGTGGACGCGTTTGGCGTACCCGCGATCGTCATTGCGTTCGACGGCGATGAAGGTCACGGCAGCGCTCGAACGACGGCCGACTTCGATGTCTACGATGCGCTCACGCAGTGCGCGCCGGACCTGAGCGCTTGGGGTGGTCATCGCGCTGCGGCGGGCCTCTCGCTGTCGAGACCCGCCCTCGATTCCTTGCGCGCGTCCTTCCTACAGGCCACTCAGGGAGCGGGCTTCGGCGAGGGGTCATCTGCGGAGGTCGACGTTGAGCTCGGGGGGCCGTTTCGAGTTCCGACCGTCGAGGACCTCCAACGACTCGGGCCCTTTGGCGAGGGGCACGCCGCGCCGACGTTCTTGATGGATGCGCACGTCGTCGAAGCAACGGGAGTAGGAGAGGGGCGCGCCCACGGAAAGCTCAAATTGCGCGTCGGCCAGGATTCCGTTCGTGCGTTCGCCCCCGGCATGTTCTCGCGCGTTGAAGGGCGGGACAACCTGCAGCTCGTCGGTGAGTTTCAGCCCGACCACTGGATCGGCGGGCGTGCCGTCGAGCTCCTCGTGAAGGACGTGCTCACGCACTAGACACTAGCGGCCCTTCCACTGCGGCTCGCGCTTCTCGAAGAACGCGGCGAGGCCCTCCTTGGCGTCCTCGCTGTGGAGCACCGCGTAGAGCTGTTCGCGAAGGTAGGGAAGGGCTTCTTCGACCGACATTTTGCGTTGCTCGTTGAACGCATTGAGCCCCATGCGCATCGCGTTGGGCGACTGTTTGGCGAGCTGGCCGGCGAGCTCGGCGACTCGGGCGTCGAGCTGGTCGTCCGGGACGACCTCGGTCAGCAAACCGATCTCCTTCCCCTCGGTGGCGGTGATCTTCTCACCGAGCAACATGAGCTTGAGCAGCTCCCGGGTATGCACGACTCGTCGAAGGACCGCCATGATCATCATCGGGAACAGGCCGCGCTTGATTTCCGGCGTCCCCAAGAGCGCGCTTTCGCAGGCGATCGCGAAGTGACAACAGGCGACGATCCCCATCGCGCCGCCCATGACGTACCCCGGGATGCGCGCGACGATAGGCTTCTTCAGCGTGTCGAGCCGCAGCAACAAATCGTCGAACTCGCCCTTTTTTGCGAGCTTGCCGCGGTCCGCGGTCATCCCCTTCAAGTCGGCGCCGGCGCTGAACGCATTCCCGGCTCCGGTCAGAACGATCACCCGCACGTCCTCCGCGGCTTCGGCGTCGTCGAGCGCCCACAGGAGCTCGTTCACCATCTCCTGACTCAAAGGGTTCTTCTTCTCCGGCTTGTTGAAGGTCAGGGTGACGATGTACCCGTCCTGCCGCACGAGTAGGGATTGATAGTCTCGCTCCTCCATGGACGGATTCTTGGGCCCTGATTCTGTGAATTCAAGGAGAATGATTCCGCGTGTAACGTCGCGTGGTTGCAGCTATTTCGGGCTCCGTGTACTGTGCGCTGACACGCGGCTGGGAGGGCAGAGTGAGCGGGGGGCGGATCGGATGTGCGGTTGCACTGGCGGCGGTGGTTTCGCTGTTGGCGCCTCCTCGCGCTGCCGAGGCCCAGCTCGATCCGGCAACCCTCGACACCGTTCAAGCCACGCCGAAAGGCACTATTGGCTTGGGCCTCGTCGGCGCCGAGCTCGGGCTCATCATTCCGTCCGTGTCGGGGCTCAACGAAGCGTGGGCGTTGTCGGTGTTTCCGATCGTAGGTGCGACCGGCGGTGCGCTCGCCGGGTACTTCGCCCTAGACAAGCCCGGCCGTGAGAAGGGCTCGGTCGCTGCGCTGGTCGTGGGGTTGGCCGGCGTGCTTCCCGCGATCCTGGTCACGGTCAAGGGCGTCCGCAAGGAGCGTCAGGACCGATGGGAGCCAACCCCTCAGATCGACCTGCGAACCGAAATAGAGCAGCGCGCGTTCGAAACAGCCGAGGCGGGGCCGGGGCTCCTTCGACTGTCGCGCTCCGGTTTCCGTGTCGCCGCGCCAGCGATGACGTTTTCCAGGAGAGCCCCACAAGATGCCGAAACCGCGCGGATGGGCGGACTTCGTGACCGAACCGAGATGCGGCTTTCCCTCGCGTCCGGCGTGTTTTAGCGTTCCCCCATGATCACCTCGACGGTGCGTCGAACGGTGCGCGAGCGGGCGCTGGTGTCTTCCGGAGATCACGTGTTGGTCGCGTGCTCTGGCGGGCCGGACTCGACCACTCTGTTGCACGTGCTGCATCGACTGCGGAGCGAGCTCGGCATCACGCTTTGCGTCGCGTCGATTGACCACGGCCTCCGGCCCGAATCGGCATCGGAGGTCGAACAGGTGGGGGCGTTTGCGAGCACGCTCGGCGTGCCGTTCTATTCGGTGCGCGTGGAGCTCGCGAGGGAAGGGGTTTCGCTTCAGGCGAGGGCGCGCGAGCTTCGGTACCGAGCGCTCCGAGAGCTCGCCCTCTCTCACGACGCGGTCCGCATCGCGGTCGGCCACACGCAGGATGATCAGGCGGAGACGGTGCTTGCGCGCGTGCTGCGCGGTGCGGGGCTCCGCGGCCTCGGGGGGATTGAGGCTCGGAGGGCCGATGGGGTCATCCGCCCGCTCCTCGATTGCCGTCGTGCCAACGTGCGGGCTTACGCGGTGGAGCGGACGCTTCCCTTCGTCGACGACCCATCGAATCACCAGCGTGCCTTCGAGCGCGTTCGCATTCGTCACGATGTTCTGCCCGCGCTCACGGCCGAGGATCCGCGGGCCGTCGAGCATCTCTGCGCGCTGAGCGATGAGGCCGCTGAGCTCAACGCGTACCTGAACGCCCAACTTCCCGAGCTCCCTCCGATGGGCACACACGTCGTCCCGGCCGAAACCGTCACCGCGCTCCCGCCTCCCATTCGCATTCGCTGGCTGCGGAGCTGGCTCGCACGCGAAACCGGATTAACCCCTAACCGCACCCATCTGACCGAAGCAAGTCGACTTCTTACGGGTCAGGGGGAGGTCCTGCTAGGATCGGGTTGGTCCGTCTGCCGCCAGGGCGGCGGGCTTTCATTGCAATATCGTGAGCATCGTAGAACACGTACCAATCGCTCCTAAGCCTTCGGCCGGGCGACGGTTGCCAAGCGGGCTCTGCGGCCTCACAAAGACAGAAGGGGCCGTTGCCCCACGCTAGGCCGGTGATTCGGCCGTGCCCCCGCCTTATCATATGAAACAAAGCCAAAAAACACTGCTCTTCTGGGTCCTCGTGATCCTGATGTGCATCGTGATCTTCAATTTTGTCGCGCGCGAAGAGCAGCCTCGAAGCGTTCCGTTTAGCGAGTTCGTCACCGACGTCGCCGACGGCAAAGTCCAGAAGGTCAAAATTCGTCCACAAGATAACAGCGGCGAGTACACCTACTGGCTCAAGTCGGTCGACGAAAGCGCGCAGCAGGGTCAACACGGAGCCCGCAACGAGAAGGTCACCGTCGGCATCATGGGCGAGCGGATGAACCAGCAGCTGCTCGATAGCGACGTGAGTGTCGAGTACATGCCCGAAGACGAGAACAGCCTGTGGACGAGCATTCTCGTGACTTGGCTTCCGATGCTCTTCCTCGTTGGCATTCTCCTGTTCTTCATGCGCCAGCTTCAGGCTTCCGGCGGCAAGGCGATGAGCTTTGGCAAGTCGCGCGCGCGGCTCCTCAACGAGTCTGCCAACAAGGTCACCTTCAACGATGTCGCCGGCATCGATGAGGCGAAGGATGACTGCGAGGAGATCATCGCGTTCCTGAAGGACCCGAAGAAGTTTCAGCGCCTCGGTGGCCGCATTCCGAAGGGCGTGCTGCTCATGGGTGCGCCCGGTACTGGCAAGACGCTCCTGGCGCGCGCCATCGCAGGTGAGGCGGGCGTTCCGTTCTTCAGTATTTCCGGGTCAGATTTCGTCGAGATGTTCGTCGGCGTCGGCGCTTCGCGCGTCCGTGACCTGTTCGAGCAGGGCAAGAAGCACGCGCCCTGTATCATCTTCATCGACGAAATCGACGCCGTCGGCCGCCATCGTGGCGCCGGGATGGGCGGCGGTCATGACGAGCGGGAGCAGACCCTCAACCAGCTCCTCGTCGAGATGGATGGCTTCGAGTCGAGTGAGGGTGTCATCATCATCGCTGCGACCAACCGGCCCGACATTCTCGATCCGGCGATCCTTCGTCCCGGGCGCTTCGACCGTCGCATCATCGTGTCACGGCCCGACTTGAACGGGCGCCAGGGCATCCTGGCGGTGCACTCCCGCCGTGTCCCGCTGGCCGACGACGTGCAGCTCGACATCATCGCGCGAGGAAGTCCCGGCTTCTCCGGCGCCGATCTCGAGAACCTCGTCAACGAGGCCGCGCTCCTCGCAGCGCGCCAGGACAAGGACCTCGTCGCCATGATCGACTTCGAGATGGCCAAAGACAAAGTGATGATGGGCTCCGAGCGCCGGTCGATGGTGATCAGTGAGCACGAGCGCAAGACGACGGCGTACCACGAAGCCGGGCACACGTTGGTGGCCTGGATGCTTCCGCACCACGACCCGATTCACAAGGTCACCATCATTCCGCGTGGCCCCGCACTGGGCCTCACCATGGCCCTGCCAGAGGAGGATCAACTCAGCTACAGCGCCGACTGGATCCACGACCGTATCGCGATGGCCCTCGGTGGGCGGCTGGCTGAAGAGGCCGTGTTCAACCAGCTCACGACGGGTGCCGCGGACGACTTCAAGAAGGCCACCCAGCTCGCGCGCTCCATGGTCACCGAATGGGGGATGAGCAAGGCCCTCGGTCCCCTCTCGTACGTCGAGACGGAGGAGACGAGCTTTCTCGGTCCGTCCCACCACAAGGACTACTCCGAGGAGACGGCCAAGGAGATCGACGACGAGGTTCGCCGGATCATCAACGCGCAGTACGAGCGCGCCAAGGCTATCATCGCCGAGCATCGCGAGCAGCTCAAGGCGATCGCCGAAGCATTGCTCGAGCGGGAGACCCTCGGACGCGAGGAGATCGAGGCGATCATGTCCGGCAAGGAGTTGCCCCCGTCGGTCATAGTCAGCGTGCCCACCTACGCGGAGAAACGCCGTGAGAGCGAAGAAAAGAAAAAGGGCGCCATCTTTCAGCCCCGCCCGCGAGAGGTCCCCAGCGCAGGGTAGGTGACGGAGGTCCTGATGCCCGAGCTGTGGGGCGTCATCAATGTGACGCCAGATTCATTCAGCGACGGTGGTCGGTACCTCGATCCTGGCGCGGCGGTCGATCGCGGCCGGGCGTTGCTCCGGCAGGGCGCGGACGTGCTGGACATCGGGGGCGAGTCCTCTCGGCCGGCCGGCCGAACCTATGGCGAGGGATTCCTGCCTGTGTCCCCGTCCGAAGAGATCGCGCGCGTCGTGCCGGTCATCGAGGTGCTGGCGGGCGAGCTGCGGGCGCGGATTTCCATCGACACGATCAAGCCCGAGGTTGCCACGGCTGCGCTGAGTGCGGGTGCGAGCATCGTCAACGACGTGCGTTGCGCGGAAGATCCCGGCCTCGCGGAGGCAGCCGCAGCCGCCGGCGCTGACTACGTCATCATGCACAACCGCAGCCGAGGCGAGGTGCGGTCGCCTTACACCGATTACGAGGACGTCGTTGAGGATGTCCTGCAGGAGCTACTGCACGCAGCTGAACGCGTGGAGCGTGCCGGGATACCACACGCTGCGGTTTGGCTGGATCCGGGCCTGGGCTTCGCCAAGACGGCCCGTCAGTCGGCTGCGCTACTAAGTTCTCTTGGGCGTTTCCGAAAGACCGGATACCGTGTACTTGTGGGGCCTTCGCGTAAATCGTTCATTGCCGAGCTCGCGCCGAACCGAGGTGGCGAGCCGCCCTCGGCGGACGATCGGCTTGGCGGGACGGCCGCAGCGGTCGCGATGTGCGTGGAGGCCGGAGTTGATGCGGTACGCGTCCATGACGTCCACGTGATGAGTCAGCTCGTTCGCGTCGCCGAGGCACTCCGCGCTTCAGGCGAGGGTTCGCCATGATCGAAGTCCTCACCAACGTGCTGACCGAGCTCAGCGACGGCTTCTTGGTCTTCTTCCGGCGAACCCCATGGGACGTGCTTCACGATTGCTTCGACATCGGCTTGGTTGCGCTCCTCATCTACTGGGCATTGGTCATCTTGCGGGGCACGCGTGCCATGCAGGTGGCCATCGGTTTGTGTCTCGTGTTCGTAGGCTACCTCTTCGCCCGCCGGGTTGGGTTGGTGACGGTCACCACGATTCTTGATTCGGTGCTCGCCTATCTCGCGGTCATCGTCGTCATCATCTTCCAATCCGACATCCGACGGGCACTCGCGCGAATGGGACGACGCCCGCTTCTTCGTGGGCAGCGCACGGCCAAAGAGACGCAAACGATCGAAGAGGTGATCAAAGCGGCCGGAACTCTGGCGCAGAAGCGCATCGGCGCGTTGATTGCGTTCGAGCGGAGCGCGGCGTTGGACGAGTTCATCGAGCGCGGGACCGAGGTCGACGCAGCCGTGAGCAAAGAGCTGATGCACAGCATCTTCGTGCCGAGTTTTGAGAACCCTATGCATGATGGCGCCGTCGTACTGCGTGAGGGGCGCATTTGGCAGGCTGGCGTGTTTCTCCCGATGGCGGGCTCCGCGGGGGGCGACCGCTCGTTGGGTGCTCGTCATCGCGCCGGCATTGGCATCACCGAAGAGACCGATGCGGTGGTGGTCGTCGTCAGTGAGGAGCGCGGCGCGATTTCGCTCTGTTTTGACGGGAACATCGTCCGCAATCTGGACGTCGCCTCCTTGCGGGACGCGCTTTATGGCCTGTTCTATGCGCCCAAGCGCAGCCGCCGCAAAGCTGCGGACCGCCGAAACACGGTGGTGCCTTCCGAGCCGGGCCGCTCGCAGAGCCCGGAGGGGGTGATCACCGTCAAGAAGGCAGAGGAAAGCTCGTGAGCGCCATCATCGAGGTGCTTCATGCCATTCGGCTCTTCTTCACCGAGAACCTCGGGCTCAAAGCCGGTGCAATCGGCATCGCAATCCTCATGTTTTCGCTGGTTCACGGCGCAGAGGACATGGAGCGTAGCGTCTACGTCGGCGTCGTCGTACAGCCGCCGTCGGACGCGCAGAACATGATTCTCGTGACGGAGATCCCGGACAGGGTTCGCGTGCGGCTCAAGGGGAGTAGGGCGAGGCTCAATGCCATCCGGCAAGAGAACCTGCCCCCGGTCGACGTGGAGCTCAAGACGAAGGATGAGCCGCGGTACTATCTCGAGAAGGAGATGTTCGACCTGCCGACTGGGGTCTCGGTGATGCAGGTCGTTCCGCCGTCGTTGGTGTTCAAGTGGGTGCCTCGCGCCATTCGTGAGCTGCCGGTCGAGGTCTCTCTGGACGGCAAGCTTCCTCCGGGGCTCGAGTGGGCAGGGGAGCCCGAGGTGTTTCCGGAGACCATGGACGTCGACGGGCCGCGGGATGTGGTCAGCTCGATGCGTAGCGTCCGCACGATGGAGGTCGACGTTCGTGAGTTAGAGGATGGCGTGCTACGGCGGGAGGTCCCGCTCGTCGGGGCACCGGCCAACACGACCTTTGAAGCTCAGACCGTATTGGTGACTCTGCGCGTCCAGCCCAAGATGAAAGAGCGAGTCCTTTCGCCGCTACGAGTCGATGCCGAAGGCGTCGTACCGCGCGCTCTACGTCCTCGTGCGATCACGGCACGCATCCGGGGTCCCGAGGCGATCATCGATCAGCTCAACCCTGCGTCGGTGTTAGCAATCGTGAACTTGAGCGACACGCCTGCGAAGAAGGGTGCGCTGGCGGTGCCGGTCGAGCTTCGCGGGTTGCCGGACGAGATCGAAGTGATCGAGATCGAACCGGCTATGGTTACCGTGCTGCTTGGCGAGTAGTCGCCCGAAACTCCTTCTTGGCCTCTGCGGCGATGTCGTCGGCCATGGCTTTGATTTGGTCGTGCTTGGGGCCTTCGATCATGACGCGGAGCTTGGGTTCGGTGCCGCTCCAGCGAACCAGCACGCGGCCGTTCTTGCCAAGAGCCTTCTCTGCGAGCGCGATGGCGCGCTTCGTTTTGGGCAAGTCTTCGAGTGGGAGGCGATTGGGTAGCGTGACGTTCACCAGAACCTGCGGAACCCGCTCCATCACCTCGGCGGCGAGCTCGGAGAGTGGCCTCCCCTCACGAAGCACGATGGCGAGCACCTGCATCGCGGCGACCAGGCCGTCGCCCGTCGTTGCATGGTCTAGGAAAATCAGGTGGCCCGACTGCTCGCCTCCGAAATTCAAGCCGCGCTTGCGCATCGTCTCGACGACGTGGCGGTCGCCGACGTTGCAGCGCAGCAGCTTGCCGTTGTCGTTCTCAATGGCGCGCTCGAGGCCGAGGTTGCTCATGACGGTGGCCACCAGCGTGCGGCGACGGAGGCGCTTGGCGCGGAGCATGCGGGTCGCGCACAGGGCCATGATCACGTCGCCGTCGATCTGGTTGCCCTTCTCGTCGATCATGATGATGCGGTCCGCATCTCCATCGAGGGCGATGCCGAGGTCCGCGCCGCGCTTACGAACCTCTCTGGCGCAGGTCTCTGGGTGCAGTGCGCCGACTTTGTGGTTGATGTTCTTGCCGTTGGGCCGGACGCCAATCGCATGTGTCTTCGCGCCGAGCTCCGAAAACACGAGTGGCGCGGTTCGGTAGGCGGCCCCGTGCGCCGCGTCGACTACGATCGTGACGCCATCGAGCGTGAGCTCGTCGGGGAAAGAGGCTTTGACGAACGCTACGTAGCGCCCTGGGGCGTCGTCCAGGCGCTCGGCGCGGCCGACGCGTGTTCCAGTCGGACGCTTCTTGTCGAGGTCGGAGCCTCCGATCAGGGCCTCCACCTCTTGTTCGACATCATCGGGAAGCTTGAACCCATCCGGCCCGAAGATCTTGATCCCGTTGTCTTGGTAGAGATTGTGCGAAGCGCTGATCACTACTCCGGCGTCTGCGCGCATGCTGGTGGTCAGGTGCGCAATGGCGGGCGTGGGAAGCGGCCCGCATAACAGCACCTCGCCGCCGAGCGCGCAGATACCAGACGCCACGGCGGTCTCGAAGAGATATCCCGACAAGCGGGTGTCCTTTCCGACGACGATTCTCGGCACGTGCTCAACTCGCCTGCCCGCCTGGTATGCGATCGCGGCGCCGATGCGGAAGGCCACCTCCGGGCGTCATATCCCCGCGATTGGCGAGGCCGCGAATTCCGTCGGTTCCGAAGAGTTTCCGCTTCATGCTTGCTTCAAGGCTCCCACGTGACGTCGATACTCCAGTTCGACGGAGGGGCAAACGTGCCCGTGGTCACGAAGTTTAGCGGCCAAAGCGCCTCGATCAAAAAACCAGGGCGCGTAGCCTGCCCGGTCGTGTTTGGACCGCCTTCGTTTCGTCGCGCCACAAACTGGCCTTCGACGTACAGCCCGCGAATCGGCAGGTTGTCTGGAAGGACGCTGTCCACGTTGAAACCGACTTGGACTGCGGTGTCGCCCTCGGCGTCGTCGGCCACGCCCTGGCCTTGCTGAATGCCAAACGTCGGAGCGAAACCACCGAACTGAGATTGCAGCGATGCAGAGAAAAGGCCGGCGGCGACGCCGGTCAGAAAGTTCGAGGTATCCTGCGAGGCTTGGGCGGTGGAGGTATTGATCCCACGTTGCTGCCGTGTGCTGCCCGTGACGAGAAGCGCGATGACTTGGGCTTCACTACTGGTGGGAATGTTCGACTTGAACTCGATCGTTGGGTCACTCAGGCGCCCGGACACCGTGACGGACACCGTGTCGTTGCTGCCGCGTAGCGAGTGACGCGCGACCAGGTCCACTTTGGCGTCCATGTCGGGGTCGCCGTCGAAGACCATGCTGCCGGAGCGGATTTCGAACCGCTTCCCGAACACCTGAAAACTACCTCGGTGAAGATTGACCGTGCCCTCGACGGTGAACTCTTCGGCCATGCTGGTGTCCAACTTGGCCGTCGCTTCTACGTAGAAGCCCTGGTCTCTACTGCGGATGACCAGCTTGTCCTCGGACCGAATCTTGAGCTTCACCTCGTAGGCATCGGTTCGCCGGATGGGCTCGTAGGTCTCCCCGATGAAGAAGACTTCGGGATGCCGGGCGAGGTCCTGTGGGGTCGCGGTGCTTTCCGGAATGTCGATCTCCAGCTTTCGGAGGCGCACTTCACCGTCGAGGCCTTCATCTTCAAACTTCGCGATCATCCGGGCGCTCCCGTCCAGTCGCGCCATGACCGACCCCTCCTGCCGCAATGGGAACCGGTCCGCCTGGACGACGAGGTCGACTTTGTTGAGCCGGAGTCTCTTGAACCCGACCCGGCCGTCGACCTCTGCCGTTCCGTTCGCATCGGTTGCGCGCAAGTCGGTGACAGCGACCCCATCCTCGTCGAAGATCGCGCGTCCGGTCACGTTCTCGAGGGTCTGGCCGACGGCTCGCAGGTTGACGCGGCCGTCCGAGAGCTCGACGCTTCCGACGAAGCTTGGATCCCGCACGCGGCCTTGCGCCGTCACGCTGCCTTGGAGGATGCCTTCGACGTTGACCACGCCCGCCATCCAGGCGAGCACCGCCTGCAGCGGCATCCGGTCGAAGTTCGCTCTGCCGCTCACATCGCCTCTCTCGGCCAGCACCGGGATCGGGTTCTTGCTGTCCCAGGTGAGGGGAACCTGCGCCGAGAGTGTCGTCAGGCCTCCATTCCACCACTGCATGTCGACATCGAGTTCGGCCACGCCGTCTGCATACGCTCCCGAGATCCGATTTCGGGAAGGCGGCGTCTCGACGATTGTCGTGACCATCCCGGTTCGGCGGCCAGGCTCTAGCCGACGCGCGCGAAGCTCGTCCGACGCCATCGAGAACGAGAGCTTCGGCTCATCGCTGAAGAGACCCGTCGCCTTGAGCTGCGCGCTCAGGACGCCGGCGGCGTAACGGCACAGGTAGGGGAGGTTTTCTGTCGGCGCCTCGTAGAAGTCGGCGCTCACTCGGGTCACCGGCCAAGAGGGGATCTCCGCGTTGCGCAACCACTCCTCGAGGGGTGTCTCCGAGGATGCCTCGAGGTCGAGCACCTGCGTGTCTCCCACGACACCGTCCATGGTGATCTCGGTGACCCCGTCCTCCAGATGCGCTCTCAGAGTGGCACGCGGGTTGGAGTCGCTTCCGCACAGCCCCTCCGAGGAATCAGAAAGCCAGTCGACACTGGAATGGAAGTCGCCGCGGCTTCGGAACGCGCCGCCTGCAAGTGTCAGGCTGGCCGCCAGTTGCAGGCGGTCGGGGTCTGGAACGAAGCGGTCGCTGAGCCCCTTGGGGAAGGCGCTCAACCGGCGCGGCGGCATCCGGATGGAGAGCCGCCACGGAGAGGTCGCGAGGGCCTCCACCGTCTCCTCAGGCTTCCGGATCAGGTGGACCAGGTCGACGAGCACGCTTCCTTCGGTTTCGATGAGATCACCATCGTCGTCCGCCAAGCGAACCTGGGCGAGCAGTGCGCCGTACTCGTAGCGGAAGTTCGAAGCGAGCTCGACAGGTCCCCAATCTTCGATGGTGAGACCCGGGATGTCGATACTGCCCTTGAAGGCCGGCGCATCGAGGGGTCCGGAGAACTGAATGCTTGCGTCCGCATAGCCCTGCACGTCGGGCATGTTCTCCTCGAAGACGAGCTCGAACAGCGTGAGGTCCATCGCGCCGGTGCTCAGAGTCGTCTCGTAGACGCCCTCGCGCAGGGAGGCACCGATGCCGCCGGGTGCGGGTTCAATGAAGCCAGTTGTGCTCAGCGTGAAGTTGCCGCGCCCTCCGAGGTCTACTTGCGCGTCGGCGTCGAGCAGGCCGTTGTCGTAGCGAATCAGGTATGCAGCGTTGACCGGGGAGATGTCCCAGAGGTTTGCGTCGGTTAGCGTGCCTTCCGCGACGATCGTGGGCGCCTTGTCGAGGTCACCCCGAAACTCGAAGTGGAGGTCGACGCCGCCTGTGAAATCTGGCGCGTCCTCGGGGTAGAGGATCTTCAACAAGGCCAAGTCGAAGTTCTCGAGGTCCGCGCCGATGTCGTCAGGCCCGTCGAAGAGCCATACGCCGTGAGCCTCGAGGCGCTGGGGCCCTCTACCCATGAGGATCCGGTCGAAAGAGAGCCCTCTGTCGACGTCGAGGGTCGCGTTCTCCACAGAACCGCGCCACCAGTGCTCGCCCACGGCGAGCTCGATCGTGTCGACGTCGAGCGTGTAGACACCCTCGTTGGCTTCGATGCGTGCCTGGAACTCCGCCCGCCGCGCGCCTTGGGCCGCGAACTCACCGTTTGCCGTGTATGCGTCGGGGCCTCCGGTCAGAAGTGCCGTTCCGTTGCCGATGGGATAGCCCGCGACGCGCACGGCTCCGCCGTCGAGCTCGAGGTCCACGTTGGGCCTCAGTGGGTCGCCCCAGATGCGGCCCTCGAGGATCAGGAAGTGTGCGCTGAGCGCGCCATACTCGAACCGATCGAAGCGCACCCAGCCCGTGGTCGCGAAGTCCCCGCGCACCGTTTTGCGAATGAGCAGATCGAACTCAGCGCTCCCCTCGATGCCGGGCGCGTATTCCTGGAAGTTGGGATCGGCGCTCACCTCGGGGACGTTTCCACGCGCGTGAATCTCGGCGATGCCTTCGTACTCGACGTGCCCGCTCAAGGAGAGATCGCCGCCCGCGTACTGAGTTTGCACCGAATCGATGTCGATGCCGTCCTCACGCGTCCGGATCTTCGCTAGGAACGCTGGGACGTGGATGTCTTCGTAGAGGAAGCCATCGGTCTCGATCTCAACGCCCAAGACCTCTTCATGCTTCGGATCGCTGGTGATCTCGATTCTTCCGCTCACCTCGACGTCCGGAACTCCCCCGATCACTTTCGCCAGCTTCGCCTGTGGGCTGGCAATCTCGATTCGCGTCACACCCTCGCTCGGCAGCTCCCCTTTGATTCGCGCGCGTCCACCTGGGGTGTTCAAGTCAGCCTGCAGGCGGTAGTCCTCCGCGGGGCCCCAGAGGCGCACCCATCCGGTTGTTTTCCCCTTGAGCGACTCTGCCCAGCTGAAGCCGACGTCGGTTAGGGTCTCGGCACTGATCGGCTCCAAGCGCATGAAGAGGTCGAGGTCCCACGGGTCTTCGGGGGCACTGTCCTCATGGGGGCGGTAGACGAGTTCCGCGATCACGTGTTCATCTTCGCGACTCGCCTCCGCGGTGACCTGCGCGCCCCTTGCGTCGGTGTGGACGCTACCGACCAGGTTGTCGAGACTCGCTTCGAACGGAAAAGGGCTGATGATGCGCCCGTCCGCAGACCAGATCTCGATGTCGGTGATCCAATGGAACTCCATTCGGCCCTTGGTGTCGAGGTCGACGACGCGGAGACCTTTCAGGCCGAGCAACTCTCCGGTCACCTCGAGATTGCGCAGGTTCATGTTGTCGATGATCGCGTGGAACGGCTCCCCTTCGGCTGGCGTTTGGTCTGCAGCCTCGAATGCGGCTAGGAACGTGGGCGCGCCTTCGCCGTCGTCGATCAGGTCGACCCAGCCGTTGATCAAGTCGGCGTAGTAGAATCGGAGGCGGCCACGAAGCCCGGCGATGGGGTCGATGCCGAGTTCCACCGTCTCGCCGTAGATGATCGCCTTGCCGTCCGGATCGTAGACGAATGTGTCCTTGACGACGGTTCGCCAAAGCCGGAGCTGTGTGATGTAGCCGGCGTGAAGGGTGCCGACCATTTGGTCAGACACGAACTCGTTGAGCATGTCGCGACCGAGCCGGCGGCCAAGGCCGGTGTCGAGGTGGAACAAGACGCTTACGACCAACGACACGAGGGCGATGAACGGCCACCCGACGAACCAGCTGACGAGGCGAGACAGCCAACGCATCAGAACGCCTCGCCGATGGTGAAGTGGATGGCGCCCGGCACTCCCCCGCGAATGAAGCGGAAGATGTTGAAGGCGTTGGGCGGCGCCTCTCCGCCGACGACCTGCCATTTGGGGACCAGAAAGCCGAAGTCGAGGCGGATCGGTCCAACAGGCGTTTGGTATCGAAATCCGAAGCCTGCTGCGGCGCGGATGTAGTTGAAGCGAAAGACTTCGCCTCGATTCACATCGCCGAAGTCCATGAAGAGGGCGGTGGCAAACGCCTGCGTCACTGGCACGCGCCACTCGACGCCTGCCTCCCACTTGCGCAGGCCCCCGTCGTTGCGCGCGTCGAAGCCTTCTCGGTTGAGTGAGTCGACGCTACCAGGGTCGCCGAGGAAGCCCCCAAAGAAGCCCCGATGAGTTGTCGGGCCGCCGGACCGCAAGCGGTAGTTCTGCGGTCCAAGCGCCTGGCCGATGAGGTCCAAGCGCTGGCGGTCCCGCGCGAACAGGAACATCGCGCCGACGCCGAACCGGAACGCGAGTGTCGAAGACAGCGGCAAGGGCGCGTAAGCACGGATCTCCGGCGTCACGCGGATGTATTGCCAGGAGCGCTTCAGCTTGGCCGGTGACTGTTGCGTGGCGAGCTGAAAAAAGAACCCCGTCCGCGGGCTTCGAGAGTCGTCTCTGAGGTCGACCACGATGCGTTCGTCGAGAAACACGATTTGGTAGCTCGTGGGGTACCGAGGATCTTGGTCGATGGTCAGATAGGTGTCGTAGTTGAGAGCGCCCACCAGCAGAAGCCGGCCGTCGTAGAAGGGCCGCGAGAGGCTCCCCCGAACCTGCAGGTCGTGCCGGCGAAAGAGCTCGTAGGGGTCAGGGCCCCAGTCGTGCCGGAACTGGATTGCGGACGTCGTGCGCGGCTCGATGAATGCGGGGCGTCGATACGACACGCGGAGCTCGTTGCCGAAAATGAAGCCCCGGCCGAACCGGAACAGTGGGTCGCGTGCGACGATCTTCGGTCGGTCCTCGATACGCAAGCGCCGGAAACCCCCGATGAAATTGCGGTGCTCGAACAGCCCAAACAAGTGAACATCCGAGATTCGCGTGTCCTGCTGGAGCGTTAGGGTCGCGATCGTGCCGCTCTGGAGGCCGGCGCCGATGCCCCAGCGGATCTGGCGGCCAGGCTCGACGGCGATGTTGACGTCGACGATACCCGTGCACTGCTCCTCTTCGTCGAGTCGCGGGGTCGAGGTCACGTTCACCGATGCCAGTGCGCCGAGCGCGTACACGGCGCGCTGGGCGCCTGCGAGGGTGAGCGAGCTGTAGGTTTGGCCCGTCTTGAGGTCGGCCACCGCGAGGATGGTGTCGGCGGGCAGCTTACCGTTGCCGGTGACCGTGATGTCGCCGAGTGCGCACGTGGGGCCTCCCTCGACATAGAGCTCGACAAATGCTTCTTTCGCCTCGCGGTCGATCTCGACGCGCCCCGATACCGAGCCGCACGCGTAGCTTGCCTTTCTCAGCGTGCGCCGGATCGCGCGCTTGCTGCGTTCGTAGATGGCTTCATCGAATGGTTTGCCGAGCTCGATCTCGACGGCCTTCTCGATATTCTCGCGCTTGTCGGAGCCCCAGCCCTCGTGGCCGGTGACTCGGACTGAGCTTACCAGGACAGGCTCGCCTTCCTCGACCTCGATGCCGATGGTCAGTTTGCAGCCTTCGTCGTCATCTTCCCGGGTGCACGGGGCCTCGCTCCCAGGCGTGATGATGATGCGGTCGTTGCTGGCAGCGGAGGGCGGGTCGAATTCCGTGCTGACGACCGCCGCGTCGTGGTAGCCCCGCGCCTGATACCAGCGTTCGATTCGCTGCACGTCGCGATCGAACACCGCCGAGTCCAGGGTCGGCCAACCCTTGCGGAGCTTCTTCCAGAGGTCGAACGAGACCCGCTTTCCGTCGAAGGGCGGGGCGCCGCATGCCCGGTCCGCACTGGTGCCAAACGAGAGGGTGACCCGGTCACGCTGCTGGGAGGCGAGGCAGGCCCTCAAGGCTTCCTGATCGAGGGCCTCCATGCCACTGAAACGGATCCGATCGATGCCGTACGCATCCTCTGGGATCGTCTTGCAGCCGCTCGCCAGAACGAGCAGGAGGCAGATGCATCGCCGGCGAACCATCTACCTAGGGCTTGTAGCGCGGAGAGCCCCAATTCCGCCAGCGAACGGCGTGATTTCGGCCATTTGGCGGGAGCCCCACCGGCTGCTAAAGCTATCGCCGCATTCGCCATGAAACAGTACTTCGTCCAGACCTTCGGCTGCCAGATGAACGTCCACGACTCCCGTCGGATCGAGGAGGTCCTGAGGGCGAGCGGCTACCGCGAGGCGACCGAGCCCGCGCTGGCCGATCTGCTGGTCGTCAACACCTGCAGCGTGCGCGAGAAGGCGGAGCACAAGTTGATGAGCCTTCTCGGGACGTTTCGGCCCTTCAAAGAGGCCCAAAGGGGCACCGTGTTGGCCGTCGCGGGGTGCGTAGCCCAGCAAGAGGGTGAGCGTTTGCTGCGCAAAGCGCCCTTCGTGGACATCGTCCTCGGGCCCGACAACATCCCCGAGCTGCCCGCCTTGATCCGAGATGTCGAGCAGGGTGCTCCTCCGATCACGCGGACGGTATTCGACATGGACGACCCACAATTCCTTCGCGCCAAGCCGCATGCAGATCGCCGGGAGGTCACGGCGTACGTCACGGTGATGAAAGGCTGCGACGAGCGCTGCACATTTTGTATCGTTCCCTATACACGCGGGAGCGAGCGATACCGGGCGGCAGACGAGATCGTCGGGGAGATTCGAGATCTCGTCGCAGGGGGGATACGCGAGATCACCCTGCTTGGGCAGACGGTCAACTCGTGGCACGAGCCGGGCGCGGACGCCGACGCGTGCAAATCCGAGTCCAGGACGGCTGCCTCCACTTCCCGCTTCGCCGGACTGCTTCGGCGCATCGCCAAGGAGGTCCCCGGCCTCCAGCGGCTTCGCTACACCTCACCGCACCCGCGTCACATCACGCCCGAGCTGGTGGCCGCGCATGCTGAGCTCGACGTGCTTCCCGCGCACGTCCACCTGCCGGTACAATCGGGTTCCGATCGCCTGCTGCGAAGGATGGCGCGCCGCTACACAGCCGAGGACTACATCGCGCGGACCGATGCGCTGAAGCGCGCGAAGCCAGGGCTGACGCTTTCCTCGGATTTCATCGTCGGCTTCCCGGGCGAGACCGAAGAGGACTTCGAACAGACTCTCGAGCTGGTCCAGCGGGTCCGGTTTGTGGCCGCGTTTGCCTTCAAGTATTCGCCGCGGCCGTACACGCCCGCGCTCAAGCTCAGTGGCGAAGTTTCCGAAGAGGTGAAGGACGACCGTTTGGCGCGCTTGTTCGCGGTGGTCGAGACACAGCAGCTCGCGCATCTGCAATCGTTGGTCGGTCAAGAGTTGCAGGTTCTCGTGGAAGGGCCGTCGCCTGGCGACACCGGGCGATTCGCGGGCCGCAGCGAGCGCAACGAAATCGTCCATCTCATCGCGCCTGAAGGCTATGATCCGACGGGCGAGATCGTGACCGTCACCATCGACGAACCCTACCGCCACAGCCTCTCCGGATACATGAGCGGCGCGGACGGGCAGAATGAGCGCGGCCGCCGCACACGACTTTCCGTGCTCGACGCGGGAGGCGCGAGCTGAGTACCGCCGCCGGGTGGGAGCGGGTGCGCACGTGGCGGTTCGCGCTTCTGTACATGGCCCTCATCTTCGTGATTTCGTCATTCGCGGTGGAGGTCCCAGGCCTCCGCCACTTCCCGCTACGGGACAAGGGCATCCATTTCGTGGAGTACGCGGTGCTCGGCTGGCTCTGCGCCGTGGCCTCGTCCCGCACCTGGCCGGCGGCTTCCGCATGGCGAACGGCGGGGTTCGCGGTCTTCATTTCGGTTCTTTGGGGCCTCTCCGACGAGATTCATCAAGCCCTCGTGCCTGGTCGTTTGTCGGAACTTGCTGACGTGGTAGCGGATCTTTTTGGCAGCATTGTAGGCGCCACAGCCCACCATCTTTTTTCCCGCAGAACTGTGAGCTAATGCACCGTAAAACTCACCTCATCG
>PVMK01136562.1_pt1 | contig 42885 bp, 47 predicted proteins | sample 1853481 | NCBI WGS metagenome assembly PVMK01 (sample SAMN08533507, study PRJNA380276) | Marine sediment metagenome, whole genome shotgun sequencing project.
TCTCTCTTTGAGTCTGTTTTCAATCACACCAACTTCATATATGGCTCGGCGCACACGGCTTAGAGAGATAAGACCCTGCGTGCCATAAGTACACTGTCAATATCCAGTGGGGTCACTGTGAGCGAATACATATACTATTCCATTTGCTCCCGGTATAGTTGCCTGCACCAGCTATGGTTACTGCGGTGGATTTGCCTAGACAATGACCGACCCTTTAGTTAGAATAGCATGGAGCAATAATCGTAATTCCTCACTGATATATAAGCTAAGCATAACTGTGGTACAACCTCTATAAAGGTACAAAAGGAAAAAACAGAGTAATTTCCCATGCAGGTGACAGTAGTAGAGGCGAGGGACTTGCCAGAGGCCTGGTTCTTATGCTTACGCAAGACTCTCACAGAAGGGCGTGAGTATGAAATCGAACGAGGCAGCCATGTTACACATCTAAGGAAAGAGCTCGATTTCATTTTACTACAGGTGAAACACCCTGGCCGTCGCCCGCTAGTTCCCGATGTACCCTCAGGCGTCCCGGCTCCTTCATCAATGGACTATGTAGAAAATTATCTTCAATACTTGATCACCTCATTTAAAGCTGACACGGAGCAGTACACTTACGGTGAGGACTTGGAATATCAGCTACCGGAGTTGATTCGAATGTATAAGGAGGATGGTCACAACACGAATCAAGGGTTCATGGCAGTTGGAAGTAAGGAATCCATTATGCTTTCCGATCCGCCTTGCTTGCGAGGGATAGACACGAGGGTTGAAAATGGACAATTGCATTTTATATTGTATTTCAGATCATGGGATTTATGGGCGGGGTTGCCATCAAACTTGGCGGCAATACAGCTTATGAAAGAGTACGTGGCGAGCGAGATCGGCGTGGAAGATGGAGAACTGATAGCGCTAAGTAAAGGTTTGCATTTATACGACTACACTTGGGATCTCGCAAAGATTTCGTCGGGACTGGTTTGAAGGGTGGGAGACCCGATCTCCATCTCGTGACACGATAATCAGAAACTGGTCAGAAAAGCATACAATAGGGGAGGGATTTCAAAGTGAGCAATGTGTCTGAGGCAAAATCGATCAATTTCTTAAGAGGGGTTCCTTCTGATGAGGTTCTGGAACGATTAATACCGATAGCATCCGAAGGATATGAAAAGGCAATAAAACGATATGGAACGGGTGTACTTCAATACGGACATTTTAACGGCTTCGAGCCATTGAGAAACCTTATCGGTGAAATTCATCATACTAACCCGGGACGGGTCATTGTCGGTAATGGAGGCATGGAGGTAATTTCGCTTTTCCTCAAGTCATTACCCAAGAATAGCAATATTATCATTGAGGAGGCGACCTATGATCGTGTCGTCCTCGATGCCGAAATATATGGCCATAACCTGATAGGAGTTGAATTGACACCTGTAGGTGTCAATTTGGATCAACTAAGAGAAATGGTTAATAAATATTCTGTTGCTGCTTTTTATGGTATTCCATTTCATCAGAATCCCACGGGCATTAACTATTCGGAAGAAAACATTAAATCTGTTGAACAGATATGTAAAGATAAAGATATTATTTGCGCTTGGGACATCTGTTATGAATCCCTTCGATATGATGGGAAAAAGAATATACCGATTAGAGTTTCAGATTGGGGCCCCGTTCTGATCAACTCCTTTACTAAGACGATTTCACCGGGGACAAAATGCGGATATATTGTTTTACCCATGAACTTTGTCGACCATATGATTAGAGTTGTGGCAAATACCAGAATAAATCCAAATCTGCCCACCCAGGCCTTCATTTCTGAGTTTTCATAGAATCCGGGGAATACGAAAAGTTTTTAGCCAATATATGTAGCTTATATAAACCGAGAATGGATGCATTGAACGAAGCGCTAAACACTCATTTCCCAGGGGCTTTTGCGACTGACATAAGCGGTGGGTTTTTTACAAGCCTAACCTTAATGAAGATAACACCGGAACAGGAGCAATCCTTTATCAATGCTGCGAAGGAAGCCGGGATTGGTATCGCCGCAGCCTGGGATGCTGTTGCCCCGAATTGTAGAGATTTAAAACGGCAAAAAGGTCTTTTCATGCGTTTAACCTTCCCTGCTTTTGAACCAGATCAAATTACATGGGGAATTTCTACACTCAAAAAAGTCGAAGTCGCTTTTCAATAGATTCATAGACCGGAAAGTGTAACTCTGCGAGTAGTACAATAATCGGAGGCTGGTCAAGTTCTTGTGGTGAATAGTCAATTTAGACGCTGTATGCAATGGGGCAATTGCTATAACGTGAGAGAGATTGGTGGTTATCGTACACAACTCGGGGGACATACCCGTTGGCGGGCCTTTATCCGAGCAGACAATTTGGGACGATTAACCCCAGAAGGAAAGGATGCTCTGGTTTCGTATGGTGTAGAGACCATTATCGATCTGAGAGATAGACGAGAGGTCGAAATTTCACCTACGATTGAGATTGCATCATCAAACAATCCGACATCACTTACGATTATAAACCTTCCATTGATGGAGATGGACAGTGAGAGTGGAACGGGGAATTTCTATCACTTGACGTCGATTGAAGAACTCTACCTGTGGATGCTAGGATCATTTCAGAGTAATATCGCTCGAATAATGAAGGAGATTGCGAATTCGAAAGACGGGACTGTAGCATTTTACTGCCATAGTGGTAAAGACCGAACCGGTTTGATAGCAGCCATGCTATTAGATGTCGTCCACGTACCTGGGTCAATTATTGCAGAAGACTATGCACTCAGCTCTCGTCTGCTTGAACCGGCCAGAGAAACGCTATTTGCCGATTTCGCCTTGACACCAGAGCGGCGCGAGAAACTGAAAAGCTTCATGGGATCTCCACCGGGAGCAATCCTCGCAGCGTTGCATTACATCAACTCTACCTATGGCAGCGTTGTGGACTATCTTCTGTCGGGCGGCGTGACGACAGATGATTTGTATCGTATAAAATCTCGTTTCCTTGCGGCATGATATCGACTCCATACCCCCTCAATCTTGGGGGGTTTTAAATGCTGGGGGATACCCCCAGACCCCCGGCAGGAAGCATCCTGCACCTCTTTTTCAGTATTCTCGCATAATATTGTTTCTTAGTTACAGGCGATTTGACTTGAGATGCGCCAGGATTTCATTATACGATCTCTCGGGTTCGTCCTGGATCAACCAATGGCTAGCATCCAACTCGACAAGCTGGTATGGACCTTTCATGTATTGCGCCGTTCGTTCTACTGATGTCCGGCCGACCGCAATATCCTGGTTGCCCCAGATAAGCAGTGTTGGGTGTGACACCGGACCAACGATCTGCCCCTGTTGTCCCTGCTCAAGTCCGAAAGAATTGGCCCGATACCAGTTAAGTGCCGCAGTGAGCGCTCCCGGTTGAGAGAATACGGCAGTATACTCCTCCACTTGTTCCTCCGGCATTGGTGACCACAGGTTACGCAACGGTTCTAGATTGTTCGCAGTAAGTGTTTTTTCTGGTTGCTCAGGCAACTTCAGGAAAGCAATATACTGACTGCGTTGCTGTTGGTCTGTATCATCTGCAATTGCAGATATAAACGCATCAATATGAGGTACGGACATTGCAGTCCAGCTATGAACACGCTCGGGGTAGAGGGACAGTACTATCCACCCTATAATTGATCCCCAGTCATGCCCTATTAAATGGAAACGCCGAAAACCAAGCGCATCGGCCAGCGCAACAACATCAGAGGCTAACTCCTGGTAAATGTACTTTTCGATTCCTTCAGGACGGGCATTTGGGCTGTAACCTCTTTGATCAGGCGCGAAGCAACGATATCCTTCATCTGCCAACCGTTCCATCAAATTTACCCACATAATGGAGGTCTCAGGAAAGCCATGCAGTAAAATAACCGGCTCACCTCTACCATTATCCAGACCAGCTCCCCTGCTGCGAAAAGTCATACCGTTTGCTTCAATTTCGAGATCCGTATGTTTAGCCACCTAGATACCCTTTCTACTCATGTAGAAGCTAACTATTCGTGCCTTCATTTCCGATTTTACCCAGCTCTTCGATTCTATGTTTTACTACATTGGTAACGTTTTCTAGTTCATGTACAATATACATGTCTTACATGTGAGGATTGGTAGCAGACTGAGGAATATTATCTCTTGGTTGCTCGTCCAGCTAATTGCTTATTAGATTTCCCTTTCCAGCTCCTTTAGAGATTTACCATTCGCTGTTTTCCAAGAGGTCAGGCCATTAGATGCACCACCTCTAACGACACTTGAAGCCATACTTGGACTTGAAAATTCAACATTTTTAGAAAAAACATAATGATCCTTCTCTTTTACAAGAAGTCCATATTTTAACAAGTTCTCTCTCGTAGTCTTTGTGTATGTAGCTGAGCGACGATGTTCAAAAACTGCTTGGGAGCCTTTGAAAACAACAAAGCCGCTGGTAGTACGTCTTCCTTTTGCCACCAGACTTTTAATTTTGCAAAAGAGGAGCTGTTTATCATCTAGGAAGGTAGTCTCTAGAGGAGTAAAGAGATCCACACCTAGTATAGGAAGTAGCTGATATATTTTATCTAGGAAGACATCCATTTCGGCAGTATCAGATTCGGGAAGCTTAGCTCCGCTCGAAGATGTATTTATTAATGAAGCTTTCCCAACATCCTCTACACGGTTAATGAGCTTACCTTCCAGATATTTCACATGTGCTTTAGTTAAATTTTCATCCTTGCTGACAAATACGATCACACTTACCCAGTAGTCCTTATCACTGTGACTTTTAAGTCTCTGCCCCACTTTCTCAGCTTCTCCGATATATAGAGCTGGAGCTCCTGTATCTGGATCAGCACCAGTTAATAAATATACGCCAGGTCCGATCATTTCATCTCGACTCAGCAGGTCTCTCAAATGGCTCCTCGGGCAGGCTATGGCCTTACCTGTCCAATTTGAAATCTCTGCAGTTCGGAGTCCGTCTGGAATACCATGAGCAAGAAAGACTTTTATTGTTGCTGCCTGCAATTTCTTGCCTCCTTAATCCATTAAGTTGGCTAGTTATCATGAACTGCACCATTATACCATGAACTATTAAATATTCGATGACAGCTTGATATTATACTTTGGCAAGAAACTTGGACGGGATTGGGTAGTGCTGGAGTTAGACTACAAGAGGAAGAGGAAAGCGAAGGTTAAGAAAGGAAAGAGTGATGCTAAAAGTAAAGCAGTTTGTTAAACAAACTGTTAAGCAACTTAATGAAGAACAGGCTCAAGCACCCTTAAAAGCTCGTCAAAAAACATCAAATTTGTATTGGCGGGAGCGCATAGGAGTCGAACCTACCGTAGACACCGCAGGGTGCCTACCAACGGATTTGAAGTCCGCGGAGTCCACCGGGGCCCATCCGCTCCCATAAATTGTAAAGCTACACCTGATTTTCAAACAGCGCAATACACTTCTTATAGGACTATGCAATATTTAACCATAAAGGTTCCTATGAGGTAAGGGAAGGCAGTTGGTTAAATACTCAGTAGCCTTTCATTATTATATCACAATAATATAACATCCTTAATAGAGACTGCTGAAATGTTCTCAATCAACCCCCAAGATTGGGGGACTTTTTGAAGCTGGGGGACACCCCCAGACCCCCGGCAGGAAGTATCCGCACCTCTTTTTCAGCAGCCTCTATACAATATGGGTAAGCTAATTCTCGAATTGTGCTTTTTTTCACTTTACAACACAGGGTGACATATTGTATAATTTTGCGAGATTGTGTATTATTTGCCACTTGCTATAGAATCGCGGAGTAAGGAGAAGTTATTTAGTGGATAACTTCGGTTACATTGGAATCTTCCTCATCTTATCCATTGGCTTTGCCGCAACAATGATCTTACTCCCCGTTACCCTCAGGCTCCTGCACATCGTTCCCCGGAAGCCCAACCCTACGAAATACACCACTTATGAATGCGGCATGGAAACTATAGGCAAATCCCAGGTCCGATTCAACTTCCGTTATTATTACTTCGCCCTGCTCTTTGTGATCTTCGATATACAGGTGGTTTTCCTCTATCCATGGGCGGTGGAATTAAGCCAGCTAAAGCTATTCGGGCTTGTAGCGATGATGGTATTTGTGCTCATTATAATGGTCGGTTTCGTCTATGCGTGGAAAAAGGGGGTTCTGAAGTGGAAATAGAGAGGCCCTATGTGAGCAGCGAGCTCGATAGGGTCGAAGGTGCGGAAATCGATGCTCTCATGGGGGCTTCAAAGGAGCCGTATCCCGATCCTGTAGACTGGCTCCACGAGGAACTTCAGCGAAATGTACTGCTTACCTCAACCGAGCATGTTATAGACTGGGGGAAGCGCTACTCTGTCTGGCCGTTTCCTCTTGGGCTTGCCTGCTGTGCTTTCGAGATGATCTGTGCTGCAGCTTCGCGCTATGATCTTTCTCGATTCGGTATGGAGGTTATGCGCTTCTCTCCACGCCAGGCTGACTTATTGCTCGTTGCCGGCACGCTCACCTGGAAGATGGCCCCGGCCCTGAGACGAATCTACGATCAGATGGCCGAGCCGAAATGGGTTGTAGCTATGGGGGCCTGCACGGTAAGCGGCGGTGCGTTCCGCGGTTCCTATAGCGTAGTTCCCGGGATAAACCTGATCGTGCCCGTAGACGTTTATATCCCCGGGTGCCCACCGCGCCCCGAGGGTCTACTACACGGGCTTATGGAGTTACATCGCAAGGTCTTGGCAGACAACCTCATAAAGAAATAGAAGGATGACTAAGCCGCTTTCCGGATCAGATATTGCGCAGCAAATAGGGGATCAATTCCCCGATGCGGTTACTGATTCAAATGAAACGGCTGTTTTCGTCCGTAGTGAAGCACTTCTTGACGTGGCACGCTTTCTTAAAGAAAACCTCGATCTAAATTACCTCAACAACATCACCGCCGTCGATTACAATGACTATTTCGAACTGACTTATCTATTTACCTCTCTGAATAGCAACCACAGTCTCGTTATAAAGACGAGGTGCGATGAGCGCGAGAATCCCAAGGTGCCCTCGGTAGTCAGCCTGTGGCAGGGAGCCGACTTTCAGGAGCGCGAGATATTTGACCTAATGGGCATCTCCTTTGATGGGCACCCGAATATGAAACGAATCTTCCTCTGGGACGGATTCCAGGGCTATCCGCTGAGGAAGGATTTCATTATAGAGGTACCAGGCGGTGGAAAAGCGACAAAGCAGGGGGAAAATGACGCTTAATACCGAACCAGTTACTATTAACATGGGGCCGGCGCATCCCTCGACCCACGGGGTGTTTCGGATGAGGGTCACATTCGATGGCGAGGTTATCATCGATATGGAGCCTGTCTTCGGTTACCTCCATCGCGGAATTGAAAAGCTTGCCGAGCACAAAACCTATGTTCAGAATATCCCGTTTACCGATAGGCTGGACTACCTGGCCGCGATGTCCAATAACTTTGCCTATGTACTGGCGGTGGAAAAACTTGCTGGTATCGAGGTACCTGAGCGGGCAGAATATATCAGGATAATAATGGCTGAGCTCATGAGGATCTCAAGTCATCTCATGGGGGTAGGCTTTTTCCTCAATGACATGGGAGCCTTCATGACGCCGGTCCTCTATATGTTACGGGAGCGGGAAAAGATCCTGGATCTCTTTGAGATGGCATGCGGGCAGCGACTGACCTATAACTATATGCGCTTCGGCGGGGTTAGCCACGATATCCCCGGCGAATTTATCCCGGCACTAAAGCGTTTTATCGATGAGATGCCCGGCTATATCGATGAATACGATCAGCTTATTGCCGAAAACGAAATCGTACTTGCCCGCACCAAGGGGATAGGTATTCTACCGGCGGATAAAGCTGTCAATGCATCGGTTGCCGGCCCGGTACTGCGTGCTACCGGGGTGAAGTGGGACCTGCGCAAGACCGACCCCTACTCCATTTATGACCGATTCAATTTCGATGTCCCCACAGGCACCAATGGCGATAACTACGATCGATATCGGATGAAGATCGAGGAGATGAAGCAGAGCGTGCGTATCGTTAAGCAGGCAATGGAGCAGCTTCCCCAGGGGGAGGTATGCACCAGAGTATCGCCGACTTTCAAGCCGCCTAAAGGGGAAGCCTATGGCAGGGTAGAAGGCCCTAAAGGAGAGCTGGGCTTTTTTATCGTGAGCGATGGCTCTGCTAAACCGTATCGCTTCAAGGTACGTTCCCCGGCACTGATAAACCTCACCGTACTCCGCGATATGATTATCGGATGGAAGCTGGCCGATGCTATAGTCACCTTTGGCAGCATTGATATTTGTATGGGCGAGGTGGATCGATAGTGGGAGTTCTCGAGCAATTCCAGAATTGGCTGCTGAACTATTTACCTGATTGGGCAGCGTATCTCATACCTGTATTGATCGCCTTCACCATCCTCTCTACATGCATCCTTTTAGTGGTGATGAGCTTCATCTATATTGAGCGAAGATTACTAGGGAGGTTCCAGATTCGTCAGGGACCCAATCGGGCAGGGCCGCAGGGTGTCCTTCAGCCGGTAGCCGATGCTATTAAGATTCTACTTAAAGAGGATATCATCCCAACACTCGCGGACCGCAAGATTCACTGGCTTGCTCCCGTTATAACGTTCGTTCCGGTGCTGCTGATCTTTGCTGTCATGCCATGGGGCCACGGTGGCTTTATCGCCGATCTTAATATCGGAATACTTTACATAATTGCGGTATCCTCACTGGGGGTAATCGGTATTTTTATGGCGGGGTGGAGCTCAAGTAATAAGTACTCCCTTCTCGGTGCCATGCGCGTTATGGCCCAGATGGTAAGCTATGAGGTCCCGCTGGTGCTTTCCATCATAGGTGTGCTTATGATAGCCGGCTCTATGTCAATGGTTAGCATAGTAGAGGCACAAAGTGTGCCCTTCTTTTTACTTCAGCCCCTGGGATTCTTAATATTCTTCCTGGCACTGGCGGCGGAGATCAACCGCAGCCCATTCGACCTTCTGGAGGCAGATTCCGAGATCGTGGCAGGTTTCCATACTGAATACTCTGGAATGAAGTATGGCCTGTTCATGTTGGGGGAATACGCCCATGCCTTCGCTGCCTCCGCTATTCTGACAGCGCTTTTCCTTGGCGGTGGAAAGGGACCACTGTTACCGGATGCGATGTGGTTCATGCTCAAGGTGCTCATTGTATTCGCAACACTTGTATGGATACGTAGCACCCTGCCACGGCTAAGGGTGGACCAGCTGATGGAGTTTGCCTGGAAATTCCTCTTCCCATTGGCGATTATTAATATCTTTGTCACCGGTGTCGAGGTGATATTATGGCCCGAGTTCCCCTGGTGGCTTATGTTCGTCAATATCCCCATCGCTGCTATACTAATCGTCCTCTGGTCAAGCATGTTCAGGGTGTACGGCGAGAGGGTAAGCTTTACTCATTTTGGTCGGGGGGTGGCCAAGGGTATGGCGCTGACATTGAGGCATCTTTTCCGTCATCCCATCACGGTGCAATATCCTGAGCAGCGGCTGAACGTGTCCAAACGTGCCCGGGGACAAAGCTTTGTGCGGGACGAGCGGAAACGGGCTCCATGCATTGCGGCATGTCCTGCCAGTGTGGATGTGCAGGGATATGTGGCCTATGCCTCTCAGGGTAAGTTTCAGGAGGCCGTTGAGCTGATAAGGGAAACCAATCCCTTCCCTATCACCTGTGGCCGGGTTTGCACGCACCCCTGTGAGAAGGCGTGCAATCGAGGCTGCTTCGATCAGCCGATTGCTATTCGTGACATAAAGCGGTTCGTGACCGATTATGAGCTTAGCGTAGGCAGGGGGGATGTGACCCCTTACTCCAGAACCTGGGTGAGAAAGTGGCTGTAGTCGGTTCTGGCCCCGGTGGTCTAACCGCTGCCCGCGACCTGGCCAGGCTGGGCTATGAAGTGACGGTATTTGAAGCCCTTCCCGTTCCCGGCGGCATGCTATGGGTGGGCATTCCGGAATATCGCCTGTCTAAGGCAGTTCTGCAAAAGGAAATCGATAATATCAAAGCTTGCGGCGTTGAGATAAAGCTGAACAGCCCCGTGGGTAAGAATGGCCTTACTCTTGAATCGCTTCAGCAGCAGGGATATAAGGCAATACTCCTCGCAGTTGGAGCCCACACCAGCATGAAGCTGGGTATCCCCGGAGAGGAACTTGAAGGCGTATATCATGGTGTGTATTTCCTTCGCGATGTAACCCTGGGTAAAGAGGTCAAGATAGGGAATAAAGTAGCTATAGTCGGCGGTGGCAATGTGGCCATAGACGCTGCGAGGACGGCCCTTCGTATGGGTGCCAACGAGGTGTTTATCGTTTATCGCAGGTCGAGGCAGGAGATGCCGGCCGACGAAGAGGAAATAGAGGATGCAATAGCGGAAAATATCACCATTCATTACCTGGCGGCTCCGGTTAGGGTTGTTGACGATGGTGGCAGAGTGGCGGGGATGGAGTGTATCAAAATGGAGCTGGGGGAGCCAGATGCCAGTGGCAGGAGACGCCCGGTAGAGGTCAAGGGATCGGAATTTGTCCTCGATGTCGACATGATTATCCCCGCAATTGGTCAGAGACCCGATCTCGATTTCTTGAGCGCGGGGGAGGATATTCAGATTACAAAATGGAATACGTTTGACGTCGATTCCATTAGCAACGCTACCAACAAACCCGGCATCTTTCGCCTGCGGGGATGCAGTAAGCGGGCCGGCGACGGTGGTGGAGGCCATAGGGGATGGAGCGAAGGCGGCGATTGCTATTGATAGCTATCTTCGCGGTGAGAGTATAGATATATCAAAGCAGGCGCTACCGATGGAACAGGTAGCATTCGAGGACCTGGACATCAGTGATTATGATAAAGCGGAAAGAGCCAAGCTGTCACATGTAAGCGTTGAAGAGAGGGTAAAGGGGTTCGAGGAGTGTGCTATCAGCTTCTCCGAAGCTGACTGTATCGCGGAAGCCAAGAGGTGCTTCAACTGTGGTTTCTGCGCCTGGTGCCAGCAGTGTGCAAATGCGTGCCCTTATGGGGTTATCAAGATATTGCCCCAGGAGACACCGGAGGGAACAACTGGTGTAGAGAGATTTGATATTGACCTTGGAGAATGTATATTCTGCGGCCTATGCATTGAGGCATGCCCTGCCCACCGGTTATACCTATCGAGAATGTACGAGGCATCCTGTTACCGCAGGGAAGACATGGAACTGGATAAAGAGGGGCTTAGACCATCCCCCGAAATGCAGCCCAGCGCATATGCTCGTCCCGAGATTGAGCCAACCTTGCCCAAACAGGCTCTTCTTTTAGACCGCAACCGGGTAGTAGAGGATAAAGTAGAGGATGAGGTAGAGAAGGAAAAAGTGGCGTAATGGGTATGGATATTGCTTTCTGGATTTTGGCGGTGGTGAGCGTGGCTTCGGCGCTGGCTGTGGTGTTGACGCGCGATCTATTCCGCGCCGCTCTCTTCCTGGTGCTCTGCTTTTTCACAGTGGCAGGTATCTATGCCACGCTGAGCGCCGATTTCCTCGCAGGGGCGCAGGTGCTCATCTATGTAGGTGCGATCGGGGTGTTTATCATCTTTGCCATTATGCTCACCAGAGATAGCCGGCAGGGCAGCCCCTCGGGTCGACTGCGGCTCCCCGCCTTATTTATAGGCCTCCTATTTCTGGCGACCATGATCTTTGCCCTGGTAAACACCGATTGGAATGTCGTCGCTGAGGTTCCCACCGAATCCACAACATCGGCGATTGCACATGCCATATTCAGTGAGGACGGATTTGTCCTCGCCTTTGAGATTGCCGCCGCGCTTATGCTAGCGGCGATAATCGGAGCTATAGTACTAGTGAGGGATAAATAAAAAATGGCCGTTGGTCTCGAACATTTCTTAGTGCTTTCGGCAGTCCTTTTCTCAATAGGTCTCTACGGCGTTTTAGCAAAGAGAAATGCGGTAGTCATCCTGATGAGCATCGAGATCATGCTTACAGCAGTAAATATCGCCATGGTAGCTTTCTCCCGGTACGGCCAGTTCATTACCGGGCAGGTCTTTGTCATCTTTATCATGGTAGTCGCTGCCGCCGAGGTTGCAGTGGGCCTGGCGCTTATAATCGCCATCTATCGATCAAAGAAAACGGTGGATTCGGAGAAATTCGATCTGATGAAATGGTAGTACTATGCCGAATATAGCAGTTTGGGCCATATTTCTATTACCTTTCTTGTCCTTCCTCATTATCGGGCTGATATTGAGGCCGTTCTTCAATAATCGGCCAATGCTCAGCGCGTATACCACAATTTGTGCCATAGCAGGCTCTCTCATCTTATCTATCTGGGCACTAATCGCGGTCAACGGAGCGGAGAATCACGTACTAACAGACGTCAGCTACCAGTGGCTGTCCATCGGCGATCTGGTAATCAATATCGGTATAACAATGGACTCGCTGGCAGCGATAATGGTAGTTACGGTCAGCACCATAAGCCTCCTGGTACAGATATATTCCATCGGCTATATGAAGGGAGACGGGGGATTTGCCCGCTACTTCGCCTTCATGTCGCTGTTCACCGGCTCCATGCTGGGGCTGGTGATGGCCAACAACCTCCTTTTCCTCTTCCTGTTCTGGGAGGGTGTGGGGCTGTGCTCGTACCTGCTTATCGGATTCTGGTTCCACAAACCTTCTGCAGCCAGGGCGGCGATGAAGGCCTTCTTGGTCACCCGTATCGGTGATTTCGGCTTCCTGGTGGCCGTCATTTTCCTCTACGTTAAGACCGGCACATTTGATATTGGTGAGCTTCACGAATTGGCACTTGCCGGTGTATTAGGCGGTACAACGCTCACCTTAGCGGCTATCGGCATCTTTTCCGGGGCGGTGGGAAAATCGGGTCAGTTTCCACTGCATACATGGCTTCCCGACGCTATGGAAGGCCCGACACCTGTCAGCGCCCTAATCCATGCCGCTACCATGGTCACCGCAGGCGTTTACTTGATTGCGCGTATGTTCCCCATGATCGCCTCCTCTGAGATGGCAATAACTATAGTGGCCATTATCGGGGGCTTCACCGCAATATTTGCCGCCTCCATGGGTCTGGTAGCGACCGATATTAAGCGGGTGCTGGCATTCTCTACGATCAGCCAGCTCGGCTACATGATGCTGGGTATGGGAGCGGTGGGGATGGGCTATGCCAGCGGTGCTATCGATGAGCAGCATGCAATGGCACTGGGTGTAGCGGTGGCAATCTTCCATCTGTTCACCCACGCCTTCTTCAAGGCACTCCTCTTTCTGGGTTCGGGGAGCGTCAGCCATGCTACCGGTACCTTCGATATGAGAAAAATGGGTGGACTTCGGAAGATACAACCCTGGACATACGCCACATTCGTCATAGGATCGTTGAGCCTTGCCGGAATCTGGCCGCTGGCGGGGTTCTGGAGCAAAGAGGGCATCCTGCATGAGGCAAATGCGTACGCCCCGGTCTTATTCTGGTTAGCGATGGTTACCGTCTTTATGACTGCCTTTTATATGTTCCGCGCGGTATTCCTCACCTTTCACGGGGAATACAGGGGTGGTGAGGAAGGTAGCCACGGCCATGGCCTGCATGAGTCGCCAAAGATCATAATCATCCCACTTGTTATCCTGGCTATATTTGCGGTGATTGCGGGTTGGCTGCCGGTTGGCGATTACCTGGGAGCGGACGTCCACTTCAGCTTCTTCGGTGCCCTCACCAGCTGGCTGGCCTGGGTGTCACTCATTTTCGGATTCGCCGGTATCTTGCTGGCCTATGCTATATACGGAAGGAAATTGTTGTCAGCGAAATCTATTGGGAAGAGCCTTGGCCCCATCCATACATTACTTATCCGCAAATACTTCATCGATGAGCTTTACGAGAGAATCTTTCTTATGAGATTTTTAGTGGACGGCGTTTTCGTTGTCCTTGAATGGATAGATACGCACATCGTTGATGGTGCCGTGAACGGCGTCGCCATGGTTACCATGACGGGTGGGAAAGTTATGCGGAGGCTGGAAACGGGACAATTACAGGTCTATGGACTGGCGATGTTTGTTGGCATACTGGCTATAGTGGCTTTTCTATTTATGTTTAATTAGTAATTAGGAGGAAAGGTTGGATTTTCCCTATCTCTCGGCTATCATCTTCCTCCCCGTCATCGGGGCAATTATTATTGCCCTGCTTCCCGGGGCTAACCCCAGGCGGATAAAGCTTACCGCTGCGTTTTTCACCGCGGTTTCTTTCGCTCTCTCCCTGGCCCTCTTCGCCATGTTCGACCGCTCGATTGACGGGCCACAGTTCGTAGAACAGTTGTCATGGATCCCGGCATTTAATGTCCAGTACTTCATGGGCGTTGACGGTTTGAGCCTGCCCATGGTACTCCTTACCACGTTTATTGGCTTCCTCGCAGTGCTGATATCGTGGAAGGTAGACCTCAGGATCAAGGAATACTTCGCCTGGCTCCTGTTACTGGAGATGGGCATACTGGGTGTGTTCTGCTCCCTGGACCTCATTCTATTCTTCATTTTCTGGGAGGTAGAGCTAATACCGATGTATATGCTCATAACCATCTGGGGCACGGGAAGGAAGGAGTACTCGGCCATCAAGTTCGTCCTCTATACACTGTTCGGCAGCGCCTTTATGCTGGCCGGTATACTGCTCCTGTATTTACAGGCGGGTACCTTCGATATGATAGTACTGGCAGGGATGGGACTCGATTCCATCCTAAGCTCAACGATGGCAGGCGGAATATTCTTCCTCATCATAGCTGCTTATGCAATTAAACTGCCAATTTTCCCATTACATACATGGCTTCCCGATGCGCATACCGATGCCCCCACAGCGGTGAGCGTGGTGCTTGCCGGTGTACTCCTCAAGATGGGGGGCTATGGAATGATCAGGGTCTCGGTTAGCATTTTCCCTGAGACTGCGGAGAGATACGCATTACTCTTCGTTGTGATAGCTGTGATCAGTGTGATTTACGGTGCGGCGCTGACATTGCGGCAGACCGATTTAAAGAAACTGATCGCCTACAGCAGCGTGAGCCATATGGGCTTTGTCCTGCTGGGTATTTTCGCTCTAACAGAGGTAAGCATGACCGGTGCCGTACTGCAGATGGTCAGCCACGGCGTTATAACCGGACTCCTGTTTGCCATGGTTGGACTAGTCTACCATAAAACTCATGAACGTAGCATCCCCAGGCTGGGTGGTCTAGTGCGCCAGATGCCTGTAATTGCAGTCGTGTTTAGTATTGCCGGCTTCGCTGCCCTGGGACTCCCTGGCACCAGTGGTTTCGCTGCCGAGGTTATAACCTTCGTTGGTAGCTATGGTAGCACGATGGTTTCCGGCATTCAGATATATACCATTCTGGCAATTACGGGTGTGGTGTTTGGTGCAGGATATATCCTGTGGATGCTGCGGCGCGTGTTCTATGGCCCGCCATGGGATGAATTTAATGGTGTGCCCGATGCCGACAGGCTGGAAAAGGTGTATATATTCGCGTTTGTAGCGGTGATCATGCTAATCGGGCTCTATCCCGTAATATTTACCGATGTAATTAAGATGGGCATTCAGCCGATTGTAGGGATTTTTAATGGTTAGGATAATAGTCGCGGTTGGAGCCGTGATCGTTGATGAGAAAGAGCGGGTCTTACTGGTGAAGCATGTTCCGGAAAGGAATGGTTTCTGGCAGGGGAAATGGATCTGCCCCGGGGGTACACTGGAATTGGGGGAAAGTATTGGGGAGGGAATCATCAGGGAGGTTAAGGAAGAAACCGATCTCGATATAGAACTTGATACTCTACTACCTCCATTTGAGCGGATAGTGAAGTCGGATGGCGAGACAACTCTTCATGTAATTTATATCGATTCTCTAGCGCGCCTGGTTGGTGGGGAATTCCGACCGGGAAGCGACGTAGGCGAAGGCATTTGGGTTTCTCGCGAAGAGCTCCCCGAGATATGGGACGAGCTACACAGGGATACGCAGAAGCTGCTCGAGATAGCGAAGGTTTGTTAGTATTGCCCGGTAGCCTGGAATTATTGGGATCTGGATGTATGGGATATAGCCAATGTTTTATGTAGACATAATGCAAAGCCGTAGAAGGAGCGAGTATTGGACCTTTATCTCCTATCACCTGAGATAAGCCTGTTGGCCACGGCCTTGGTGGTAATTTTCCTCGACCTGTTTGTTGTCAAGGAAAAATGGATACTGGGATGGGTAAGCGTTACCGGTATCATCGTGTCCGCCATCTTTGCCTTATCACTGTGGGGCAGGGTTGAAACTTCCTTTGGGTGGTGCGCTGGCAGTTGATCAATTCTCCATCTTTTTCAGCCTCCTTTTCCTGGGAATTGCAGCGCTGATACTCATCTCCTCCACCGAATATTCACGCAAGTTCGCCGCATTCCGCGCGGAATACTACGCCCTGGTGCTCCTAGCCACTACAGGGATGATGCTACTGGCATCTACCAGGGAGCTGATCTCAATATTCGTTGCATTAGAGCTGACCGGAATCTCTCTTTATGTCTTAGCCGGATTTTTAAAGGATGCCAAGTCCAGCGAGGCGGGATTGAAATACCTGCTCCTGGGTGCGGTGGCCAGTGCGGTGCTGCTGTACGGTATGGCGCTGGTTTACGGGCTTACGGGCACCACCTATCTTGACGAGATCGCCGCGGCTATATCGTCTCAGGGGATATTGGGCAGTCCGGCTCTCCTGATGGGTATTGTGCTATTGGTAGCTGGATTTGGATTCAAGATCGCCGCTGTTCCCTTCCAGATGTGGGTTCCCGATGTTTACGAAGGGGCGCCCACTCCCGTTACCGCCTATCTTTCCGTAGCCAGTAAAGCAGCGGGCTTTGCGGTCATACTAAGGGTATTCTATGAGGCCTTAGGGCCGGCGAGCCTGGACTGGGGGATGATATTCGCTGTTCTTGCCGCCATCACGATGACTATTGGCAATATCGTTGCCCTTACGCAGAAAAACATCAAGCGCATGCTGGCGTACTCCAGCATCGCCCAGGCGGGCTACATCATGATCGGGCTGGCGGCATTTACCACCGAGGCGAGCAGTGCAATAATGTTCTTCTTAGCTTGCTATGCGCTTACCAATCTGGGGGCTTTTATTGCAATTATTGCTATCTCCAATAAGATCAATAGCGATGAGATAGCTGATTATTCTGGCATGGTACGGCGAGCCCCGTTATTTGCCTTGGCCCTGGCTCTCTGCCTCATCTCACTTACCGGCATCCCCCCTACAGCGGGGTTCATGGCCAAGATTTACATATTCAGCGCTGGCGTAAACGCTGACCTGCTGTGGCTTGTTATCATCGCCGTGATTAATTCTGCCATTTCCGCGTATTACTATTTAAGGGTTGTGCGAGTGATGTTTTTAGGGGAGCCGCTATCGGAGGAGCGGATACATGCCTCAAGTGGGCTCCGCGTCGCGCTCGCCATCGCCTGCCTCGGCGTATTGTTGCTCGGTATTTACCCCTGGATACTGATGAAGTTTTCAGAGACTGCCGCGACCATCTTTCTACCTTGACACCACTCTTGAGCAATGATAGACTTCCCAATGCAACTTGGCCTTCGAATGTTTGTTGATTTGATTAGGTTTTAAGAGCGGCTCTTGAAAAGGGTTGGGATTCTTTATCATCCAAAGATAGCTGCTGCTAGGGCTTTTGCCGAGGAGCTGGCAGGTTTTTTGCCCTCTCTAAATGCAGTTGTTTGGCTTTGTTCTGCCTGGGATGAGGAGGGTGCTAAGGCTCAGGTTGGGAACACGGAACTGATTCTCAGTATTGGTGGCGATGGCACCATATTGCGGGCAGCGCGTGCTGTGGCCCCTCAGTCCATTCCTATTGTGGGAATAAATCTGGGCAGACTCGGTTTTATGACCGAGCTGAGTGTTGACGAGGCTCGCGACAGACTGGTTGAATTATTGGCGGGGGAAGGATGGATTGATGAGCGGGCTATGCTTCAGGCGGAGCTGGCAGGCAAAAAGTCCTTTCATGCCTTGAACGACATTGTCGTAGGGCGGGGTAACGTATCCAGGGTAATTCACGTGGAGACCATCATCGATGGTGCCCATTTAACTACATATAAAGCAGATGGGGTGATACTCTCTACCGCGACAGGAAGTACGAGCTACTCCCTGGCCAGCGGTGGTCCCATCCTTCACCCCCAGTCCACGGAGATCCTGTTAAATCCCATTTCTCCTCACCTGACCTTCTCCAATGCGATGGTTCTTCCAGCTACATCTATCGTTGAATTACAGGTACATACCGACCATCAGGCCATATTGAGCATAGATGGCCAGATTAACATGGCACTGGAGAGCGGTGACACTGTTAAAGTAAATCTCAGCCCTCACGTGGCCCGTTTTCTGAGGACGCAGCCACCAACGTTTTTCTATGGAACCTTAATGAAGAGGCTGGTACAGAAATGAAGGCAGAAAAGGCACGCATTAACGACATACCTCAAATTCACAAGCTGGTCAATTACTTTGCTGATAAGGGAGAGATGTTACCCCGTGCACTCAGTGAAATCTATGAGAATATGAGGGACGTTTTCGTGGTACGGGATGGAGAGAAATTGGTTGCATGTGCTGCGCTTCATATATTCTGGTCCGATCTCGCTGAGGTCAGGGCTGTTTGTGTTGCTGAGGAGATACAGGACAAAGGCGCCGGGGCCTTACTGATGCAGGCCTGCCTGGAAGAGGCAAGAGGCATGGGGATAGAGACCATCTTTTGCCTTACATATATGCCCAGTTTTTTTGAGCGGTTTGGCTTTCGCCAGGTAGATAAAATGGAGCTGCCACGTAAGGTGTGGGGTGAGTGTCTCCGCTGCCCAAAGTTCCCTGACTGCGATGAGGTGGCTATGATATATAATATGGAACCTCCAAGCTAATGCAAGAACGAACTGTAGAGAGCAGGCAAATATACGAGGGGCGACGGGTTAAGCTTCACGTTGATAGAGTGGTACTTCCCGGTGGCAGGGAGACCACGCGGGAGGTGGTGGATCACCCGGATTGCGTCGCTATTGTAGCTGTCGATGCGGAGAATAATGTCATGCTTGTGCGACAGTTTCGCTACGCATTGGCTCAGGAGCTTCTTGAGATACCCGCCGGTGTTATCGAACCGGGTGAGGAGCCCATACAGAGCGCCTTCAGGGAGCTAGAGGAGGAGATCGGATATACTGCCGCGAAGATGGAGCGGATTGGTGGGTTCTACAGTAGCCCGGGATGTTTTACCGAATTTTTACACCTTTTCCTTGCTACAGAGCTTGAGCCCGGACATAAAACGGTTAAAGATGATGAGATTATTGAGGTTGTACCCGTTCCTTTGGAACAGGTACACAACCTGATTAATTCTGGTGAGCTGCGGGATGCCAAGAGCATCGCTGGACTTCTCGCTCTACCTCTACACCTGGGGACGAGCAAAGCATGAAAATATGCCTCCTTTGCAATAGGGGGAATATGTACAGTGGGGGTCAGGGAGTTTACCTGTATTACCTGTCCCGGGAGCTCCAAAGATTAGGGCATGAGGTTCATGTAGTTGTAGGACCCCCTTATCCCGATATACCTGATGGGGTTACGGAACACCGGGTGGAAAACCTGAATCTTTTCGAATTCGGGTTCCCCAAGAAAGACCCCTTCCGCATCTTTACCCCGCTCAACCTTTACGAGCTGGCGTCGATAAGGCTGGGTATGTTCCCCGAGATGTTCTCATTCAGCTTCAGGGCCTATCATAAAGTACGCCAGTTGCTTCGTGACGGCCGGTTCGATATTATTCATGACAATCAGACCCTGGGCTACGGCATATTGATGATGAAGTCCTTTGGGATCCCCATTGTGGCCACTGTACACCACCCCTTACCTATCGATAGGAAGACCGATATTGCCTATATAGATAAAGCGTGGGAGAGGTTTGGCCGTATATGTTTTTACCCCTTCGTAATGCAACACCTGGTGGCTGGGAGGATGGATCGAGTGGTTACGGTCTCAGAGAGCGCTGCAGAAGAGACCAGAAAGGTATTCAGGGTTCCCCGTGATAAGCTAAGGGTGGTCTACAATGGCATAGATACCGAGATGTTTCGGGATTTAGATGGTAATCATAAGGAGCGAGGTCGCCTGGTCGTTGTGGCCAACACGCAAGACAGAAAAAAAGGAATCATTTATCTGCTTCGTGCCCTCAAGTTACTGCGCGAAGATATGGATGTTAAACTCACTATTGTAGACCGTGGAGCGCCAGATAACGAGTATACACCGGTACTGGTGGAGAGGTTGGGGCTCGATGACAGTGTGGAATTTACCGGAAAGGTGAGTGTGGAGGAAGTGGTTGGGTTCTACCGCAAGGCGGAGGTAGCTGTTGTCCCCTCGTTATATGAGGGATTTTGCCTTCCTGCCGCAGAAGCGATGTCATGTGGTCTACCCGTAGTTGCCACCATGGCGGGAGCGCTTCCTGAGGTGGTAGAGGATGGGGTGAGCGGAATTTTAGTACCGCCACGGGATCACTCTGCCCTGGCCGGGGCGATCAAGCGTCTTCTTTCCGATGAGTCCTTGCGTCAGACGATGGGCGAAAAGGGGAAGGAAAGGGTGCAGAAACACTTTACCTGGCAGGAAGCGACAAGGAAGACCCTGGAGGTATATCGGGAGGTACTTTAGTGCTTACGGTTAATTTCAACCTTTTCAAGGTAAGGGACGGTGATAGGTTTTTAGATGTGGGCTGTGGCGAGGGGAGGCACAGCTACGAAGCATACCGTCTTAACAATGGCGCCGGTATTACATGCGCCATGGATCTCGACGATTTGGGCCTTAAGAAGACCAAGTACGTGCTGGACCATATGGATCAACAGAATGGGTTCAATGGTAACCGGAACGTGCTGTGTGGCGATGCCTTGAATCTACCGTTCAAGGATGCCTCGTTCGATAAAATTATCTGCTCCGAGGTTATGGAACACGTTGATGATCCCGATCAGGGTATCGAGGAGATGGTACGGGTACTCAGGAGGGGAGGGCTGCTGGCGGTCACGGTACCCACCTATGTACCCGAAAAGACCTGCTGGATACTGGATTCGGACTACTATAACCATCCAGGGAGGACACGTCAGGATATTCACCGCGCAGGAGCTGGTGAGAGTGCTGCATCGCCATAGCTTACGTATTTACGCAATCCGCTATGAGCACGCCTTCCATTCGATCTACTGGATCATGCGCTGCATCTTCGGCCTGAAGAATGAGGAGGCGAGGATACCGGATTTATACCTCAGGTTTCTAGAGCTTCAGATAACTACCAAGTCAAAATTTGTATCATGGGTAGAGCGCTTCTTCAATTTCATCTTTCCTAAGAGCATCGTGATATATACCAAAAAGATTTAGTATATGGAGAGCCAGAAGTGAAAATATGTCTCCTGTGCTATCGGGGTAATAAATACTGTGGCGGTCAGGGGATTTACCTCTATTACCTGTCCCGCGAGCTTCACCGGCTTGGTCATGAAGTAGACATAATCGTTGGGCCGCCCTATCCTGATGTTCCTGAAGGGGTCAGGGCGCACTATCTTGATAGCTTGAACCTCTACGACCGAAGGCATGATGGGCAAAGTGCCTTGCCTGCGGAAAACCCCTTCCATCTCCTCTCCCCGTTCAACCTCTTCGAGTTTGGCGGGACCAAGCTGGGCATGTTTCCAGAGATGCTCACATTCAGCGTTAAAGCCTATCTCAAGATAAGGGAGCTTCTTCCTACACATCGCTACGATGTAATTCATGATAACCAGTGCCTCGCCTATGGTCTGCTGCTGATGAAGACGCTGCAAATTCCCGTGGTCGCTACCATTCATCACCCCTTACCCATTGATACCAGGGCTGACCTTGCACAGGAAACAGGCGTTTGGAAAAAAATCAGGCAGCTCCTTCTCTATCCCCCGCTAATGCAGGGGATCGTTGCCCGGCGTCTGGATATGGTTATCACGGACTCGGAGAGCTCGACACGGGAGGTTGGCCGGGAATTCAGAATTCCCGGGAGCAAGATGAGGATGGTGTACCCCGGTATCGACACCGATTTATTCCGGAATGTGGATGGGGTTGGTGTGGGGTCGGAGAATGGGCCAGGCCGCCTTATCATGGTCGGCAGAACCAGCGACCGTAAAAAGGGCATCGTTTTCTTGCTTCAGGCATTACGACTGCTGAAACAGGATAACGTGGCAGTTAAATTAACCGTGGTGGACAAGATCGAACGAAATGATACATATGCCCTCGATCTGGTGAATGAGTATGGGATCGAGGATATGGTTGAATTTACCGGGAGAGTAACCAATGAGCAGTTGGTTCGGAAATACTCTTCTTCTCAGATCGCCGTTACACCATCCGTTTATGAGGGGTTTGGTCTTCCTGCTGCAGAGGCTATGGCCTGTGAGGTGCCGGTAATCGCTACCAGGGCTGGAGCGCTTCCCGAGGTGTTGGGTGGGGATGGGAAGAGCGGCATTCTGGTGCCTCCGCAGGATCCTAATGCCCTGGCCAAGGCAATTAAGCGTCTGCTGGAGGATGAAACATTGCAGCGCCGGCTGAGTAGTGAAGGGAGAATAAGGGTGATGCGCCACTTCACCTGGGAGCAGACAGCGAAACAGGTTGTTGATGTTTATGAAGAGGTCTGCAGGCTTAAGCGCCCTTTGGGGTGATCTTGACGATAATTACATCGCTCAGTGAAGGGAGCCAGCGGGCGATTCTATCGAGGGATGCCAGGATGGCTGATGAGACCCGCCGGGGCAATAGAGAGAGAAACTTTCCCCAGTAAGGGGCGGTCCAGAGCAGGGACATCCCTCTTATTTTCTCTATATCGAAATCACATGCAACTATCTTTTTCAGCGTCGGGCAGTCGAATTTGTAGTTATGGTCGGCGGGAGGTATCCATGGATGTATACTATCCTGTTGGCGGTAAAGCTTTTTCACGATGGGAAACCAGCTTCTCCCCAATTGACAGCTAAGACTCTCAAAGTTAGCTATAGCTATTATCGCTGCGCCTCCCGGTTTGAGCGACTGAGACATATCCGCCATTGTCTTAGGCATGTCAACAAAGTGGTCCAGCGCGCCTTTACATATTATCTTATCCAGGGAATGCTTTTTAAACGGAAGTGCCTCACCGATCCCGCGAACGAGGTGAATATCGTTGTTGTCAATATGGTTTTTGGCTTCCCTTATCATCTTTCCCGATGGGTCTAGACCGATTGCTCTGGCACCACGTTTCGCCAGAGCCAGGGCATCTATTGCCCGGCCACACCCGACATCCAGCACCCTCTCTCCGATATCAGGGGCAACCATTTCCTGGATTACATCCCCCATTTTATCAAAGATGAAGGCAGTGTCTGGATGAATCGTTTCCGGGATTACCCCCTCATCGCCCCATTCCAGGTCAACCTTAAGATCCATTAGTACTCCTGCAAAGGTTTACGTAAATCCGAACTTTTATAAGAGGGCCTGTGGAGAAAATAGAGGATCACAAAAATGCTCTGGTTGGTCCTAGTCCTTGCGGTACTTAGCTTTCCCCTCTTCATATAAATCCCCACCGTATGCATCGTTCACCACGGTGGCGGGAAAGTCCTCCACTTCAAGACGCCTGATCGCTTCCGCTCCCAGATCCTCGTAGGCCACAACCTCCGCCTTCTTTATAGAACGGGCGATGAGGGCCCCGGCTCCCCCTATGGCAGCGAAGTAGATTGCTTTATGCTTCACCATGGCTTCTTTCACATCGGTAGAGCGGCTGCCTTTTCCGATCATGCCCTTGAGCCCCGAGGCAATGAGACGAGGGGTATATGTGTCCATGCGCCCGCTGGTGGTTGGCCCGGCGGCACCGATAACCTGTCCCGGCTTAGCCGGTGATGGTCCCATATAATAAAGTGTCTGACCACGGAAATCGAATGGCGGATCCTCGCCACGGTCCAGGGCTTCGGTCAACCTCTTATGTGCGGCGTCACGGGCAGTGTAGATTACTCCATTGATTAAAACCTGATCTCCTGCTTTCAGGTCCTTAATGGTATTATCGTCAAGGGGTGAGGTAATCCGCTTCGACATCGACATCCTCCAATCAATATCTCAAGAGGTCCCGGGCAATGATAGCCCGCTGGAGCTCTAAGGCCTGCTCTGATGTGCTTGCCGCGATGGCGTTTCGACACAATCTGGATAAAGGCAGTTCTTTGGTGTATATAGGCCCGCCATGGATCTGTGTAGCGCGGTCAGCTGCTCTTTCCACCATCTCGGTGGCAAACACCTTCACCATAGCAGCCTCCTGGTGAATATCCTCCTCTTCATCCACTTTACAGGCTGCGTGGAACACCATTAGTCTGGTAGCATGAATCTCAATGGCCATATCTGCCAGGTCCCGTTGTACGCTGGGACGCTGCTCTATCAGGCGGCCCAAAGATTGCCAATTCTTGGCATACTCCTTGGATATCTCAAGCAGCCTCTCCGCCGCACCTACACACCTGGCTCCCCGTACAATGCGTCTTGCCGGTAGCCATTTCATTCCCAGGTAGAATGCCTCTCCCTCTTTACCGAGAATATTCTTGGCAGGAACACGGCAATTATCGAAGATGAGGTTGATAGGTTCCACCACCTGGGCATGCCGTCCCGTCCGCTCTCCACCGCCAGTTGTGGTGAATCCAGGGGTATCACGGTCTACGAGAAAGCAGGTTACGCCTCCACGGGCACCTTTCTCTCTGTCAGTGACAGCGAAGACCATTGTAAAATCGCCGACATCGATAGCATTTACCGTGCAAATCTTGCGTCCGTTAATGATATAATCGCCATCCTCGCTAACCGCGGTGGTATTCATCGTGGCAGGGTCAGACCCATCAGCTTCGAGGAGGGCGAGGCAGGCCTGCTTCTCGCCATCTATGAGGGGCTGCAGATAGCTTTTCCGCTGCTCCTCATCAGCATCGAAAAGGATGGGAGAGATATCGCCAAAGTTGAAGGGGACGACGCACTTAGCGAGTTCCTCCTCCACAAGACAAACCCCCAGCGCTGGTAGCCCCACTCCTCCTAACTCCTCGGGAACGCTCACTCCCCACAGCCCCATCTCCTGCACCATGTTGAACAGCCGTTCCTCTTCATCCGGGGGAAGCATTATCCTGCCGGTAGTGGGGTCGCCCTCACGTCCAAGGATATCCCTCTCCAAAGGCATGAGCTCATCTTTTACAAACTTCCTTACAGAGGTTTGAACCATCTTTAGCTCATCGGGAATGGCAAAGTCCACTCTAGAATTCCTCCCAGAGGCTAGATCAACGCCTCTTCTACATAAAGGTCCAGGTCGGGCTCTTTCTCATCGCCGATCCGTGTTTCGAGACGGGACATCGCCTCGACCATGTGCCGATTAACGATATAGTGCTTGATGGTGGTATCCACCTGTGGACAGGAGAGCACGCAGTTGAAACAGCGGTCACAGTCCTCTGCCACCAGTGTCTCCAGGGCCATAGAGCTGCGCTGGGCCGTTTTCTCCATACGGGTAGGCTCACGGGACAGCACGGGGCAAATATCAATGCAGTTGCCGCAGCCGAGGCAGGCAACGCTCCCGGCGATATCCTCTTCTATATTAAGGGTGTGATGCGGAGCGAATCCACTTGATAGCAAGCGGCACCGTGCTACCGGGGGAGATGAGGAATTTAACACGATATCAAGTATCGCCTCGATCTGACTAACGTCAGTCTGGCCCTTTAGTATATGCTCCTGCATTACTCAAGTCCTCTGGCAAAACTGCCGCTGAGGCTGGCGATACGTCCATGGCGGGTATAGTCGGGGATCAGTATGGGGGAAGGGGGTCTTCCCTCCAGCCCCGCCTCTTTAAGCTGGCGCTGCCACTGGCGTACGTGCTCCAGGGTCAGTTTCCCCGGGCTTCGTCTCCCTGGCGCGCTCTGCTGCTGCCTTGCCCGCCCGTCGTCCGAAGACAAATATATCGAGAGTGGAATTGCCCATGAGCCGGTTTCGGCCATGTACACCGCCCTCTACTTCGCCGGCGGCGAAAAGGTTAGGGATGGTGGTCCTTCCCTGATCATCGATCAAGATTCCCCCGTTTTGATAATGCAGTGTGGGGTAGGTCAGTACGGGCTCCTTGCTCATATCGATGCCGAAACGCAGAAACTGTCGTAGCATGGCAGGCAATTCCCTGGCGATGGTTCCCGGGCCACGCAGCATGTCAACCATGGGCGAATCCAGCCACACGCCCAACTGTCCCGTAGGCGTAGTTATTCCCTTGCCGAGCTCCTTACACTCGCGGATTATGGATGAAGCCACGGCATCCCGGGTCTCCAAGGGGTAGATGAACTGTTCACCCTCGGCGTTCACCAGCTGGGCACCTAGCCCCCTGACCTTCTCTGTAACCAGTTGCCCCACGATTTGCTCGGGATAGGCTACGCCTGTGGGGTGATACTGCATTGTATCCATGAAGATAAGCTTTGCGCCGACGCGGTAGGCGATAACCAGGCCATCGGCGGTGGCGCCGTAATGGTTGGTGGTGGGGAAGCCCTGATAGTGCAGGCGACCCCCGCCGCCGGTGGCAAGAATTATTGCCTTGGCCCGCACCAAAACCATTTCATTGGTCTCGAAGTTAATTAGAACTGCCCCTGCTACCTGTCCCTCTTTGTCCATCACCAGTTCCACTACAGGAGCAAACTCCAACACATTTATCCCGCGGTTCCGCACCTCATCGCGCAGAACCCGCATTGCTTCCAGGCCGGTATAATCCCGGGCGGAATGCATTCTTTTTCGCGATGTCCCGCCACCGATCTCAGTCAGCAGCGTGCCATCTGGCTCCTTGCCCCACATCATCCCGAGGGATTCCAGCCAATGGATAACTCCAGGTGCATCACGAACCAAAGCATCGACTAACGCCGGGATGTTAGTAAAGCCACCGCCACCCATGGCATCAAGGTAATGGATCGCCGGGGAATCTTGAGGTTTGGTTGCTGCCTGGGTGCCACCTTCAGCCCCCACGGTATTCGCATCACCCAGGCGCAGCTTAGTCACCAGCATTACGCTGGCATCATTCTCCTGCGCGAGGAGGGCTGCAGCGGCGCCCCCTCCACCACCACCAATGACCAGGACATCTACGTCATAATCCACCGTATCAAGATCGATAATATCGGGATCGATTCTGCTATTACCCTCCAGCAGGTCGGCGAGTTCGTTTGGCGTGCGCTCACCTTTATTGGGTCCTATCTGTAATTCCCGCATCCCGCCAGCGATAGAATCGGGGTGAAAGCCCTGGAGAAGTGTTGCCTTTTCCTCCGCGCTTAGCACCGGGTAGCTTTCCTCAAGGCGTCGCTCCCTGGTGGCTATGACATTATCAACGCTTTCCTGCATTTCAGGTGGATACATCTTTGCTTCTCCTTCTGTTAGGGCTCTATATCACGCTCACCATAGCGGCGACGCAACTCATCATCGGGCATACCCATCAGTGCCTTGAGCTCATTATCGAACTTTCCGCTCTCTACTTCGGCCACACGCTGAGCCAGATGCTCCGCTTTGGGAGCTATATGGCGGCCGTATAGCCGGCGGCAAAGCAGCGCGATGTTATATTGCGGCAGACCCGCCGGGCATCTAGCTGAGCATAGCCCGCACATAACGCAGTCGAAGGATTTCTCTGCTACTCCGGCAATGTCACCCCGGATCGCGTTGGCAATATATTCCATTACCTCTAGATCCTGGGGGCAGCTCTTAGTGCAGGAGTTACATCCCATGCACGTTAAGAGAACAGGATAGAGCTGGAGCACCTGCTCTCCACTGGGATCAAGCTCTTCGATATCGTAGATTGCCTTCTCGGTAGGGAAGAAGGGTATTTGCGTCAGATACATATCTGGCTCAACAACGGTCTGGCAGGCAAGGGCATACTTTAACTGCGGGTCTCCCTTAACGCGGTAGATAGTGCCACAGGCGCCGCAGAAACCGCTGCGGCAACCTACACCGCGAATGAGCTGGTAGCCAGCATACTCCAGAGCATCCTGGATTGTCAGTCCCTGGGGAACCTGATAGCGCTTGCCCATGATATAAATGTCAATTAATTTCTGTATAGTCGCTTTTTGGCTCAAAGTACAGCCTCCTTATGCCGGGCAGCATGGCAGTTCAGGTTTACTGCTACCGGCATCATCGCGATATGTGTAGGGTAAACCTCAGCATGTACCGCTAGGGCAGTGGTTCTCCCCCCGAATCCCTGTGGTCCGATACCCAGGCTATTAATGCGTTCCAGGATTTCCTGTTCCAGATCCGCCATCTCCGGGTCTGGACTTGGCTCTCCTACACGGCGCAGGAGCGCCTTTTTTGCCAGTATCATTGCTTTATCCGCAGTTCCGCCGATACCGATACCAACGATAACCGGAGGGCACGGGTTAGAGCCGGCCTCTGCAACTGCGTTTACCACAACGTCAATCACGCCCTGGCGACCCTTAGCCGGGGTAAGCATATTGAGACGGCTCATGTTCTCGCTGCCGCCACCCTTGGGCAATACCACGATTTTTAGCTGGTCACCCGGCACCATATCCAGATGAATCATAGCTGGCGTGTTATCTTTGGTGTTCAACCGTGCTGAGAAGGGCTGGCTTACTATGGACTTCCTCAGGTAACCATCCTCATAGCCCTGGCGCACCCCTTCCTCCACTGCGGTGTAAAGGTCGCCTCCGGCAATATGCATATCCTGACCTAATTCAAGAAAAATCACCGCGGTACCGCAGTCCTGGCAAATGGGGATTTTCTGGTTGGTCGCGATACTGTTATTTTCCAGTATCTGATCAAGGACCTGCTTCCCCAGGGGGGATTCCTCTTTTTCCCTGGCTCGCTTTAGTGCGTCCAGGACATCTTCGCCGATATCGAAATTCGCCTCTTGACAGAGGCGTGCTACAGTTTCCGTTACCTGAGCACTATCGATCGTTCTCATTCTTATTCCAGCTTCATGATTTTAACTAGCTCCAGCACCGCATCCGCCGAACGCCTGAGCGCTGCACTCTCCTCCTCAGTCAGCTTCAGCTCGATTACCTGCTCCACCCCGTTGGATCCCAGCTTTGCCGGGACACCGACATACGCCCCGGCGATGCCGTATTCTCCTTCCAGGTAGGCCGAGCAGGGAAGTATTTTCTTTCTATCGAAGAGTATAGCCTCAACCATCTGCACCGTTGCTGCTGACGGGGCATAGTAAGCACTACCCGTCTTCAGCAGGCTAACGATCTCCGCGCCGCCCTTAACGGTGCGCTCCACCATGGCATCAATTGTATCTTTGGGCAGAAGTTCGGTGATCGGGATGCCGCCAACGGTGGTCAGCCTGGGGATTGCAATCATAGTATCGCCATGACCCCCGAGGAGGCACGCAAAAACGTCATCAACTGATACGCCGAGCTCCATTGCGATAAACGTCTTGAAGCGAGACGAATCCAGGATGCCGGACTGCCCCATGACGCGGTTCTTGGGAAACTTACTTACGTGAAGGGCCAGCTGCGTCATAGCATCCAGCGGGTTGGTAACCATGATAATCATACAGTTAGGTGAGTGCTTCACTATGTTCTCGGTAACTTCCCTGATGATTTTCATATTGGTGAGAATGAGGTCATCGCGGCTCATCCCCGGCTTTCGCGCTATACCTGAGGTAATGACTACGATATTAGAATCCGCTGTCTCCTCATAGACGTTAGTGCCGATGATACTGGAGTCGAAGTTCAAGATCGGCCCGCTTTGGAGAATATCCAGCGCCTTCCCCTGAGGCATCCCCTCGATGATGTCAACCAGCACCACATCGGCATAGCCCTTCTCTGCTACTCTCTGAGCGCAGGAGGCGCCCACATTTCCAGCACCAACAACTGTGATCTTACTACGCATTACTCAACTCCTCCATTTTTTCGATTACGGCATCGGCAACCTGAGAGGTTCCTACCGCCGTTGGATCGTTACGATCGGCCTTCATATCATACGTGACGTATTTACCTTCAGCTATAACCTGTGCTATTGCATTCTCCACCCAATCGGCAGTCTCCATCTCGCCAAGATGGCGGAGCATCAGTACCCCGGAGAGCATCATGGCCATTGGATTTACCTTGTTCTGACCGGCATATTTCGGGGCGCTGCCGTGAGTCGGTTCAAAGACAGAGATGTCATACCCGATATTGGCTCCAGGAGCGAGTCCCAGGCCTCCGATTAGGCCAGCGCAAAGCTCGGAGATGATGTCACCGTAAAGATTGGGCATAACCATGACGTCATGAAGTTGCGGAGAGCGTACCAGTTGCGAGCACATGCTGTCGACCATGTGGGATTCGAACTCGATGTCCGGGTAATCCTTAGCGACCTCGGTTGTGATTGATAGAAAGAGCCCATCGGTTTCCTTTAAGATATTCGCCTTGTGAACTACGGTTACCTTTTTACGGTCATGGGCTTTGGCATAATCGAATGAGTACTCTGCAATCCTTCGGGTGGCATTGGGGGATATCGCCTTGATGCTGAAGCTCGAATCCGCATCGACCCAGTTTCCATTTTCCTCAATAAGCATAGCGAGCTTTTCCGCCTCGGGCGTATTTCTCCCGCACTCGATACCCAGGTACAGATCCTCAGTATTTTCTCGCACAACTATAACGTCCACATTCTCATGGATGTACGGAGCTCCCTGGTAGCTTTTACACGGGCGGAGACAGACATAGAGGTCTAATGCTTTTCGTAGGGCCACATTAGCGCTGCGAAAACCCGTTCCAATGGGGGTAGTGATAGGGCCCTTTAAAGCTATCTTGTTTTTCCTGATGGAGTCGAGGAGATCATTGGGGAGTGGAGTGCCATACTTATCCTGTGCCTCTTGGCCAGCGATCGCCTTTTCCCATTTGAACTTGATACCGGTCGCTTCCAGCACTTTTACCGTGGCATCGGTTACTTCAGGCCCGATGCCGTCGCCTGATATCAGTGTGATAGTATAAGTCAATATTTATCTCCTTGCTACGACTAAAAGCTTCCGTGCTTCTTAATATAAGGGATAAGCCCACCCTCTTCAAGTATCCTGAGCATCACATCCGGGAATTTTCCTACGGGGAGTTCAATTCCGCTGGTAAGATTCTTCACTACGCTGTTTGCAAGATCAACCTCAAGCTCATCGCCGCCGTTGACCTTATCGGTATCACATATCAGGACGGGAAGACCGACATTGATGGCATTCCTAAAGAAAATGCGCGCTGCAGATTTCGCCAGGACAGCAGTCACGCCCGCCATTTTAATTACGACAGCAGCGTGCTCCCGGCTTGAACCAAGCCCGAAATTCAAACCTGCAACGACGAAATCGCCCGGTTTAACCATTGTACAAAATCCAGGCTCAACATCTTCGAGGGTGTGCTTCGCCAATTCCGGTAAATTACTCCTGAGATGGAAGTACCTTCCCGGGCAGATGTGATCGGTGGAAATATTATCACCGAATTTAAAGGCTTTTCCCCTTAGCATCTACATTAGCTCCCTGGGGTCGGTAATCTCACCGACGATGGCGCTTGCCGCGGCTGTTGCAGGGCTTCCCAGATAGATAAATGCCTCGGGATTTCCCATACGCCCCTTGAAATTACGATTGGCCGTGGAGAGACAAGCTTCACCATCCCCCAGCGCTCCCTGATGCACTCCGACGCAGGGACCGCATCCGGGTGGCAGAAGTACCGCTCCAGATTCAATAAGGGTTTGAATATATCCAGCACTGATCGCTTCTTTAAGCACATCCGAAGATGCAGGGGCTATAAGCAGCCTGGTTTTTGGGTGGCGTCTTTTCCCATTTAGTATTGCGGCTGCTACCGCCAGGTCGTCCAGGCGACCATTGGTGCAGGTACCAATAAATACCTGCGCGATTTTTATGCCCGCTAGCTCTCTAGCCAGGGCGATGTTATCTACCGAATGAGGTTTTGACACCGTCGGCTCAAGGCTGGAGGCGTCTATGGTTATCGCCTGCTCATACGTGGCATCAGGATCAGGGCTCAGAGCGCGAAAAGATGCCCCTCGGCCGCGGGATTCAAGATAGGTTTGTGTAGTCTCATCGGTGGGGAAAAGCCCTGTTTTTGCTCCCGCCTCCACCGCCATGTTAGCGATGGTGAAACGCTCTGCCATGCTCATGTTTCCAACAGCCTCCCCTGAGAACTCCAGTGATTTGTAGGTAGCACCATCAGAACCAAGCTTCCCTATAAGATGCAGGACGAGATCCTTGGCATATACTCCCTTTGTGAAGCGGCCGATTACCTCCACCTTGTAGCTCTCAGGCACCCGGAGCCAGGTCTTTCCTAAAGCAATGGCGATGGCAACATCGGTGGAGCCCATACCGGTTGCAAAAGCCCCTAACGCCCCTGCGGTCACCGTATGGGAATCAGCACCGAGGATCACCTCGCCGGGGTTAGCATAGAATTCTGCGACAAGCTGGTGGCAAACCCCCTCTCCCACATCGCAAATCTGCACCCCGCTCTTTTCGGCGAACTGGCGGAGGGTGATGTGGTCGTTGGCCAGCTCCCGTGAAGGACTGGGAGCGGCGTGATCAAGGAAGAGGATCGCCCTTTCAGGATTGTCTACCTGCTCGAGGCCGCTCTCTTTGAGCTGCCGCAGCGCCAAAGGGCCTGTACCATCCTGGACGAAGGCAAGGCCAACCCTGGCAATAATGATGTCTCCAGCATGAGCATCGCCATCCGAATTATCAGTCAGTATCTTTTCGGCAAGGGTCTTCCCCATAGTGCTAACCAATCACAGCTATGACATCATCCTTGACTACTCGATCCCCGGGCTTAAACATAATATCCTTAACGGTGCCGTCGATAGGGGCGGGGAGGACACTCTCCATCTTCATCGCTTCCAGGATGACGATAGTATCACCTGCCTTGACCGCTTGCCCTTGTGCCACTTCGTATCTAATTATAATTCCGGGCATGGGGGCCAGTACAGCGCCCTCGGTAGCAACTGCAGGGGCTTTATTAGTCTCTTCGGTAACTACGGGTTGCGCCGCTCTTGCAGGCGCTGCGCTGGCAACAGGTCGATTGACTACTTGTGTCCCTCCTGCAGGTTCAACCTCTACCTCGTAGTACTCATCGCCGACAAAAACATTGTAAGTCCTGAGCCCTGCTCCCTTTGGCGGGACGGGCTTCTCCGCCTTTTCCACCAGCTTACCGGCTTTAGCCTTGGTGATAAGTTCGTCCTCACGCTTAATATCCTCTAAGGATTTAGGTTTTGTATCCGCTGGCGGCTCCTCTAATCCATATTTCCATCTCAAATAGCGCATACCGGTTGTGGGGTAGAGGGCATAGGTGAGTACATCGCCGTCATCCCTGGCGATATCTTTTGTAGCTTCCTTAGCCTTCTCCATCTCTGGCTCCAGGATGTCCGCAGCGCGACCTGTGATAGGCTCCTCGCCACGCTCATATCCCTTAAGTACAAGCTTTTGTACCTCGGGGTCTATCTCCGATGGGGGCTTGCCGTAGAGGCCATAAACATAGTCCTTAACCTGGCCGGAGATCATCTTGTACCTTCCCATAAGGACATTTTGCACTGCCTGAATCCCTATGATCTGGCTGCTGGGGGTTACCAGTGGGGGGTTACCCAGCTCTTTTCTTGTTCTAGGAAGCTCTTCATACACCTCGTCTATTCTATCCAGCGCGCCCGCCTCCCTTAGCTGGGAGACCAGGTTACTCATCATGCCTCCTGGTATCTGGTGCACCAGCACACCGGTATCGATGATCGACATCTTCGTGGTGTTGAGGTAGTCGCGGTACTTAGGGGCGATGGATTCCATATATTGCCCCAGTTTGAAAAGGTGTGCCAGGTCAAGCCCCGTATCTCGCGGCGTTCCTTCAAGGGCGACCACAATAGGCTCAACCGCCGGCTGAGAGGTACGCAGGGCAAAGGGAGCCAGGGCGGTATCGATGATATCCACACCTGCTTCAGCGGCCTTTAGACAGCTCATTGAGGCCATGCCGCTGGTATAGTGAGTGTGGAACTCGATCGGTATCTTTAATACCGCCTTAAGGGCTATAACCAGATCATAGATGTCATAAGGTGCAGCAAGCCCGGCCATATCCTTGATGCAGATGCTGTCGGCGCCCATGTCCTGAATGGCGACTGCTTTATTGACATAATAATCTATATTGTAGATAGGCCCCCCCAAGCTTGCGTTCGGTAAGAGAGTAACACACTGTCCCCTGGATGTGTTTACCACATTCTTTAATCGCTTTAAAAGAAGCTTCAAAATTACGCAAGTCGTTAACCGCATCGAAGACGCGGAAGATATCAATGCCCACCTCGGCCGCTTTGTAGACGAAAGGTTTTACTACATCGTCAGCATAGTGGCGATAGCCCACCAGATTCTGACCACGAAGCAGCATCGAAAGCGGGGTATTAGGCATCAGTCGTTTTAGAATGCGTGGTTTCTCCCAGGGGTCCTCATTTAGGAACCTGGTAGGAACGTCGAAGGTAGCGCCCCCCCCATACCTCCATGGCGTAGAAACCCGCCTTATCCATCTCTGCGGCAATGGGTTCCATATCCTCCGTGCGCATCCTGGTTGCCAGCAATGACTGATGTCCATCCCGGAAGGTTGTATCCATGATTTTGAGAGGGTTTTTCTTTTCCATAAGATTTATCTCCTTTTAAGAGGGGTAACAGCACACGTTCCCAGTTGCCACGAAATACGCATCCTCATCGTTTCGGCAAGCCCCCAGTATTTCCAATAGCTCATTTCAATTTCGCGGCATCGCAGGTCGCGGCATCGCAGGTCCTGCCAGCATTTCCTCTTCCTCAAATCGGTCGATGGCTGCCATGATCGCCGCAGTGACCCGCGCTTTTTCCTGCATCCTTCCTCACTATAGCGGGATGTTGCCGTGTTTCTTGGGAGGATTTGAGTCACGCTTGTTCTGGAGCATCTCCAGTGCCTTTATCAACTTGGGGCGGGTCTCCCTGGGATCGATCACATCATCGATATAGCCCCGGGCCGCCGATACGTAGGGATTGGCAAATTTCTCCTTGTACTCAGCGACGAGATTCCTTCTCGTTTCCTCGGGATTATCAGATTTTTGGATTGCCTCCCTATGTATTATATTTACCGCGCCGTCAGGTCCCATGACGGCGATCTCCGCTGTGGGCCAGGCATAGTTAATATCACCGCGGAGATGCTTGCTGCTCATTGCTATGTAGGCACCACCGTAGGCTTTGCGGATGATTACGGTAATCTTTGGGACTGTGGCCTCAGAGTAGGCGTAGAGCAGCTTGGCGCCATGTCTGATGATTCCGCCATATTCCTGATCGATACCGGGCATATATCCCGGGACGTCGCAGAAAGTGATTATGGGAATGTTGAAGCAGTCAAGGAAGCGTACAAACCGGGCGGCCTTGTCCGAGGCATCGATATCGATACACCCCGCCGAAACGGAAGGCTGCTGTGCAACGATGCCAACCGATCGGCCCCCGAGCCTGGCAAATACAGTAATGATATTCCCGGCGAAGTGCTCATGAACCTCCATAAATTCGCCGTTATCGACCACCATACAGATTATTTTCTTCATGTCATAGGCTTTGGTGGCATCCTCGGGGAGGATATGGAGAAGCTCCTCATCCTTTCTATTGGGCTCATCGTTGGTTTCAACAAACGGGGCTTCCTCCATATTATTCCGGGGAAGGTAGCTCAACAGCCGTCGAACTTGATCCAGGCAATCATGGTCGTTTTCGGCGATAAAATGGCAATTACCGCTCTGACTGGCATGAACCATCGCACCACCGAGTTGTTCGAGGGTTACTTCCTCGCCCGTCACCGCCTTTATGATCTCCGGGCCGGTGATGTACATCTGCCCGGTGCCTTTAACCATGAAGATGAAGTCTGTAATCGCCGGGGAGTATACCGCGCCACCGGCACTGGGGCCCATGATCGCTGATAGCTGTGGTACCACACCCGAGTAGAGTGTATTGCGAAGGAAGATGCTGCCATACCCGGAGAGGCTCTCCACTCCCTCTTGAATCCTTGCGCCGCCCGAGTCGTTGAGTCCAATGAAGGGTGCCCCGTTCTTCGCCGCAAGGTCCATAGCCTTACAGATCTTCTCGGCTACTACCTCTGATAGCGAGCCCCCGAAGACAGTAAAGTCCTGAGCGAAAATATAAACAAGCCTGCCATTTACCTTGCCAAACCCGGTGACTACTGCATCGCCTACAAACTGCTTATCTCCAAGGCCGAATGCGGTAGAGCGGTGAGTAACGAATGGATCCAGCTCTTCGAAGCTACCCTCATCGAGGAAATAGGAAATACGCTCCCTGGCAGTGAGCTTGCCCTTCTCATGCTGCGCCGCGATGCGCTTTTCGCCCCCGCCCAGTTGCGACTCCGCCCTCAGCTTAGCTAGATTCTCTAACTTTTTCTCAATCGCCATATCCCCTCCCTGCAAGCATGTTTGTGAAAATCATCACATGGCAAATTATATAACTCTAAACCTGAAAATGCAAGAAAGGCGGGGCCATCTTTCCTGTTATCTCCCTGCGATAGAATCCGCTATCACAAGCAGCCTTCTTGCCCTGGTTGCGATGGGAATATCGATCATTTTACCGTCGAGGGAGGTTGACCCGAATCCCTGGGCTACAGCAGCCTCAAAGGCGGCTACTACTCTCCTGGCGTAGTCTACCTCCTCCGGTGAGGGACGGAAGATACTATTTACTGTCTCTATCTGGCTGGGATGAATAAGGCACTTTCCTTCGAAGCCAAGCCTTCGGGCCAGTGTAGACTCATTAATCAGTCCTGCCTCATCTCTGAAGTTATTATAAGGGGTGTCTATTGGGATAACATTGGCCGCTTTTGCAGCGATGACCACCATTGTCCTGGGATATAGGAGTTCGCTGCCATCCTCGGTGCGTGTTATGCCTGTGTCCAGGGTGAAATCCTCGGCGCCAAAAGCGATGCCCACCACCCTGGGGGAGGCGCTGGCGATATCGAAGGCATGGATAAGTCCCCTGGCAGTCTCCACCCATGGAATGAGCTTGATATGACCGGCAGTGATTCCCCCGTTCTCTTTCCAGACGCTCAATTATTGCTGCTATCTCCTCAATATCACGCGCTGAGGCGGGCTTGGGTTGATTGATGCCGTCGATGTCGGAGGTTATCACAGCCTCCAGGTCCTCCTCAGCCAGGCCGCTGGCGAGGGAGTTGATACGCACAAAGACCTTTCGCCCTTTTCGTTCTACTCCTGCTGCTGCTCCCTGTTGCGTTAACTCAGCTAGCGAATCCCTTACCTGGGCTCTGGCACTGGCTTTCTCTGAGATGGGCACCGAATCTTCAAGGTCTAAAACGAGTGCATCGGCAGGAAGATGCCGTGCTTTCTCAATCATGTTTTGCCGGTTGCCGGGGACAAATAGCAAAGTTCTCAGTAGCTCCACTTCTTACCTCCGTGATACCCAAGCCAGTATGGTGTCTCTAACTAAAAGTTGTCAAGTATTCTAAACCCTGTAAGCTTGTGCTAGAATTTAGGGCGATGAGCACCGATCTTGGCGTTACCGTATGTGGCGATCGGGAGTTCCGGTGGGGGGAGCGTACCTTCATAATGGGCGTGTTGAATGTAACCCCCGATTCCTTCTCCGGCGATGGACTGGGAAGTGACATCGCTGCGGCTGTGGCTCAGGCAAGACGCCTCGTAGCTGAAGGTGCTGACATCCTCGATGTGGGGGGTGAGTCCACCCGTCCCGAATCATCCCCGGTATCCGCTGATGAGGAGCTGAACCGGGTGATTCCAGTGATTGAAAAGCTGGCTAAGGAGATTACGGTGCCCATAAGCATCGATACCTATAAACCTGATGTGGCAAGGCGTGCCCTTGAGGCTGGAGCCGGGATGATTAACGATATCTGGGGACTGAGGCGTAATACAGAGCTTGCCCTGGTTGCAGCGGAATGGGGGGTACCTCTGGTAATTATGGCCAACCAGCGCGAAACCACCTACGATCAGATCGTCCCTGAGGTTATTTCCACCCTTAAGCGTGGCATTGATCTGGCGCAGGATGCAGGGGTGGCCCGGGAGAATATCATCATCGATCCTGGCATCGGTTTCGGCAAGACGCTTGAGGGAAACCTGGAACTTATCCGACGCCTGGGTGAGCTTAAAGAGCTGGGCCGTCCGATACTCCTGGGCACATCGCGCAAATCGATGATTGGGCTGGTGTTGGACCTGCCCCCCGAGCAGCGTTTAGAGGGGACAGCAGCCACCATCGCCCTGGGCATTGCCGGTGGCACTGATATAATACGGGTGCATGATGTGCTTGAGATGGGGCGCGTTGCCCGTATGTCCGATGCCATCATCAGGGGAAGGTGGGCTTAGATGCAGGTCTATCTTGGCATCGGCTCAAACTTGGGGGACCGCCAGGCTAATATGGAGAAGGCATTAAAGCTTCTTGGTGATACGCTCCAGATAGAGCTGGTCTCATCTATTTATGAGGCCGAACCTGTGGGATATATAGAGCAACCCGTGTTCCTCAATGCCGTTTGTCGCGGGCAAACAGAGCTTGGCCCATTGCAACTGCTTTCCCTGGTGAAGGGTATGGAGGCCAGCCTGGGAAGGGTGTCCAGCTTCCCTAATGCTCCCCGTACCATTGATCTTGACATAATATTCTATGGTATATGATTATGGAGACCCCCGAGTTGACCATCCCCCATCCCCGTCTGGAGGAGCGAGCCTTTGTATTGATCCCACTTCTTGAGATCGCCCCCGATCTCAGTCATCCGGTAAGTGGAGAGAGCATAAAAGATTTGGCGGCAAGGGTACAGGGGCGGGAAGGGGTAAAGAAAATCGGAGAATTGGGAGTTGGAGATGTATGAGATATAGAGGCATCCCTGCCACGTCGCTCCCGCCACCCTGTTTCTCGAAGCAGGCAACCCCGACAATGCCGTCGCCGTAGTCATGTGGACATAGCCCCGCCTAGCTGAACCACAACAAGAGTGGCTGCTTGACAAAACCACAGACCCATGTTATCCTCTCTTAATTTATTTATGGAGAGGAGGTGCGAAGATGAAAAAGCCTGAATTGCTCCTACTAATAGCTATCTGGAGATTTATAGCTGCGTCTCTGTTAGCCATCGGTGTCATCGCCATAGCTGTGTTTGCTTTTCCCGAGGCTGTTAGAGATGAGAATGCTGGTTCGCTCTTTGGTTTGAGCATGGCAATAATAGTGCTGCTTACGCTTATTAGCCTGTCAGTGGCAGCTGGTATCGGACTGATTAAGGGGAAATCTTGGGGGTGGATCCTGGCCATAGTTAACGCTGTTCTGGATTTGTTTAGCATCCCCTTCGGTACTGTAATTGGTGTGCTGTCACTCATCTACTTGTTAAGAAAAGAGGTAAGAGAGTATTTCGCAACTGCTGAGAAATAACTGTAGTGCAACACTTCCCGCCAAGTGAACTAAAGGGGCTAGCCGATAATGGGTAGCTCCTTACCTTAATAGCACAACCTCACGATGAAATTTGTGACAACTTCATGAACCGTCACCTACGGATTGACAAGGCTCCGAGTTTATGTTAACCTTCCGTAATTTATAGTAGCCTTAATAAATCCCGACAATTGTGGAAGGAGATTTGGAATGAGCGAAGAAAAGACAAGCAGCACGGGCCTTGATTCTAACATCGGGGGACTATTATCGTATGTGCTTGGCTGGATAACCGGATTGATATTCTTTCTTATAGAGGAGAAGGACGAGTTTGTCCGCTTTCACGCCATGCAGTCCCTAATTGTTTTCGGTGCTATAACCGTGGTAAGTATTGTCCTTGGCATACTATTCATGATCCCCTTTCTTGGTCCGATATTGGGGGCATTCTTTTGGATAGCCACTGTCGTGCTGTGGATTATACTCATGGTGAAAGCATATCAGGGGGAGCGCTATAAACTGCCTATTGCTGGGAACCTAGCTGAGAAATACTCGGTGAAGCGATAGTTCCAGCCACTTGACTTCGATTCCCGCTAAGAAAATTAGGGGTATTGAAATCCACAAATATCGCTACACCATTTCTAGGCCCTACCATCTACTTAACTATTATCGAGAATGAATACGGTTGACAATTAAATAAACATAGACTACTATTCACCAACACGTGGTAAAGGCGTACATTTAAAAGGGAGGAGCTATCATGAGCGTGATACGAATTATACTACTGATCATCGGAATACTATTAATTCTGGGGTCCATACCTCTTACATTCGGAGGTGGAACCTTGCTATGGATGGATCTTACACAGAAGGACGATGACGGATTTATCACTACTGAAACCGACCAGCTTGAAAAAGATTCCTACGCAATTGTGACTGAGCCCGCCGATATAGATTTGGACGAGGGATGGAATGTGGGTTGGGGATGGGGATGGAATGTGGCTCGGGATTTGGGCGACCTAGTCACCTTCAAGGTAGAAGGATCAAACAATGACGACTCCAAAGGGATCTTTATAGGAGTGGCTCAGGAATCAGATCTAATGGACTACCTTAACGATGTCGAATATGATGAGATCATCCACTTCAGCATCCATTCCGACGGCTTCGATGTGGCTTATAGGCATCACCCGGGTAATTCCTCGCCTACAGCCCCAACCTCAGAAACATTCTGGAGAGAGTCAACATCTGGCACAGGAATCCAGACTTTAAAATGGGAACTGGAGACAGGAACCTATTCTCTGGTACTAATGAACGAGGACGGGTCAAGTGATGTCGATGTAGATGTATCCGTTGGTGTTAAGGCTCCCTGGATATTCGGGGTTGGTATTGGATTTGTCGTAGGGGGAATCGGTTGGCTGATAGGAGGAATCTTTTTGGTTATCTTAGCATTTCGTGGACGGAGAAGATCGCAACCAGCGTAAATAGTACACGTCAAATAAACAAAGGTGAGCTGACAAATGAGACGAAGAACCTATCTCCTAGGTGAGTAACCCAGCCGTGCAAATCAGAGGGGGGGCTACCCGATATGTGTGGCCCCTTATCTTATTGCTCACAGCATTGACAGGCAAAGCTCCCCAGAGTATGCTCACACACGCAGAATGCATTTTTGTAAGCTATTCTGAAAATGGCCGAATCAAAGTAATCTTGGAGGAATACTCATGAAAGCAATTGTCTGCACCAAATACGGACCACCGGAGGTTCTTCAGCTCAGAGACGTAGAAAAACCTACTCCCAAGGACAATGAAGTACTGATAAGAATACACGCAACCACAGTAAGATCAGGGGACTGTAAACTTCGAAGTTCCACACATCCTCTCTGGTACTGGCTCCCCGCGCGAATTATGTTTGGTATTAGAAAACCAAGAAAAACTATACCAGGGGATGAGCTAGCTGGGGAAATTGAATCAATAGGCAAAGACGTCACACGATTTAGGAAAGGTGACCAGGTTTTTGGAAATATTTGGGTGATTAGTTTTGGTGGTGCTAATGCCGAGTATAAATGTCTACCTGAAGACTGGGTAGAAATAAAACCGGCCAATATGACCTATGAGGAAGCCGCCACCGTTCCTGTTGGGGGACTGACAGCATTGCATTTTCTAAAGAAAGGAGATATTCAGAGCGGACAAAAAGTTCTTATCTTTGGCGCTTCTGGAAGTGTAGGTACATTTGCAGTACAGCTTGCCAGGTACTTTGGGGCGGAAGTAACCGGGGTATGCAGCAGCTCGAATTTAGAAATGGTGATATCTCTTGGTGCCGATAAAGTAATTGACTACACTAAAGAGGATTTTACCAAGAGCGGCCAGACCTACGATATCATTTTCGACGCGGTAAGCAAGACTTCGTTTTCACGTTGTAAAACCTCACTAAAGCAAAGAGGGGTCTATCTTACAGTTGATTGGCCTCTTCTTCAAGCATTATGGACTTCAATGGTAGGTAGCAAGAAAGTAATATTTGGAATGGCAAGCCAGAATCCTGAAGATCTTATTTTCCTCAGAGAGCTTATTGAGGCGGGGAAGTTAAAATCGGTCATTGATAGATGTTATCCATTGGAACAGACTGCCGAGGCCCACAGGTATGTCGAAAAAGGACACAAAAAGGGAAATGTAGTCATAACTGTGGAACATAACGACAAAACCTAACAAAGCGCTGCACCTGACCACTGGAGGCCTGCCCTATAATGGGCGGCCCCTATCTTATCGTTCCCAACATTGAAAGCCTATCCCCACCCCATAACCCCCCACGCCGCCGCAGAACAGCTAATATGAGTCCTGTTATGTGCGTTCCGCAACGTGCTCGCCCCCTCTTTGAAAGCTTGCGGGGCCTCTGCCTGCTACGAACTTAATTGTTGTCGCACTACAGCCATGCTCTTGTTCCGCCGCCCTATTCCTATTGTCACCCCATCAGAGAAGCAGCGTCGCCTTGCCAGCATAATCTCTCTTTCCGAAGCTATGTTATAATTGGCAAAGATAGGGAAGGAGAAAGTTGTGTTCGTAGTAGAAGTGCGGGAACATTTCGATGCAGCGCACGCGTTGAGGGGCTACAAGGGGAAATGCGAGAACCTTCACGGGCACCGTTTTGAGGTGGTGGTAACGCTAAAGGCTACGGAGCTGGACGAGATCGGGCTGGCCTTCGATTTTTCGGTGCTCAAGCGGCATATCAGGGAGATACTGGCAAGCTTTGACCATACCTGTCTGAACGATGTACCTCCATTTGACGGTATCAATCCATCTTCAGAGAACATTGCTGCCACAATATATAAGGAGTTCCAAAAAAGGGAACTCCTTATCTTTAGTGTACAGGTCTGCGAATCTGCGGACTCTTGCGTTACCTATATACCCGACAACCCGGGTTAGGTTTTCGATTCTGATTCTTCAGTAATATCTGACGGGATCTCGATCTTCGTCACCGCCATTGTCCAACCGATCCAGAATCCAAGGGCCAGAACCACGAAAAAGCCAATCATTACGGGAACCGCAATGGCCCA
>PVMK01156880.1_pt1 | contig 42871 bp, 46 predicted proteins | sample 1853481 | NCBI WGS metagenome assembly PVMK01 (sample SAMN08533507, study PRJNA380276) | Marine sediment metagenome, whole genome shotgun sequencing project.
ACTAACAGAACACATGAGTTTGGATTAATTGGCATTTCAAATATTGATGCCGTGATGAAATTTTATTTGGAGTTGTGGAGTATTGGAGTACTGGATATGATCCATATTGTATTTGATGAGACTCAGAGAGATCCATCACTCCATTGCTCCAATATTCCAGTTTCTCCGTTTTAAGGATTTTCAACCATGGACAGCCCATTTCGGCCCCGGGGCCTTGCGATGTTGATCGGTAGTCTGCCTCTGGCGGATCATGTCGAGGCCTGTCAGCTTGTATTGGAATACACGCCGCAGATCCCTCTGTGGGTTCAGCTTCCGGCGCACAAAGAAGAAGCAATGATCGCCCAATTCATGCCGGGGTTGCCGGGGATTTGCTCGACAGGGGACAGGGTATACATTGATACCGATCAAGATGACTTTGATAATGACCTATTAAAGTTCTACGAAGACTATCTGGCTGTTGTGGAAGGCCACTGCGACCTGTCTGAGTCCAGGTTTGTATTGAGTGAAGACACCGCCAGGGGTTTTTTTGTCTTTGTTGAGAGCCTAAAGCGCCTTTCCACCCCCCCGGTTGCGGTCAAGGGCCAGGTTACCGGGCCATTTACCTTCTGTACCGCAATATCGGATCAAAACAAAAAGGCCATTGTTTACGATGAACAGGTACAGGATGCCGCTGTGAAATTGCTGGCATTGAAATCCCGCTGGCAGGTACAGCAGTTAAGCCGTTTTGGCTGCCCGGTCATTATTTTCTTCGATGAGCCCGCTTTGTCGGGTTTTGGATCTTCCGCGTTTATCAGTATTTCCCGGGATGGAATTGCCCAAAGCCTTGATGAGGTTATTGCCGCCGTGCATGCCGAAGGCGGTCTTGCCGGGGTGCATGTTTGCGCCAATACGGACTGGTCACTGGTTCTGGATTCAGCTGCGGATATCGTCAGTTTTGACGCTTATGCCTATTTTGATCGGTTTATCCTGTATTCAGACCAGATCAAAGAATTTCTGGATGCAGGCAAAATTATCGCCTGGGGGATGGTGCCGACCCTGAATCCAGATGAACTGGAAAACGCAACCACTGAGTCCCTGGTCAATCAGTGGAAGCAAAAAGCGGCGCAGGTCGAAAAGCTGGGCATTGATTCGGATCAACTGATCTCCCAATCTTTGATCACGCCCAGTTGCGGGGCCGGGTCGTTAAGTACCGGGTTGGCAATTAAGGCGTTGAAATTGACACAGGAAATCTCGCAGCAGATACGGCAAATTTCAGAAGACAGAGGTCAGAGGACAGAAGACAGATGAAAAAACTGGAAGATGAAGCGACCTATCTGTCATCTGTTTTCTGTAATCTGTAATCTGTTTACTGACACCTGACACCTCAAAAATGGGGTTTGTGGCTAATTTAATAAATTCAATATGGAGAGATTGCGAATGACTGAAAATACGAATAAAACTTTTACAGGCGCGACACGTTATATCCTCGATGACGAACTGGCCAAGATCGTAAACATATCCATGGTTTTGGAAATGCCGCTGCTGTTGAAAGGGGAGCCCGGTACCGGTAAAACCATGCTGGCCCATGCGATCGCCGGCAGCTTAAAGATGCCTTTGATTGTGCTTAATGTGAAATCCAGCATGAAGCTTATTGAGGCACTGTACCAGTACGACACGCTGACCCGACTCAACGACAGCCGCTTTGGCGATTCAACCCGTGATGTCAGCAAAATAGAAGACTATATTCGGATGGGTAAAATCGGGCAGGCGTTTACCTCAGATGTGCGAACGGTCCTGCTGATCGATGAGATCGACAAAGCCGATACGGATTTTCAGGATGACATGCTGGATGTTCTGGATCAGATGGAATTTGACATCATTGAAATCGATAAAACCATTACGACAGTAAACCGCCCGGTAATTATTATTACCTCAAACGCCAAAAAGGACCTTTCCGATCCGTTTTTAGGGCGCTGCAATTTTCACCATATTGCGTTTCCTGAGCCCGAGATGATGAGCAAAATTCTCACGGTGCACTTTCCGCAGATCGATTCCGATCTTCTGGAAAATGCGATTACCGCTTTTTATGCTGTGCGGGATTTCAGTGACATTGAAAAGCGGCCGGCCACACGGGAATTGATCAACTGGATTCGAGCCCTCAAGGCTGATCCTGATTTTAAACCCAAACAACTGGAAAAGGGCGATTTACCGTATCTGGGTGTGCTTTTTAAGAAAAGCCAGGATCTGCATAGGGCCCAAAGCATGATACATAGAAGAGGCGCGATTTAGCTGGCAAAAGGCTTATCGAAAGATCAAGATGTTGGTGTTGTTTATAAATGCCTAAAATGCCTAAATTGCCTAAAGTTATGGCGTCGCTGCGCTCCATCTTTTATTAAAATGGTCGTTCGACCCAGTCGTTAGACCCTGAGGCTCTCGAAGGGAGGCTCTCGACGGGCAGAATTCATCAACTTTAGTCACTTTAGATCACTTTTAACTTTAGCTCACTTGAAAACATGTTTGTCGATTTTTTTTACAAATTAAAAGATGTCGGAATACCGGTGAGTCCCACGTCTTTTTTAACCCTTCACAAAGCGCTGGGCTGCGGGCTGGTGAATTCGTTAGAGGACTTTTATACGGCGGCGCGGGCCATCCTGATTAAAAGTGAACGCTATTTCGATATCTATGATCAGGTTTTTGCCCACAGCTTTCAGGGAGCTGAAATGCCGGATCCTGAAGGGGTCGAGCTTGATGAGGTGGCCCGGATTATGCTGGAGAGCTGGCTGCAGAATCCCGAGGGGCTGGCTGAAATACTGGGCATGGATGAATCGGCCCTTATGAAACTGACCCCTGAGGAGTTAATCGAATATTTCAAAGAGCGTCTCAAGCAACAGACCGAAGCGCATCACGGAGGGGGCAAGTGGATCGGTACCGGCGGTTACTCTCCGGTCGGTCACTCCGGCTACCATCCCGGCGGCATGCGGGTGGGAGGAGTCTCCCGCAACAAGTCGGCGGTGAAGGTGGCAATGGATAGAAGATATAAAGATTATTCCCTGAGCGGGCCGCTGACAAGCGCCATGATGGGTGAAGCCTTAAAGCGACTGCGGAACCTGGTGCCGTTTGGTTCCAAAGATCAGATCAATATTGATGAGACCATCTACCAGACCATGAAAAACGGCGGTGAGATCGAAATCGTGTTTGACCGCTCGCTCAAAGATCGCCTGAAAGTGATTCTGGCCATTGATAACGGCGGCTGGTCCATGGATCCCTATGTGCCGGTCCTACAAACTTTGTTCGATTACGCCCGCGCCCAGTTTAAGGATGTTCAAACCTTCTTTTTTCACAACACCATTTACAGCACGCTTTGGAAAGATACGGCCCGATATAAAAAGCCTCAACCGATTGATCAATTTACGCGTCTTGATTCTGAAACCCGGTTGATTATTGTGGGCGATGCCAGCATGGCGCCCTATGAACTCATGGCCACTGACGGTTCCATTCATCTTGAGGATCGCAGCGGCCTGCCAAGCATCGAGTGCCTTAAATTTCTTGCCGCGACATTTCCCCATACGGTGTGGTTAAACCCGGTATCCGCTTCCATGTGGGACTATACCCGCAGCATTTCCCTTATCCGCGAGATATTTCCAATGTTTGAGTTGACCATCGACGGTCTGGAGCAGGCCGTCTTTCATCTCCTGTCTAAATAATTTAGCTTCTGGCTACTCGCTTCTGGCTACTGGCTGATAGTCTGAGGTTATTGACTGCCTGTTCAAGTTTTTTTTAGTTTGCAGATTCCCTATCTTTATGTTTTTAGCCAGAAACAAGTGGCCAGCAGCCAGCAGCCAGCAGCCAGAGACCAATGATCCCAGATTAAGGTTCCAGGTTGTACAATCTGCACGTATTGTCCCAGATGATCTGCGCCAGCTGAGCGGGATCTTGCCTGCGGACTTCGGCCAGCTTCAGCAGGACCGATTTGACAAAGGCGGGTTCGTTGCGCCGGGTGTGGTATTTTTCAGGGGCCGGGGTCAGATAAGGGGCGTCGGTTTCCACCACAAGGCGATCCGGGGGTATTTGTGTAACCATTTGCCGCAAGTTGGCCCCCCGGCCCTTGAGGGTCAGGATGCCGGTAATCCCGATATAAAAGCCCATGCCAAGATAGTGCTGCAATTCATCGGGATTGCCGCTGAAGCAGTGAATGACGCCGATCTGTTCTTTATATATATGGGCTTTGAGGATATCCAGAAAGCGGCCGTTGCTGTCGCGCTCATGGAAAATCATGGGAAGGCCGAGTTCAGCGGCAATTTCCAGCTGCCGAATAAACCATCTTTCCTGATCTTTGCGGGGAGAGTGCATGCGGTTATAATCCAGTCCAATTTCTCCCCCATGCCTTGACTTTCGGGCTTTCAGCCAGCTTTATCATAAAGTCAAGAGCGGCCGAATGGCATTGTTTGGCATCGTGCGGATGAAATCCGACCGAGGCATATAGATCCGGATGGGCTTCTGCCAGGGACACCGCCCGGGCTGCTGTTTTTTTGTTTACCCCCACCGTCAGTATTCTCATTACAGCGTTCTGATGGGCACGTTCGATGACCGGGTCCAAATCCTTCCGATAAGCCTTATCATCAAGATGGCAGTGGCTGTCGAATATTTTCATTGATGGGCCCCCTGGTTTGATTAAGATGGAAATACAAATTTTGTAGCCGCTGAGCTATATCAATGATCAATTCGATGATCAAGATTTTACCTTGATTTCAACCCCTGTTTCTGATTATATAACTCTCTTCGGCTGAAAATAGCCGAATCGTTGGTGGACGATCACGCCGGCGAAATAACGGCTGGGAGGTCTTTCCATGTTTAAAATTGTAAAAAGAGAAGAGATGTCCGACGGGACCGTAGTCCTCAATGATATTGAAGCGCCCAAGATCGCCCGCAAGGCCAAGCCGGGTCAGTTTGTGATCCTCAAGGCCAATGAAACCGGTGAACGCATCCCGCTGACCATGGCCGAAACGGATCCTGAAAAAGGGACCGTTACCGTCATCTATCAGGTGGTTGGCAAGTCGACCGCGCTTTTTAAGACCCTGCAGGTGGGTGACGGCTATCAGGATGTGATCGGACCCCTTGGGGCAAGGCGACCCATGTTGAAAAAGTCGGCAACGTGGTCTGTGTGGGCGGCGGCACCGGAATCGCCGTGTTGCATCCGATCACCCGGGCCTTTAAAAGAGATCGGCAACCATGTGACCTGTATCATCGGGGCCCGAACCAAGGATCTGTTGATCCTTGAAGACCGTATGAAAGCTGCTTCACATGAGCTGCATGTCTGTACCGACGACGGCTCTTACGGACACCACGGTTTTGTCACCGATGTCTTAAAGGAAGTGCTGGAGAAAGGAGAAACCCAGCAGGCCGTGGCCATCGGACCGGTTCCGATGATGAAATTCGTGTCCTTTGATGACCAAAGAATATGATGTGCCCACGCTGGTCAGCCTGAATCGATTATGGTGGATGGCACCGGCATGTGCGGTGGTTGCCGGGTGACAGTTGGCGGTCAAACCAAATTTGCCTGTGTGGATGGACCTGAATTTGACGGACACCAGGTAGATTATGACGAACTCATGCTCCGTTTACAGGCCTATTGTGAAAATGAGAAACAGTGCTATGAAGAATTTTGTATAATGGATTCATGATGATCTCGTAAAAAGTCAGAAAAGCAACCTTTTTACGAGTTCATCAATTTTGCACACGAACACACGATCGTAGGTTGGACTGAATTGCTCAAGTTTCATTTTGTTTGCGGAGGATAATATGGCGGAAAAAGCGACGAAAAAAGAGAAAAGAGAAAAGATTCCCCGGCAGCCCATGCCGGAGCAGGAACCCAAGGTTCGAGCAAAAAATTTTGATGAGGTTCCCTTTGGCTATAGTCCGGAAACAGCTATTAAAGAGGCCCAACGGTGTCTGCAATGCAAAAAGCCGGGGTGTGTGGCCGGCTGCCCCGTTGAGATTGATATACCGGGCTTTATCCAACTGATAAAAGAAGAAAAATTTACCGAATCCATTCGACATATCTGGCAGAAAAACAGCCTGCCGGCGGTTTGCGGGCGGGTATGCCCCCAGGAAATCCAGTGTGAAGGCCTGTGTATCGTCGGCAAAAAAGGGGAGCCGGTCGCCATCGGCAACTTGGAACGGTTTGTAGCCGATTGGGAAAGAGAAAACGGCACCGGTGCGTTACCTCCAAAAGCGGATCCCACAGGGAAAAAAGTGGCCGTTGTGGGTTCCGGACCCGCCGGCTTGACCGTTGCCGGTGATCTGATTGCCAAAGGTCATGAGGTAACGGTGTTTGAAGCATTTCACAAGCCGGGCGGCGTGCTCGTATATGGTATTCCCGAATTTCGGCTCCCGAAAGATATTGTTGCGCAGGAAATCAATTTTCTTGAAAGACTGGGTGTCAAGGTTGAACGCAACCAGGTGGTCGGGAGAACCATCACGATCGATGAGCTTTTTGAGGAAGGCTATGAGGCCGTTTTTATAGGGGTTGGCGCCGGTCTACCGGTTCTGTTGGATGTTCCCGGGAAAAATCTTATCGGCATCTATTCTGCCAATGAATACCTGACGCGCTCCAATCTGATGAAGGCTTACCTCTTCCCTGAGTATGATACGCCTATTATTAAGGGTAAAAATGTGGTTACCCTCGGTGCCGGAAATGTGGCGATGGACTCAGCCCGCACCGCTTTGCGTTTGGGCGCGGAGAACTCCCGCATCGTTTATCGACGTTCAAGGGTTGAGGTGCCGGCAAGGGGCGCCGAAGTTCACCACGCCGAGGAAGAAGGGGTCGAGTTCTTTTTTCTGGCGGCGCCAACGAAATTTATTGGAGATGATAAAGGCCGCGTTATCGGGATGGAATGCCTGCAGATGGAACTGGGCGAACCGGATGCCTCCGGGCGGCGTCGACCGGTTGCGGTAGAAGGCTCAGAATTTGAACTGGAGTGTGATCTGGTGATTGTGGCTGTGGGTACCGGGGCCAATCCCATCCTGACACAATCCACCGATGGCTTGAGTTTAAATAAATGGGGCTACATCGATGTGGATGAAAAGACTGCCAAAACCACCAAAAAAGGTGTGTGGGCCGGCGGCGATATTGTAACCGGTTCGGCAACTGTCATATTGGCAATGGGCGCAGGCAGAATAGCGGCCAATTCGATGCATGATTATCTCAGGCTCGGCTGGTAGCCGGTTTTCATTATTAAATGGCTATTTTTTCGTTGTGCGGTGTTCTCCGCGGATTTCAGCCTTCAACGTACTGCAAGTACGCCGAAAGCCAAATTCCTTGTGCAGCTTGTTGAACACATTCATGAAAAAAATCAAGACGTGAAATCCCGCCGACTGGCGGGGCTCATCGAAAAAACCTTTCATTTAGAAATCGAAAATCACATTATTTTTCTAAAAAAGAAATTCAAAATTTCAATAATATAAAAAAATGAAAGCCGTGCAGATTAGTGTCTACACGGCTTTTTCCTTTAGAAGAAAACCTATGCGCTTAGGCCTTTGCCAGTTTGTATGCCTCCGGTGAAAATCCCCTGCCCGCCGTAGCTATCCGCTAAGCCCCCGTCACCCGCAGAAGTTTGCTGCGGAGGATAAAAAGACAGGTCCTCCTGCCCCATGAGTTGTCTTCCTGAGACATGAACCGTCCGCCTGGGACCATGACTTGTCGTTTTCAGCCATGAGCCGGCACGGGCATGTTTCACTCTCTTCCACATAATACATGTTAGAGTCCCTAAATGCCATACCTCTGAGATTTCGCTTTGTGGCTATACGAAATCGGTTTCTCATTTGTTATTAAATGGTATATTTATCTTGACTTTATGTTATATTTTGGTATAATATCTCTATAAACAAAATTTTATGGAACAAAAGGGCACTTAAGCAACTACGAAAAATTCCAGCCAAAATCAAGAAAGCCATTATTACCGCTGTTGAAGATCTTCCAACGACTGATGGATGGCGTAACGTAAAACCACTCACCAATCACCAATATATGTATCGGTTGCGAGTGGGCCGCTTCCGTGTCTTTTTTGACATTGAACAAAACGAGGTGAAAATTTTCCTGATTCAGGAGGTAAAAAAGAGAGATGAGCGCACATATTGAACCGCAAATCATCATGCAGGATGGCAAACCAGCTTTTGCCGTAATCCCTTGGGAGGAATATCAAAAACTCACCCGCCACGATGTGGATGAAACAGATGTATGGATTCCGCATGAGGTCGTTAAGGCCAATGTTATTAACGGTGCTTCAATGATTCGTGCTTGGCGGGAGTACTTTGGCATGACCCAGCAGGAATTAGCACGACGGGCGGGAATGACTCAACCCGCGTTGGCCAGGCTGGAAAAGTCTGACTCCAATCCGCGGATCGGCACATTGAAAAAAATTGCAGCCGCTATGGACATCACAATTGAGCAGCTGACCGATTAAAATCAGGCCGGGACTCTAACCCATAACAAAAAAATGGAGCTGACCACAAAAGCCGAGCCGATTTTTATTTAATTCAAATATTTCAGCGGCTTTTGTGTCAGCTCATTTTCGACGTTATGCGAACTTTGATAAATCCTAAAAGACCTGGAGTGGTCTTTTTGTGTTTTTGGTCGTTTGCCTCCCCCCTGGGTCGAAACCTTACATTAAATCGGTTGACATCTATAATGGACATCGTTATAATATGATCCATGATACAATCTTTCAAAACCACAGGCACGGAAGACATTTTTGACGGTCTGGCATCCCAAGCTGCAAGAAAATGCTGTCCACAATCAATTTGGCCTGTTGTGCGCCGAAAGTTGGATCAAATCAACCGGGTTCAAGAGCTCAGTGAACTCAAGGTACCTCCAGGAAACCGTTTGGAGCGCCTAAAGGGTGATCGAGATAATCAGTACAGTATCCGGATTAATCAGCAATACCGAATTTGTTTTACATGGGAGGAAGGCCATGCCTACGAAATCGAAATCACAGACTACCACTAATGGAATTGTTGGTCGGCGACTCCCCCGAAAGCGTCCGCCAACCCATCCTGGGGAGATGCTTTTCGAGGAGTTTGTTAAGCCCCTTGAGCTAACACAGGCAGAGCTCGCTCGCCGTCTGGATGTTTCGTACCCTCGCCTTAACGAAATCATCAGGGGGCGACGTTCGGTAACTCCAAATACCGCTTTGCGGCTGTCTCGTGTGTTGGGTATGTCAGCAGATTTTTGGTTGGGTTTACAGCAGGATTGGGATCTTTGGCACGCCATGAATAGTCACGAAGCAAAGGGGATTTCTCGGCTAAAGCCAATTTTAAAAATTGTCGCATAACCAGACGCTCAAGCCGGACCGGACGAGCCTGCGCCGCTTAGGAAATTTCACCAATAAAAAAAATCACCGTCTTCAAGTAAAGCCCTGCAAGCTCCGGCCAGCCGCTTAGCTTGGTCGTTGGGCGGTGCAGAAGGAGGGATAGCAGTGTCAGTTGATCGTCCATACCGTAGAACCTGTCGTCAGTTCGTCGATGGTAGTTACACGGAAGGTGGCCGTTGGCAGTACATGATGCACCCCAAATTTTCTCAATCTCCGGAACATTACATTCGTGCGTTTTTAATAATATTGAAAGATCTCCAAGTGCTATTTGATTACGTCGAACCAGCCGACAAGAATCTTGCTTGCTACTCCTACCGAATTCACGCTCTATTACTTCGTGCTTGCGTGGAAGTTGAGGCCAACTGCAAGGCGATCCTTAAGGAGAATGGTTATAGTAGATCTGGCGATTGGAACATGGACGATTACAAAAAAATCGAAAAGACACACCTTCTTTCATCATACGAGGTCAAAGTTCCAAATTGGAATGGGACAGGCGCAACCCGCTCGCCATTCTCGGCATGGTCAACTGGTGGTTCTCTCCCTTGGTATCAGGCTTACAACATTACAAAGCATGATCGCCACTCCGCATTTGAGGAGGCTACTTTCGAGCATCTGATTGACGCATGTTGTGGGCTACTCGTTCTTTTATCCGCTCAGTTCGAGACAAACGACTTTTCGCCTGGGAACACTCTCCTGGCGATAGAAGGACCCAGTGACGGGATGGAGAGCGGCATCGGTGGATATTTTCGCGTTAGATTTCCCGCAAATTGGCCGATGGAATTGCGATACGATTTTGACTGGCAAGAGCTGAAAAGTGAGGCAGACCCGTTTCAGAACATTGAATATTCAAAGATCGCCTAACATGTCGCTTGAGACCGAACACAACCGCCGCTCGTTCCTCGCTCTGGCTGTGTCGGCTCAGCTCAGCGTTATGCCCCTTAGAAAAATATTTCTGGCCTCTTGACATAAAAACAGTACACGTGTATTATACGTGTAATTTATAGGGAGGTGTTTGTGATGCAAAGGAAACTTACATTGACGATAGATGAGGATGTCTATAACGGCTTGCGGGCAGTCATTGGACCACGAAAAATCAGTCGTTTTATCCAAGAGTTAGTTCGCCCGCATGTTGTCAAGAATGATATGTATGCTGCATATAAAGAGATGGCTGCTGATCAGGTCCGGGAATCCGAAGCCCTTGAGTGGGCCGAAGGCACATTTGGAGACATAAATGATGAAGAGAGGTGATGTGTGGTGGATTAATTTTGACCCTTCCGTCGGTGGTGAAATCCGCAAGCAGCGACCGGCGGTCCTTGTAAGCAATGATGCTGCCAATCAGTTCCTTAATAGAGTCCAAGTCATGCCCCTGACGAGTAGTGTTAGTAAACTCTACCCAAGCGAAACATATGTAACTTTTCGTGGGAAAAAGGCCAAAGCTATGGCCGATCAGCTTACTACAGTGAGCAAGAAGCGGCTAATAAATCCGGCTGGATCGATTTCCTCCACTGAGATGGAGGGTATAGGCCAGGCTATCAAGATCCAGCTGGATCTTTAAGGCAGAACAAGTCATTTGAGCTAACGCCTAATATCTTGCGGCTTTGGGCATTCTTGCGGAGAGCATGGAGCATGGGGACGCCCATAAAATTATAAGTTTCTAGCTTGAAACAGCTTTGATTTTATAGGCGTACCTAATTAAATTGAAACCCTATGCGCTTTGCTCCATGCGTTATGCCTCGAATTTTTCCACCCAGGATTCAAAGCGCTGTACTTTGTCTAGTCCGTAACGGTTTAAATTGTCGATGATTTCCGCGATGGATTTTTCGGATGGCTGCGAGCTGCCGTTTTTGGAAAAAAATTTATCCGCATAACAGATGATCTGCTCTTCAATAGATACCGGTATCATATCGCGGTTGGGCAGCGGCAGATGCTGTTGCCGGATGTCGGCGGTACTGATACCGGCACCGATATGTCGTTCGCAGACCAGCGCCAGTTCGGGATGCCCTTTCTTTTTTAACAGCTCACTTCCCAGGATGCCGTGGCAGATATAGGGATGTTTTCCGTAACAGCCAAAACCCGGGCTGTGGGTTAGAAATATACCGATATCATGCAGCATGGCGGCCGTGTTGATAAACTCCAGGTCCGGCTTCAGACCGGGAACCTTTTTGGCGGCAGCCCGGGCCTTATTTGCCACCTGCTTGCCATGCTCAACCAGAATTTTATATGCTTTTGAGCGGGTATCGTAGTATTGCGCTAAAAAGTCAATCGGGTTCATATTAATAGACCGCTTCGCAGGAGCGCTTCGCTTGAAGAGCACTACGTTTTAGGAGCGCTGCGCTTAAAGCTCGTTTCATTTTCAGCGGGAATATTTGTTTTATAAAACCTAAAGTTCCGAAGGAACGCTCCTCGAGGCCTGAAAGGCCGCTCCTCTAGTGCTGCCGTTAGGCCGCACGATCATTGAGCGAAGTGAAATTACTTGTGTTTTTTAGCGAGTAGCACCCCCTCGATAAACGCATCGATGCCGCCGTCGAGCACATCGTTGACGTTGCCGATATTCAGATTGATGCGGTGATCCTTCACCATCTGGTAGGGATGCAGGACATAAGAACGAATCTGACTGCCCCAGGCGATGTCATCCTTGCTGTCGTGAACCTCCTGGAGTTTTTCATCTTGTTTTTGTTTTTCATGCTGGTGGAGCCGTGCTTTCAGTACTTTTATAGCCATATCCTTGTTGCGGTGCTGGGATTTTTCCTGCTGGCACTGCACGACGATCCCGGTCGGAAGGTGGGTGATGCGGACGGCACTGCAGGTTTTGTTGACATGCTGACCGCCGGCACCGCTGGCGCGGTATACATCAATTCGCAGATCTTTATCTTCAATATCGACGACAATTTCCTGGTCCAGCTCAGGATAGACGAACACGGAAGCAAAAGAAGTGTGGCGTTTACCGCTGGCATTAAATGGAGATATTCGGACCAGGCGGTGTACCCCGGTTTCCGATTTTAAATAACCGAAAGCATTTTCCCCGCCGGCCGTAAATGTCACACTTTTTATGCCGGCCTCATCTCCGGGCTGAAAGTCAATCAGCTCGATCTTATAGCCCCGGCGCTCAGTCCAGCGGGAATACATTCGAAATAACATTTCAGCCCAATCCTGGGCTTCGGTCCCGCCGGCGCCGGCATTGATGGATACGATGGCGTTTTTACCATCGTCTTCACCGGCGAGCATCAGCTCCAGAGATAGGGCCTCAATTCTCTGATCCAGGCCGGTGATTTGCTGGGTGACTTCGGTCAGAGTTTCTTCATCAGATTCATCAACTGCAAGACCCAGCAGAATTTGATTTTCTTCCAGATCGTCTGTCAGTTTTTTGAATTTTTCAATTTTATTTGAAAGTGATGTGCGCTCTTTCAGTATGGGTTTGGTTTCTTCCGGGATTGTCCCAGAATCCATCTTTGGCGATATACTGTTCGATTTCAGCCAGGCGTTTTTCTTTACCCGCAAGGTCAAAGATAGCCCCGCAGGTTTACCAGTTTTTGTTGAAGATCCTTTAAGTTTTGTTTGAGTTCCACAGACATTTTGTTTACCTCCCTCTATCGGTTGAGCTCGTTGTCCTTTTAAGCCGGTTTTCAAAAAAAGAACGTAGGGTCGGCCACTGTGCCGACCGGGATCAAGCGGGCACGGACTTCGGCGAGCTCAGTCGAGCCGTGGCCCGTACTACCCTTGCTACAGCTACCGAGGCTTTTTTTGAACTCTCAGCGCATATTTGCCTAACTCAAATAGTATACCAAAAAATGCACCCACCAGGCAAGCCAAAGCCAACAAGTCGCCGAAACGGGTATAAAAGGTTATGTTGCGGATCAACGGTAATGTGCGGGTCACCGCTGCCTCCTCGAGCAGAGGGGTTGATGTTAGGATCCTGCCCACGGGGTCGATGAAGCCGCTGATACCCGTATTGGCCGCCCGCGCGAGTGCCCGCCGATTTTCCACGGCCCGAAATATAGTCATGGAAAAATGCTGGTAAGGCCCGCTGGTTTTACCAAACCAGGCGTCGTTGGTGATGTTGATCAGCAAGGCGGCGTCGTTTTTTGCCATTGCCCGGGAGAGCCCGGGGAAAATGATTTCGTAACAGATTTGTACTCCCAAAGCATCCTTTTTCCAGGGCAGGGTCTTGCCGGGTTTTCCGGCACGAAAATCACCCACCTGGGCGACAATCTTGCCTAAAAAGGGGAGCCATTTTTTAAAGGGAACATATTCGCCATAAGGGACCAGGTGGGCTTTGTCGTATTTGCTGATGTTTTTAGCCCCGGGACTGATCAGGTAGGCACTGTTATAATATATGACACTTTTGTCCTGACGCGTAAAGGATGGGCTTCCGATGAGAAAATCGATGTCTGCCTGTTGGATGCCTGCCAGGACGTTTTCCGTTGGACCCTTGTCGTAAAACAGATAAAACGGCGTGGCGGATTCGGGCCAGACGATCAGATCGGGATTTTCTGATTTTGCCGCAAGAGATAAGCGCTGGTACGTTTTGATGGTAGCGGCTTGAAATGCAGGGTCCCATTTTACAGCCTGATCGATATTTCCCTGGATAACGGCAACACGGGCAGTCGGTGATGCGGCAATCAGATGGTCGGTTGCCTTAATGCGCCATGCGCCATAGATCCAGGTGAGAAGGAATCCTGCGGCAAAAAGCACGCATGCGCCAAACAGCACCGGCTTTGAAACCGGTCTGCTGCGCCACATTTTTGGGGCGATAAATGCGATGGCTAAAAAAACAGCCGTGTTACCCAGGGCAATTAAAAAGGAAACCCCATATGCGCCAAACAGGTCGGCGATTTGAATCAAATGGTGTCGCAGATACTGGGAGTGTCCCAGCAACGCCCACGGAAATCCGGTGAAGATAAAGGTTCGGATATATTCCAGCGCCACCCAGAGCAAGGGCATTGTGATCAGGCAGCGCACGGGTGTGGCGCCGATGGCGGCAAGGGCCATGGAAAAAACAGCCGGGAAAAGTGCCAGAACCGCTGCAAAGAGAAACAGTATCGCAACACTCAGGTATAATGAAAGATACCCGTAGGTTCGCATGACGGGCACGACCCAGTAAAGCAGTGACACATAATGAACCAGGCCGGTGATAAAACCGATCCGAAAGCTTTTTCTAACAGAAAGATTCGCAATTGCCGCCAGCAGCGGTACCAGCGCAAACCAGGCCAGCCAGTCCAGTCCGATCTTGGGAAATGCGGCGGTCAACAGCAGACCGCTTAACGCTGCCAGCAGCATATTTATTCGATCTGATTTCATTATATCAATTTTCGCCTTTGATATTTGCTACTACATATTGTATGTTTTTTTAAATTAAATACAACAAATACCTGACTATGGATATTAGAAAACTTTCACTGAAAATACTGCGCGATCGGATGGCCATTTGCCGCTTTGAACCCACGGCACCGCTACCGGACTGGATTGATGAACCCGGCTTCTATTCGATCACCCGCACCGAAGAGGAACTAACCATTGTCTGCACGCAGACGCTCCTATCCCCGGGAACAACCAGCGAGACCGGCTGGCGATGTTTTAAAGTTGAAGGGCCGTTAGACTTTTCTGAAGTTGGCATTATCTTTTCTCTAACTGAACCGTTGGCTAAAATTGGTGTTTCTGTATTTGTCCTGTCGACTTTCGATACGGACTATTTTATGGTTAAAGAAAAAGATCTTGCAAAGGCGATCGATGTTTTAACTGCCGCTGGACACCAGGTGAAGACAGAGGACTGAGTGCAGAGGTCAGAGGTCAGTAGGGGTGGGGTTTATCCCCGCCCAATCGATCTATATGGCACGCAGGCGGAGGTAAACCCCATAAGCGCTAAGTTATTTATAAGCTGGGGGAATGTAGAAGGTTTACTGAAAAAAATGAACATCGAACATCGAACGTCCAACATCGAATGTTGAATGGGAAAAGATGAAGAAACCGAAGAATTAATTAAAATATTCGTTACGAGTATCAAAACTGCCGTTCGACAGGCTCACGGCCCTGAGCGGAGTCGAAGGGCTGAAAAGAAACGGAAATAGTCGTTGAATTTTCGTTATTGGAAGTTTGTTTTTCATTCGAAGTTGGACGTTGGACGTTCGATGTTCGATGTTTAATTTGTTCAATGTTGGACGTTCATCTTTCAAAACAACCCTGTATGGCAGAAATGTAACCTGTGAATGTTTACAAAACAACTTAGCGCTTATAGGGGTAAACCCCGCCTCTACATTTTTTAGATTTAATTGATAACCATAGGGCAGCCCACCGTGGCTGCCTTAAACCAGTAGCCAGCAGCCAGCGACAAGCAGCCAGTGACCAGCAACCAGTAACGAGGAAAGGAGTGAAAAATGTATGTAACTTTTTATGGTGCTGTACGGGAAGTAACCGGCTCGATGCACCTTTTGGCAACAGATGAAGACCGGGTTATCCTGGACTGCGGATTATTCCAGGGCCGCCGTAAAGAAACTGCCGAAAAAAACAGAGTCATCCCCTTTGACCCGCGAATGCTTACCAATATTGTGCTGTCGCATGCTCACATCGATCACTCCGGCCGAATACCTTTGCTGGCCAAGCACGATTTTACCGGTCGGATTATCTGCACGCGCGCCACCGCTGCGGCCAGTGAATATCTTTTGCGCGACTCCGCCCACATTCAGGAATCCGATGCAAACTACCTGAACTATAAAACCGCGCGGAATACTTTGAGAAAGATGCATTCATCTAAGGGCGGTAAAAAAAGCGGGAATCGTAAAGACAAAGAAATAAGGAAAGTTTTAAAGAAAAACCGCCACGGGCTAAATCTTGATGCCATTGAAGAGGTCATCGAAAGGCATCATCTGGAAAAAGTCGAACCGTTGTACAGAATGGTGGATGCCGATGAAGCCCTTGAGGTGTTTGACGGGTATCCTTACCGGCACCCCATATCCATCGGTAAGAACCTGACCTGTACCTTTTACGATGCCGGCCATATTCTCGGATCGGCCTTTGCCCTGATTCGCGCCCGTGAAAACGGCCGTGATTTGAGAGTATGTTACACCGGTGATATCGGGCGCTTTGATAAGCCGATCATTAAAGATCCGACAATGGATTTTGGCGAAGAAGATCAGCAGATTGATTTGCTGATTATGGAAAGCACTTACGGGGACCGATTGCATGAGCCGGTTCAAGATCTAAAACCGCAGTTAAAAAAGATTCTCATCGAAACCCATGAACGCGGTGGTTCGGTTATCATTCCGGCATTTGCATACGGCCGCACCCAGGAGCTGCTGTACACGCTGCATGAGCTTTACGATGCCCGTGAGGTACCGCGCATGCCGATTTACGTCGACAGTCCGCTGGCAACCAAAATTACCCGGGTTTTTGGGGAGCATCCGGAAGTTTTTGATGAGGAAACCCACAGCGCATTTCTGGAGCAGGGCAAGAACCCGTTTTCAATGGACAAGATCCACTTTGTCGGATCGGTTGAAGAATCCATTGCACTCAACCACGAAACGAAATCCCACATTGTGCTTTCGGCATCTGGAATGTGTGAGGCCGGGCGCATCCTGCATCACCTGCGGTACAAAATTCACAATGCCAAAAATACGGTTCTGATGGTCGGCTACCAGGCTCAGAATACCCTGGGCCGGCGAATTCTTGACCTGGGCCTTAAATATGAAAAATCCGGTCGTAAAGGTGCCCCGCCGGTCGTGAAGTTTTTTAACAAAGAGTACCCGTTGAAAGCGCATGTTGTCAGACTGGGTGGATTCAGCGCGCATGCCGACAAAAAGGAAATGCTGCATTTTCTTAAAAAGTCCAATTTAAAAATAAAAAAGATCGCCCTCGTGCACGGGGAAGAAGATCAGATCCTGTCATTTGCCGAGTCTTTGAAAAAAGAGGGCTTTACAGTGATTGTACCCAAACTTGGTGAGTCGGTTGAAGTCAAATAAGAATAATTTACCACAGAGAGCACAGAGCACACAGAGAAATAATTATCCCAAACCGCCGGCAAAGCACCATTGCAAATATCGCTAGTGTTCTGTGTTAGATAATTTTCATATATCTATAAAACCTAACAAGTGGAGCTGACGGCGTGAAGACCGCGGGTTTCACGCAAAAGGCCGTGCAGACTCGGCACTCAACAGGGCCGCAGCTCACCTCCACGTTATCCATATAATTCAAAACAATTCGGCAGATGATTGATTATTTCTGACAAATGCGTTAATTTTACCCATGAGCGACACATTTATAGCCATCCTTGAGCTTATTGCGCGTAAAGAAATTGTCATTTCAAATCACGGCTATGATGAATTGGCCGATGATCTTATATTTGTCCGGGATATTTTAGCCGGCATCAAGGAGGCAATTGTGGTTGAAAATTATCCGGAATATCCAAAGGGGCCGTGCGTTTTACTGTTGCAAAAAGATTCCCATGGAGAACCAATTCATGTTGTATGGGGTATCCCAAAAGGTGCATCCTCACCAGCTGTACTGGTAACGGCCTATAGACCAGATCCCGATGTATGGTCTAAGGATTTCATGAGGAGAAAATAATGAAAAAAAGAAAGTACACAAAACTTGTTCACGAAGGGAAATATGTTGCTGAAGTTGATATTGAATTGATTGATACTCCTGAGGGGTGGTCACCATATTTAGCCCTTGAAGATGCCTACAAGCTTGATGATGTTCGTGAGGCACTACGCAAGGGTGATCTGGATACAGCCGGCCGTTTAGCCCGTCTTTATACACTCAAACCAGTGGCCGTCTAATATGACTTCAGCAGTTAGAGTATCTGATAAATTGGTTCGAGAAGCCAAAATATACAGTAAGATTGATAAACGATCTGTAACCGGACAAATTGAACACTGGGCAAATATCGGAAAATGTGCTGAAGAAAACCCGGAACTAACCTATAGTTTAATTAAGGAAATTTTAATTGGTCTTGCCGAATTGGAACACGGAGAATCTTCAGAATACAAATTTGGATAGGTTCTTATGAAAGTCTTGCAATCTCGGTCATTTGAACGGAAAGTCAAAAAATTCACAAAAGCACAAAAAAGGATCATATACTTTACGCAATAAAGGGTCTCAGATTACCGGCCGCATCAAAATCCATCTCTCTTTTTGGGATCACAATCTCAAGGTCGTCGCGCTTTGAGGTTTCATCTTCATAGGCTTGCGAGATTTCAACTTCACTCAATAGCGATGTATTTTTTATACGCATGATCTTCAATTTTTCCCTGGGAATCAAGCCAACGCATTTGATCGCGATCTCAATGGCCTCATAATCATTTCTCAATGTGAGCGGGATTTTGCCCATTTCCGGGCAAACACCGGTAATGGTGTTCATGTTGAGTGCATCCATGTCAATTTTGTCGAGCAGGCGCCGGGTAATTATATCGGCGATACCGACCCCCACGGCATTTCCCTCCGAGCCTTCCGTTAAATCACTGACCACAATGCGCTTTATTTTGGGGCGTTCCGGTTCTGCGGTCACCAGCGGCAGGCCGATCCGTCCGACCACCTTCGTGTCAAAGCCGGTACCACTGATTTCTTTTCCCATTTCATCGATAAGAATAATGTCGGCTTCATCAAAAGGCAGGGCCGGTGCATAGGCTTTGGCGGATGTGAGTAATGCTTTTTCCATTTCTGCAATGTTTTCCTTTGGAGCGACACCGATATGGGCGGTTTGTCCATAGCCGTTTTCCACCGTTCCCACGCCAAATAACAGATTTGCATATTGCATCACTTTACGGGCGACGGTTAGGATTACTCTGGGGTAGCCATACGTCAGCATGGCCTCGTGATAGGTGGCGGCGCCTTCTTGCTTGCCCAGACCGATGGCCATCATTTTGAGCAAGCCGCTTTCAAATTCGTGTTCGAACTCGGTGTGCTTCTTAATGCGGTTAATCAGAACGATATGATCTGCTTCAGACGCCAGTTTGTCGAGATAGACCGGGATGCGGTCCTCGGTCTCGCCAATCGGCACGATTTCAAGGGAAGATCGGATGGGCGCAGCGACGTCTTCTTCAACAATTCCCAGATGCTTCAACACGCGCTTTTGTCCGGCTGCCGTCGCAGCGCCATGACTTCCCATTGCCGGAATGAGAAAGGGATCCAGTTTTAATTGTTTGAGAAAAGAGACCACCGCCTTGACGATAATGCCATAATTGGCTATCCCGCGACTGCTGCAGGCCACCGCAACCGTCTGTCCTTTTTTGACAGAAGGTTCCAGCTTTAAGTTCGCCAATTGCATTGTAATTTCCCCGGGAATATTGTCCAAAGCGGTATCATCAAAAGTTTGCTTGATACGCAGCATGAGCGGAAAATCCATCATGGTTGTTTTCCTTTTCGATTTAGACCACTATAAAATCACACAAATCACCAGATCGTTTACATTTGTGCCTGTCGGTCCGGTGATGACGGCATCACCGGTGGCTTTCAGCACCGTTGCGACATCGTGTTCCATGAGCTTTTGAAACAAATCGTGTCCCTTTTGCGCCGCCCTTGTTAGCGTTGATCCATCCGTGAGCGCGCCTGCCAGGGCCGTCGGGCCGTCGGTGCCGTCCGTATCCAGCGCAGCAGATCGCGATGGGATTTTTTTCGTCTAAATCCAGACAGGCGCCAACTGCCAGCTCCTGGTTGGCGCCACCTTGCCCACGGACGGGTCCTTGGATTCGTACGGCGGTTTCACCGGTGGCGACCAGCGCGCACGGTGGGCGGGCCGGATTGCCGGACAATTTAATTTCGTTTGCAATTGAAGCGATCGTACGTCCTACTTCCCGGCTTTCGCCACTGAGCAGGGTCGTCAGTAACACCGGGGTTAAGCCGAGCGCTTTTGCCCTTTGCGCGGCCGCTTCCCAGAGCGCGCGTGTCTTTACCACCATACAGTAATATAAAGGTTCATTCGAAAATGATTTGGGCGTCTCTTTGTCCGGCGTGGGATGAGAAAGATAATCACGTACCTGCTCGGATACGTTTTGCCACAAACCATATTTTTTTAAGACCCTTTCAGCATCTGCCAGGGTGGTGGAATCCGGGCTGGTCCAATCGGTATTCCATTCCATGGAATCGGTCTTTTCATCCGAAACCGTCAGGCTGATGACCGTCGCCGGGAGCATCTGCGGTGCCAACCGGCCCCCCTTGATGCGCGAAAGATGTCCCCGGACCGTCATGATTTCAGTCACATCCGCGCCGCTGTGCACCAGCAATTGATTAATGGTGACCTTGTCATTTAAAGAGATGCCCTCAACCGGATAGACGCACTGGGCCGAAACCCCGCCGGACATCAAACAAAAAACCATATCCCCCGGCCGGCCTTTTCAGCAACCTGCCATACGGCTTTACCGGCTTCCAGGCTGGTTTCGTCCGGGATGGGGTGTGCGGATTCGGCCACCCGTATTTTTGTCAGGGTCCCCATCGTTTCAAAAAAAGGCTGCTTCTGCCCTTTTTTGATGGCAATAAACCCGTCGGTGATGCGATCGCCTAAAATTTCTTCTAGCGCAACGGCCAGGGGATAGGTTGCTTTGCCGCCCCCAATCGCATAAATCTTATTCACCGTATTCAGATCAAAAACATCTTCGCCGACCTGAAGCCTGCTGCCTCTACTTTTACATTGTTCTTTACCGCAGCTCAGCGGATCGACATGGTTCAGGGTATATTCGGCAATGTCCAATACGGTCTTGCGGCCTTCCACAAATCCATGGGAAATTAATTCAGCACGATTTTTAATCAACTGTATGTCTCCGTTAAGCAAGTGTTATGTCCCCTAAAAATGTTACAAAAATAGCGATCCGTATTTTGTAAATAAATCCATACAGGTTTCACCCGGAAATCGTTACCTCTCCATATCGGGTCCCGGCATAATCAGCGGAAGACCCAGCTCGCGTTCGATCTCTATAAAGCGATTGTAGTTCGTTCCCTGTCGGAGCCCCGGATACCGCCGGTTTTAAACAGACCCGCATTAAACGCAACGCTGATATCAGAAAGGATGCTGTCCTCGGTTTCGCCGGATCGCTCGGACATTACCACCGCGAAGTTGTTCTGGCGGGCAAAGTCAACTGTTTCTGAAGCTTCCGTCAATGTTCCAATTTGATTGACCTTGCAAAGCGTGGCATTGGCAGCGCCTTGCTCAAGACCTTTTTGAATGCGCCTGATGTTGGTGGCGAACATGTCATCGCCAATGATGAGGTGTTTGCTGAACGCATCGGTTAATATCTGCATGCCGTTTAAATCGTTTTCATGCAGGGGGTCTTCGATCGATACGATGGCAGGGTATTCGGCTAGAAGTTCTTTTATAAACCGAATCATTTCATCCTGTGTTTTTTGAGAGCCTTCAAACGCATAGGTGCCCTTTTCAGGATTGTAGTATCCGCTGGCTGCGAAATCCAGACCATAAACGACTTTGTCCGAATATCCGGCACGCTGTATCGCCTCACATAAAAAGTCCATTGCCTGGCGGGTAGAGGATATCGGCGGGGCAAATCCGCCGTCCTCACCGCTGTTGGTGGCGGATTTTCCTAACGTATCAAGTAAAATGTCTTTTAAACTATAAAAGGTTTCGCAAAGAATCTGAACGGACTCTGCAAACGTTCGGGCACCGGTCGGCATCACGCAGAATTCCTGAATGTCGAGGTCATTGCCGGCGTGCACGCCGCCATTTAACAGACAGGCTTGCGGAACCGGCAAAATATTGGCATCCGTATTTAGATATTTATAAAGAGCCTTCCCGCTGGCATTTGCTGCTGCTCTGGCAACGGCGAGAGAGACACCCAGGATGGCGTTTCCGCCCAACTTGGATTTAGTTTCGGTTCCATCCAGCTCAAGCATCAGGGTGTCGATGGCGTGTTGATTGCCGGCATCCTTGCCGCGAAGTTCGGGTAGGATAATGTCATGGATGTTCTGAATCGCCTTTAGGACCCCTTTCCCACGGTAGCGGGCATCCCCGTCTCTAATTTCCACGGCCTCATAAGAACCGGTAGAGGATCCACTGGGCACATCGGCCTTGCCCCAAATTTGGTTGTCAATACAAACCGCCACCCGAATGGTCGGCATTCCACGGTTATCAATAATTTCATAGGCGTTTATATCGGTAAGGGTGTTTTCGCTCATATTATCCTTTCGTGATTGATCGAAAGCGTGTCACATCAAAGCACCGCTTGGGTAGATTCCGTAACAGTTCTTATTTAATAATATTAAATATATATAAGTTTATGCCACCTTTCAGATCCGAAAACTATCTTTAAAACGATAAACGTCATGCAAGCGCCGCTTCAAGTTTGGTAAGCGTTAACCTGATGAATCAACAAATGACAGCATTATGAAATTATGACGCATTGATCAAGTCCATGACTGAGTGATTTCTACCAATGGCAGGGTAATTTTTTACAATTTATCCAAAAGTGTGATGGCTGGCAAAATTGATTTATTTTAAAAGCGGTTTAATTTGAACAAATGAACGAACAAGTTTATCAAGGTTACTGATATCAGGCTCTACCAGGACGGCCTTTATGGGTGCAATTAGGGAGTGATAATTCTCATACAGATCATTTGGCATGCCTTGACCATCAAAAGACTCCAATATTTCATTAAATATAGAATGCAATGAGTAATAGACCGTAGGATGAGTTTCAAAATTTTTTACACACATATCCTTTAGCTCAGTCAATGTATTTTCATCAAATCCCTTTATTAATATTTTTTCCATATTTTTCCTCTTTTTCCCAAATGCAACAAACATTTAATAGCAAGTATTCTTCTTAGGAGGCTGTATTACATTACAACTTATTAGGAATACAAGTCAACCAATATTCCATGATATCAAGGAGATGTGAGTTGATAAAGCCATTATAAATCGGCCTTGCCGGAGGAAGGCGGTTGCCAATTGGAAAGCAGTTCAATCGATTGCATCCTATCAAAAACATTGGGACTTTACAATTTGTTAGCTTTTTTAAACGGATATTTGATAAAGTTATACGCAATTTAATTTACATGTTTTTTTAGAAAAACTTGTTGTCATGTGCTATATAATTTTATACTATTTTCGATACCGAAAACAACTAAGCAGTGAGAGGAGCATAAGCAATGCCTTACAATCAGTATCAAGAGATAAGAAACCTCATCTGGCAAGAAGAGAAAAAGTATCTTATGAAAAAGGTTGCTTTTGACCTGATTCTAAATGATGCGCTCAAAATCGGCGATTATATCCTTTTCTCCGGAAAAAAAAGTCCCTATTACGTGGACCTTCGACAAGCCATCTCCGATCCCATAACACTGGATTTGATAGCCAATTCTTTGGCTCGCATCATCGACAATGAAATCGGTAAGAACAAATTCGATAAAATTCTGGGGGTCCCTACAGCCGGTGTTCCTTTCACAACCATCGTGTGTCAGAAGTTGGCCATACCTATGCTCTACTATCGCAAGGAAAGGAAGGAACACGGTGTTCGGAAAAAGATCGAAGGCAGGATGGAAATAAATGACCGCATCCTCATGATAGATGATCTCATCACCACCGGCAAGAGTGTGGTTCAAGCTGCGAAAGCAGCTCGAGAACAAGGGGGGCTGGTCACCGAGCTGGTGGTGCTTTTAGATAGAGAGCAAGGGGGGCGAGAATTTATCCTATCCAACAATATCCGCCCCCATGTTCTTTTTAATGTTTCCGATGCCTTTAAGTGGCTAAGTGAAGTCAAATTGCTAAGTGACGATGATTACAAAGTGATCATGGATTATATTAATGAAGAAAATAAGTTAGTATAAACTTAATTGTAATCACTTGCCGTAGAGGCTGCCTCCGAACTCCCTGTCCATATTGTCCAGCATAGCCTCCATCAACCAGTAGGTATCCCTTATCTCTTCAGTCTGATGGAGCACGACTTCCTTGCCTCCAACATAGCGATCTGGTATCCAATCCTCACTTTCTTCTCGGGCATAATAACGGATCATATCCCGCGTATCCTCTGGGTGAAACTGCACACACGCGATTGGCCGGTTTTTACAAATGAAAGCCTGATTGAGTGTCGGTTCACTATAGGCCAGCCTTGTGCACCCGGGGGGAAGGTGTCCTAATCGCCAGATGATGACACAACATAACTGAGAAAATTGGGTAACACTCCTGAGTGTAAGAATCAATTTAAACGAAAGGAGTGAGCCATGAGAAAGAAAAGCAAGAGAAAAGGCAGAGTCGGGAAAGCCAAGAAAAGGACCCGGCCCTATCCTTACGAATTTCGAATCAAGATGGTGCGTTTGTATCTTGAAGAGGGTTACAGCACCCCGGTGAATTCGTTAGCCAGTTTTTTGTACATGCCGAACAGATAGCCTATTTCTCGGCCGCTTACGCCGATGCGGGTACATCGGTGTTGGGCCCGATATGACGGAATAGTTCACCCATGAAACTGTGGCAAAAACGCATCACTTCATTATCGGACTTGCCTTTCGGATCAAAATCGGATCCGCCCTTGCCTCCGCCCATGGGCAAGGTGGTCAATGCATTTTTGAATACCTGCTCAAACGCAAGAAATTTTAAGATACTTAATGTGACAGAAGGGTGAAACCGCAACCCGCCCTTGTATGGCCCGATGGCACTGTTCATTTCGATACGAAATCCGCAATTAACATGAATTTCACCTTGATCATCCATCCAGGGCACTCTAAACATAACTACGCGTTCCGGCTCCACCAAACGTTCCAAAATTTTCAGATGCCGATACTCGGGGTTTTGATCCAAAACCGGTTTAATAGAATCAAATACTTCTGTCACAGCTTGGTAGAATTCTCTTTCATGCGGATCTTTATCTTTTACTACTTGCAAAATATCACTTATTTTAAGCCTCCTTATTTCTTCAACTCAACGCCATTTTTGGGCCAAAATCACGGGAAATTTTCCGTCCGAAAGGGCAAACCGGATATCTGCACTCATTGCACTGCAAACATAAGCCGCCATGGCCCATAGCCGCGATATCCTTTTTGGTTATCTCGTCATCGACCAATAGACGCGGCAACATTAAAGGGCATTACCGCCAAAAGCAATCAACACTAACGGTTTTTTTTCACTTATTATCCTCAAAATTATAAATCAATTGCAAAATGCGGAATGCTCCTTGCTTGCTGCTCTACGCTCCCAGCGTCGCAACCATAACAGCCTTAATGGTATGAATCCGGTTCTCCGTTTCATCAAAGACTACTGATGCATCCGACTCAAAAACCTCTTCAGTTACTTCCATGGCTTCCAATCCAAATTTCTGGTAAATCTCTTCGCCTATAGTCGTTTCACGATTGTGAAAGGCCGGTAAACAGTGCAGAAACTTAACATCGGGATTACCCGTTTTTTCCATGACGGCAGCATCGACCTGATATGGCTTGAGCAATTCAATTCGCTCCTTCCAAACATCTTCCGGTTCCCCCATGGAAACCCAAACATCAGTACAGAGAAAATCACAATCTTTGACACCTTTATCCAAATTACCGGTGATGGAAATTTTGGCTCCGGTCGCCCCCGCAATCTCTTTGGCTTTGGTCACCAGCTCCTGATTAGGCTGAACACTTTTAGGCGCTACGGATCTAAAATCCATGCCCATCTTTGCGGCCCCAATCAGCAGAGAATTACCCATGTTGTTGCGGGCATCGCCCAGGTAAGCAAATTTGATCTGCCCAAGCGGTTTATCGCAGTGCTCCATCATGGTCAGTAAATCCGCCAGCACCTGAGTAGGATGATACTCATTCGTCAGGCCGTTCCACACCGGGACACCAGCAAATTTTGCCAATTCCTCGACGATAGCCTGACCGAAGCCCCGGTACTCTATGCCGTCGTACATGCGGCCCAGCACCCGGGCGGTATCTTTCATGGACTCCTTAACACCCATCTGAGATCCGGAAGGACCGAGATAGGTTACGTGTGCCCCCTGATCGTAGGAGGCGGTTTCAAAGGCGCATCGGGTGCGGGTTGATGCTTTTTCAAAAATTAAGGCGATGTTTTTGCCTTTTAGGCGCTGTTTCTCAAGACCGGCATATCTGGCCTTTTTAAGGTCAAGGGAAAGATCCAGCAGAAATTTAATTTCCTGCGGCGTAAAATCCAGTAATTTCAAAAAATGCCTGTTTCTAAGATTATAAGCCAATTGTTTTCTCCTTTCATTGCTGCGGCTTAATTTCACCCTTTTACAGCCATGCGATTCTGATTCATAAATCACTTCTTTAGAATCCTGGTTTGTAAGAATTTTCCTTTTCCACTTGTGCCTTTTAGTTTCATATCCTCTGCGATTATATCTCCCCGCTGCATGACCAAAGAGGGGGCTCCGAGGCACTCCAAGCCCTCATAAAGCGTATAACCTGCATTTGAATGCTGTGTATCTTGCGATATGGTATGCCTTCTGGCAGGATCGAATATCACGAGATCGGCATCGGATCCGGCCTGCAGAATGCCTTTTTGAGGATAAAGACCGAATATTTTTGCGGGTGTTTCACTCAACGCTCTGATGAGGGTGCAAAGTTCAACCTGACCTTCATTAACGCCTCTTTGATAAGTGACGACCAGCATAGTTTCAGCCGCCGGAGAGCCAAAAGGGGCATCAAAGAAATCGTCGTCGATTTTCTTGGCTTTGGGCGCATGGTCACTGGCAATCACATCCATGAGTCCTGTTTTGAGGCCCTCCCACAGGGCCAGGTTGTCCTGAGGTGTCCGCAGCGGGGGGCCTATTTTTGCCAGCGGGCCTTTCTCCTGTAGATCTTTATCCGTGAGGGAAAGATATTGAGGACATGTCTCCGTATATACGGTCTGGCCCTTATCCCTGGCCCATCGAATGGGCTCAAGCGCGCGTCCCGCACTTATATGAGCGATGTAAAGTGCACAGTTCATGACCTCGGCGATGGAAATCGCACGAAAGACGGCATCGGTTTCGAGCGCTGCCGGCCGCATTTTTAAGAAAACATCTCTCTGGGGCTGATTGCGGTATTTATCTTCAAGATAATCAATGGAAAGGCCATCTTCTCCATGCACCATAGCCAGCCCGTCCAACTCGGAAATGATATCCATTGCCTTGGACAAATAGTAGTCGTCGGTCATCCAGCCCAGTTTGGCATATGTCATGAACATTTTAAAAGAGGTCACTCCCATTTCAAAGCATTTCGGAATATCCTGAATTTGATTCTGTGCATCGAGCATGGCCCCGTGGATAGCGAAATCCGTGTAGGAGGCGGCTTTACCATCATCGATGAATTTTCTAACGGTCTCCGCCAGTTCCATACCGGGCCTGGCATATGCATAGTGGATCATCGTGGTGATACCACCGAAGGCCCCCAAGGCGGAGCAGTCTTGTATGGTATCGACATAGACAGGATGCACGTGGACGTCGAGCAGGCCCGGCATAATGTATTTACCACTACCGTCGATGACCGCCTGGACTTCCTTCTCCGGCAAATCAGCGGCCATTTTGGCAATTTTGCCGTCTCTAATCGCAATGTCGATTTTGCTGATATTTCGTGGACCGACAACCAGCCCGCCTTTTATGAGTTGATCAAACCTGTTTTTCATTTTTATAACTTCCTTTCAATTTCAGGAAATTCTATCCACAACGGTCTATGGTACAATTGTCGTTCCGGCATTACCCGCCAGGCTTTCACGAAACAAGTCAACTGTTGTAATATAGGCTTTCTTGCCGCCACCGCGGACAAAATTAATCGCCGCTTGAATTTTAGGTTCCATACTTCCGGCGGGGAAGTGTCCCTTGGCACATAATTGCTGGGCTTCATTTGCTGTTAATCGTCTCAAATCCTTTTGGTTCGACTCTCCGAAATTGAGTTTAGCTCCGTCAACATTTGTAAACATGGTAAAATCTGCTTCAAGATTTTCTTTGCGTTCGGCAGCTCGACGAATAAGCATTGTCCCCAAAAGGCTTGACGCCAAATCTTTATCAATAACGGCATCTACGCCGGAATAGACGGCAGCTGCTTTTCCGCTTCGACACGCTCGTCTGAAAGTAATGTCATGCCGGCACTCATAAATTTCCTCTCCATCGTCAATTCTGGATTCCACTGGACGGACTGGAATACCACCTCCGCCGACGGCTATAGGAATAAAACCGGCTTTGAAATTGGCTTCAATAACTTCAATTTCAACAATGTCAATCGGTTTGGGTGATCCGACCACTCTGCGCCAGATCTCCTCACCTTGATCATTTTTTTTATATAACTTGAATAATTGTCCCTCTCTTTCCTTTTCAATAGCTTGTTTATGCGTAAAAGCGGGACCAATAAATTTAGATGGGTCTTTAAAGTCCGGATCATCAGGATCGACCACCACCTGAGTGACGATGGTTACAAGCTCTTTTTTAATATCTCGAACTCTGAGAGCATTTGCGATATGTGCCAACATGAAGCCCATTGCCCCCTGGGTGTCGGCTACCATAACATCAAGCGGAATGGGTGGAAGAATAGGAAGAGAATACTCCGATCGAAGCAGAAGGTTCCCTACCTGGGGTCCATTGCCATGGGTTACAACAAAATAATCATCCGGATAAGTCTGAATGATCTCTGAAAGCAAATCACATGTTTTAGCAGCCCGCCGCCACTGTGCAGGAATATCCGGATTGATTGTTTTGCCGGTCGCCGGATCGACTATATCCGTTGGAGCGACCTCATTTCCCCCCAGAGCAAAGATTCTTAAACATTTTTTCATCTTTTATCTTCCTTATTTGGAGGTCGATGTCAATTAAGGGGCATTTTCCGAACTGATCTAATTTACTTCACACGTTGATTCTTTTTAATCCTCTGGTTTCCCTTTCACTTTGGAAGCTACCATACCCTTTTGCTCCTGAAATTAGTGAAAGCGATTTCGGAAGTCCCCAGATATTTTGAGCTGGTGTGCAGTTAGAAATGATACTACTTCAACCCACTGACCATTGCCAACAAGGCCATCCTAACAAAAACACCGTTGCGTACCTGCCGGAAATAAGCGGCTCCTTTGTAAGAATCAACTTCCGTTGCAATCTCATCGACTCGAGGAAGCGGATGCATGATGACGATACCCTCTTTTGCCTTTTGCAGCATTGCATTATCGATCACGTAGGATCCTTTCAGTTTTTCGTACTCGGCGACGTCGGAGAACCGCTCTTTTTGTATTCGAGTCACATAAACCAGGTCGGAGTCTGAGACCGCTTCCAGCAGATCTTCAGTCTCGGTGACTTCCACTCCTTTTTCTTTGAGATTCGAAACCATATCAGCCGGCATCTTAAGGCTCGCTGGCGAGACCAGACGCAACCCAATATCGTAGAGAGAGAGAAGTTCAACAAGGGCATGTACGGTCCGGCCGTATTTCAAATCCCCGACCAAGGAAACCTGAATTCCATCCAGCTTATCGATCTCTTTTTTGATGGTATAGACATCCAGCAAAGCCTGGGTAGGATGTTGACCTGCCCCGTCACCGGCATTGATTACAGGAATCGTGGCCACTTCTGCTGCCTCGGCTGCGGATCCGATCTGAGGATGGCGCATCACGATGACATCCGCATACTGGGATACCGTCAGGGCGGTATCTCCGACGCTTTCTCCTTTGGCTGCCGAAGAGGTAGCTGCGGAGGCAACGCTGATGACCCCACCGCCCAATCTCAGCATCGCTGACTCAAATGAGAGGCGAGTCCGCGTACTTGGCTCGAAAAACAGGGCGGCTAATACTTTCCCCCTCATGAGGTCGTAGGTTTTCCCGTTTTTAAGACCCTTCTCAAACTCATCCGCCACATGCATCACCTTATCAAGATCTTCTTTTGAGAATTGATTTCCATGAAGAATATGCTTTCCCTTAAAATTTTCGATCATTTGAAACCTTCCTCCGTTTTCGTATTTATTTCAGTGGAATGACTTTTAAATTACTTTCAGCGCCTTGAAAATTTTTTTTGGGGTAATGGGCAAATCGTAAATGCGCTTTCCAATGGCATTACAGACAGCATTTGCCAGCGCAGGAGCCGGAGGTACATTGGCGGGTTCACCAATTCCCTTGGCGCCAAAGGGTCCGATCCCGCCGCCTGATTGGATTAAAATAGTCTCTACTTTCGGCACGTCCATGGAGGTCGGAATCAGATATTCCGCCAACGACGGCGTGAGCGTGGTTCCTTGATCCATGATCACCTCTTCGAACAGCCCATAACCCAAGCCATACACCGCACCGCCTTCCATCTGCCCTTCCACGCTTAAGGGATTGATGGCCTGGCCCACATCGAAACAGGAGATGATTTTAAGTACGTCCACTTCGCCGGTTTCGATATCAACAGCGATTTCCATGGCAATAGTGCCGAATGTAAAATCCGGAAATACTTGTCCCTGTCCGGTTTTAAAATCGATCAACTCGCGCGCAGGAGCATTGAACTGGGCAGCATGAAAAAGGGACATACCATCGGCAGCAGCGGCTCGAATGACCTTCTCAAGCGGGAGAATTTTCTCTGGATCGTAATCCACACACACCTCAGCCTCTATCAAGTCATCTCGGTCTCCACCATAAGTAATGGTGCATTCGCGATCTCGGCCTTCCTTTACCATCCATGGTTTTCGCTCAGGCTGAATGAACACCTTTTCATTTTTTAGATCTAAAAATGCCGGCTCGATTCCCATCATTTCACCCGCCTTGCGCAGCAAATTCTGGCGGACCGTGGCCGCCGCTTTAAGGGTTGCGTTACCGGACATATAAAGCTGGCGGGTAGCCGTGGTGGTGCCGGCCAGAGGCGTGAGGGCCGAATCGCCGTGAAAAACCATAATCTTCTCCATGGGGATGCCCAAAACCTCAGACACAATCTGTGCCAAAGATGAGGCCTGGCCTCCGCCTAAATCCTGAACCCCGCACCGCACGGTCGCTGTGCCGTCGAGTTCCACACTGACAAAGGAACGGGATGTATCGTGCAGAAAAGTCATGCGACCATAGCTGGACATGCATGAGGCAATGCCCTGGCCAATCCGCTCTGAGGGTTTACGGGGCTTTGTCGGTTCACCCAAAGCTTCAAATGCCTTTATGGCGGTTTGTTCGGTTTCGACGGCGTGTTCCAGCACTCGACCGGTGGCCAGTGTTTCACCCGTATGCAAATAATTCTTGCGACGAATTTCAAGAGGGGACATATTTAATTTGTTAGCCAATTCGTCCAATTGCGATTCATAAGCAAAACAGGGTTGGTTGGCACCAAATCCTCGGTTGGCGCTGGCAAACGTGTTGTTGGTGAGCACGGTGTGGGTGTCCACCTTGACATTGGTAATGTCATAGGGACCGGGTGCGTTTACCGTGGAATAGAGCAGTACCCACGGACTCAGATATACATAAGCGCCGGCATCGGAGATCAGTTCCGCTTCCATGGCAACCAACTTGCCGTCCTTGGTCGCCCCGGTTTTATAATGCATCACGTAGGGGTGTCGCTTGGAATGGGACAGGATCGACTCTTCACGGGTAAATGTCAACGATACAGGCTTGCCCGTCTTGTACACCAGCAGAGCCAGGTAGGTCTCAACAGTGATATCTTCCTTGCCTCCGAACCCGCCGCCCAACATGGGGGTGATTACGCGTACCTTATTGTGGGGAAGTCCAAGGACGTCTGCAATCCCGCGAAAGTGTTCAATCACCTGGGTGGCGGCACGGATGGTAATGATTCCTTCATCATCTTTCCAGGCGACCCCGGCCTCCGGTTCCATGTAGGCATGGTCCACCATTTGAACCCGGTACGTATTCTCGATAATGACATCGGCCTGAGCGAAACCCTCCTCTACGTCTCCTTTGCGGATTTTATAACTGCAAATCACATTGGACTCATCTTCACCCACCAGATAGGCATTGGGTTTCATCGCTTCCTTGGGATCAAAAACGCCTTCCAGCGGTTCGTATTCCACCTTTATCCGTTTGGCCGCCTCGTTGGCGATCGCCAGGGTTTTGGCAGCCACCAGCGCCACCGCCTCACCTTTAAAACGCATCTTTTTATCGGCCAGAACGCGGTAAAGCCCCTCAAAACCGCCCACCTCATGGGTTTGACCAAAGCGGGTGGCCGTTTCATTATGGGGGACGTCTTTGGCGGTCATGACAGCGACGACACCTTTTATTTTTTCTGCATCTCGGGTATCGATGGATAATAGTTTGGCTGCAGCATACTCACTGCGCAGCACTTTGGCATAAAGCATTCCCGGAACTTTGTGATCGCCGGCATAAACGGTTTGTCCTGACACTTTAGCCCAGGCATCATGTCGGGGGCGTGGCTTACCGATAACATGGTATTTCTCTTCTCCCGGTTTGGATAGTTCCCGGTCTTTTTTTGAATCTTTATGTTTTTCTAGCATGACTCTGATCCCCTACGGTAAAATTATTTCTTACTGGCAGCGTCCTCAATGGCTTCCACGATTTTGGTGTAACCGGTGCAGCGACATAAATTGCCGCTAATACCTTCCCGAATCTCCTCCCAAGTTGGATCTGGATTCTCATCCAAAAGGGCCTTGGCTGATACGACCAAGCCCGGTGTGCAGTATCCGCATTGTATGGCGCCATGTTCCACAAAAGCGGTTTGCAGATGATGCGGGGAGTCTTGGGTGCCAATCCCTTTAACAGTGGTTACCTCTTTGCCGTTCGCTTGCACGGCCAAAACCAAACATGCGTTCACCGGCTTTTCCTGGAGAATAACAGTACAGGCACCGCAGTCACCTTGTTCACAACCGTTTTTTACCTCAACCGCGTCCAATTTGCTGCGCAATGTTTCCAGCAGGGTTTCCGTTGCAGTGACTTCCGCTGGTCGCCACTCACCATTAACCTTTACTTTAATATCGTATGTGTTCATCTTACTTTACTCCTATACCCATGCTTGTAGCATGTTGCGATTAAATATGGATGCAGTGGCAAAGCGCCGATAGCTCTCCGATCCGCGAATGTCGCCAATGGGTGAGATTTCTTCTTGGAGCAGTGGTTCGCATTCTAACAATAGCTTTTCATCGATTGATTTACCTTCAATATATTGTTCAAGTCGATATGCTCGAATCGGCTTGGGAGCGACGGATCCAAAAGCAATGCAGGCTTTTTTCACCGCATCTCCCTCCTTTTCTAGCACCAAAGCCACACTGGTAACACAAATGGCCGCTGCTTTGCGCAGCCCCAGCTTAGTATGGCCGCCTTTAGCTGCAACATTAGGCTTGGGAACGGCAATTCGAGTCATCACATCCCCTTTATTTAGGTGCGTCCACTTATAGTCCATGAAAAACTTGTCTGCGGGAACTGCTCTGGCTTGCCCCTCTGCATTGGTGATATGTATCTCTGCCTCCAAGGCCAGCAGCGGCGGAGCGGTATCGGCGCAAGGTGATGCATTGGCCAGGTTTCCGCCTATGGTGGCCCGGTTACGGGTCAGGGGGTTGCCAAGTTGCCTAGCAGCAGCTGCCAGAATAGGGCAGTGTTCGCCAATGACAGGACTGGCCGCTATTTGCGCAATGGAGGTCACCGCGCCGATAGTAATGTAGTTATCTTCAACTTTTATTCCCGTAAGATCTTCCAACTCGCCGATATCCACCAGGACTTCAGGTTCCTTTTCACCGTTTCTCATTTGATGGATGAGATTTGTTCCGCCGGCTATAACAACAGCGCGTTCCTTGTGGGCCTGCATAAGCTCCTGGAGCTCACTTGAATCCTGGGGTTTATAATATTCTACGTTTTTCATTAATAACCTCCAATTACATTGGGGCAAAATTCTTCATTGGTTTCAACAAATTTCTCTTTGTTATTTTGAAAAAACCAAATCTTCCAGAAAAGGCAGATGTCTGCGTCCGGGCGGCATTTGCCACCCGGACAAAAACACCGACCTAATCAGGTTGAATTACTTTTTGGGTTTAATTACCATTGATGAAGGAGGTTTCCAGCCTTCCGGCGCCCAGACATGACTACGCGGGAATTTGTCAATACTTTCTTTGGTCATAACAAGTCCGGGTGTCCAGACGTATTTCGGAACCTTGTTTTCCTTATTAAAGTTCCGGACTGCCATGTTTAACATGATCCTAGCGTTGGTCAAGGAATGACCGGTAACACCATAGTCAATGGATCCGTCTTTTATGTAAGGAAGGGTCTCCTGGAAAGGATAGACAACCGCAATATGTATCGAGTCCGTTTTTCCTCTCTCCTTAAGGGCATTGGCAACACCATGGGATTGAGCCTCTACGACAAAGAAACCCTTCAAATCCGGAATTCGTCATTCCGGATACGATTTGCCTGCGTCTTTGATGAAAAGCAAATAAATGCAGATTGCCAACGGCCGTGATTTACACCCCCTGTTGTGTCGTTCGTTCGGCACATTGCTTGATGGCCTTCACGATACCGTTATATCCGGTACAGCGGCAGATATTGCCTTTGATGTGATGTCGAATTTCCGCTTCGCTTGGATTGGGATTTTTATTGAGTAGATCCCGGCCCACAAGAACCATTCCAGGCGTACAATAACCACACTGGATCGCATTTGTATCTAAAAAGGCCTCCTGCAGGGGATCCAGCGCCCCATCCGGTGCGCCAAGACCTTCGATTGTTAAAATCTCTGCTCCGTCAACGGAAAGGGCGAGCGTAAGACAGCCCAGCACAGGATCGCCGTTGACGATAACAGTGCAGCCACCGCATTGACCCGTACCGCAACCGTATTTTGTTCCCGTAAGTTCCAACTGATCTCTCAGCACGTTGAGTAAAAACACGTTCGGTTCAACCAGTAGCTCGTAAAACTCACCATTTACCGTAAAACTAACCTTGGATTTATTCATTTCTCGCCTCCGGTGCGTTTCCAGGCCTTTTGAAAGGTGTCTTTAAATAATATTTTAGCAATTTGCCTTCTATACGTTTCGGTCGATCGGACATCGGTCATCGGTTGAATTTGCGATGCAATGAGTTGGCCTGCTTCATCAAGCAACGCTTCTGTTACCTTCTTGTTTTCAAGCATGCTTTCGGCTTCAAAGATCCGAATCGGAGTTGATGCTACTGCTCCCATGGCGACTTTGCAAGACACGCAACTATCATTTTTGCGCTCAACGGACACGGCACATGTAATCTTGGAAATATCCGAACCTACCCTTGCTACTTTTATAAAAGCGCTTCCCACACCTTCACGAACAGGCGGTATTCGTACCTCAGTCATTAATTCATCAAAAACTTTGACGGTTTTTCGCGGTCCTTGGAAAAAATCTTTAAGGTCAATCACTCTATCCCCTTTAGAACTGGATAACTTAACCTGCCCACCCATAACTAATAGCGCCGGAGCAGAGTCTGCAGCGGGCGAAGCCGTGCAAAGATTGCCGGCTAATGTCCCCATATTCATTACTTGGATTTTTCCAATTGAAGAAAGAGCATCGTACAGGCAAACATAATCTTTAGATTTAGCGCAAAATTGCTCGACATCACGCAGTCTCGCTGTGGCGCCGATGTTTAGCCCGTTTTCTTCTTTTATATAATTGAGTTCCGGGATTTTTTTGATGTTGATTAAAGCTACGGGTGAGATAACTTCATACTTTAATTGTGGTACCACATCCGTCCCGCCCGCTATTACCACCGCGTCTCGGCCGAATTTTTCAAAAAGCTCAAGAACTGCTGTTAGACTGTTCGGTGAGAAATAATCGAAATCATGAGTTAGTATTCTTGTATTACCCATTTTTCACCCTTTCATTTATTCAATGCTGAAAGCACTTTTTCCGGGGTAAAGGGCGCCTCTTTCAGGCGAATCCCGATCGCATTATAAACAGCATTGGCGACTGCGCCTGCGGTTGGGTTGTTGGCAGCTTCGCCAATACCTTTTGCTCCAAACGGGCCGGTTGGTTCAAAAGTATCGGCAAAGAAGATCGCAACATCTTCCAATCGGGGCATGTCTGCAGGGGTATATACTTTGTAATCCGTAAAATAACCGCCACAGGTCAATTTCCCGGTCTCGAGGTCATAATCGGTATCTTCAAGTAGCGCCATGCCGATTCCGCGACAAAGACCGCCTTCCAATTGCCCTGCGGCCAGATTCGGATTTATAACGGTTCCGGCATCAACTGCGGCAACTGCTCGCAAAGGTTTAATTTGACCGGTCAGTGTATCAACTTCGACTTCAATGAAGTTGGTGACGAAACAAGGCGGACAATTGACCTGTCTGTGACTCACCACTCCAATAATCGTGCCCCAACCTTTTAGTTGGGCCATTTTAGCTACTTCACCTACAGAAATGTTTTTTTGTAAGGTTCCGGGAAGATGGATGATGCCCTGACCCGAACCTTCTTCCGGATTAATGTGAAGTGCATCCGGGTTTACATCGATAAGTCTGGAGGCGAATTGTAAAAGCTTGTTTTTGGCCTCCTGGGCAGCTCTATGAACGCTGCCACCGCCACAGTAAACCCCGCGTGTGGCATGCGTGCAGACGTCATAACCCGTGGAGCGGGTATCAGAAGGCGAAATTCCGACTTTGTCAAGCGGCACGCCGAGCTCTTCAGCAACGATCTTGGCGCAGGCCTCCAGTGTTCCGCCACCGTGGCACATCAGCGCTGTGGAGACATCCACCGATCCGTCTTCGTTGACTTTGACCATTGCGGTGGAGTAATCTATGACCTCGCCTGGCGTCGGAGCTCCTGTGCCAGAGGTGTGGAAACCACGTCCCACGCCGATCCCCCGCCGGAATCGGCCGGTTTTCTTTTCCGGGCGAAGTCGTTCACCCCAGCCGATAATCTTTTTACCACGCTCGAGCATCTCTTCCACGCCGCAGCTTCGGATGATAGAGCGCACTGTAGGCCCTTGACCCCAAAACGTTTCACCCAAACCAACATAGTTCTTCACCCGCAACTCGATGGGGTCCATGCCGAGCTTGTCCGCAATGATGTCCATCATCGATTCCACTGCAAAAGTTACCTGGGGATTGCCGTATCCTTGCATGGCGCATGCCGGTGTCTTGTTGGTGTATACGGTAATACCTTCAAAGCGCAGATGCGGCATACGGTACAAAGAGACAAACCAGCCGGCCATGCATCCTAAAAGAGGATAGGCCTGAATGTTGTGCCCGCCGATATCAACGATAGTTTTGAGCTCACCGGCCGTGATGGTTCCATCCTTTTTCACCCCGTATTTTAGCCGGATAATAGATGGATATTTGCAATGGTCATACATATCCTCTTCACGGGACAACACCAGTTTGACCGGTTTACGCGCCTTAAGGGCCAATGCCACACAAATTGCGATCGGGGTATTCATCTGAATACTGGAACCGAAAGCGCCGCCAATAGGCACTCGATGAACATTGACCTTATGTAGAGGGATATCGAATATACGTCCAAGCAGTTGGCGTGTGTTATGAATTGATTGAGTTGAGGGCCATACCGTGATACCCCCGTCCGGCTCCGGGCGGCAGACAACGGCTTTGGTCTCCATCTGGGCATGATACACACGGCCGGTGCGAAACTCATCTTCTACCACCAGATCGGCCTCCGCAAATCCCTCTTCAATGTTGCCTTCAGCTATTTCGCGGCGGCAGGCAATATTTTTCTCTATTTTGAGCACGTTGTCGCCCAGCATGATTTCATCATACAGCTTGGGCGCATCATTCTGCATGGCCTTATATGGGTCAAAAACAGCCGGTAGCTGCTCGTATTCCACTGTGATGCCCTTCAATGCTTTTTCGGCCATCGCTTCAGTCTTGGCAGCTACCGCAGCAATGCCCTCACCCACATGTCGTGCTTTTTCCGCCAGCACCGAGCGGTCGCGGTAGGTTTTTTCGGGAATGCTGACCTGACGTTCGTTATAAATGATTTTAGGCACCTCATCGTAGGTCAGGCACACAGCCCCCATTTTTTCCGCTTCGTTGGTGTCGATCGAAACCACCCTGGCGTGAGGATACGGGCTGCGAACAACACGTGCTTGAAGCATACCTGGAAGACTTACATCCGATGAATATATTTCCCTGCCGGTTACCTTGGCATAGCCGTCCTTGCGCCGGGATATTTTCCCGATTGCCGCATATTTTTGATCTTCCATGGCGCAGAATCCTTTCCTTTAAACATTCTATTGGCCCCTCAGGTAAGCTTTTTTTACAAGTTCACTGTCACGCAAGGTGACTGCGTCTCCCTGTGCCACTATCTTTCCTTTCTGTAAAAGATAACCATATGATGAAATGTCTAGTGATTTTTTTGCATTTTGTTCGATGAGTAGAATGGTTATCCCATTATATAATTGAGTTCCGGGATTTTTTTGATGTTGATTAAAGCTACGGGTGAGATAACTTCATACTTTAATTGCGATACCACATCCGTCCCGCCCGCTATTACCACCGCGTCTCGGCCGAATTTTTCAAAAAGCCCAAGAACTGCTGGTAGACTGTTCGGTGAGAAATAATCGAAATCCTGAGTCAGTATTTGCTCTTCCATATGCGTCTGCTCTCCAGTTACGGTTTTAGATTATAATTTTTGCTTAAGGATGAGTCCGCAGGATAAAAAATTCTCGTTTATGTAATCTTCTACTTGACAAAATAAACTATGTTTAGTAGCGCTTAACTAAGAAAACTTTGCTTGTCAAGAAAAAAATGAGAATTTTGATAAAAATTTTTTAAGGAGCAAATTGTTACAAAAAAACAAAAGACGCGCTTAGAGCATGATTTTTTAGGTGAAAAGGAGATACTCGATAGCGTTTATTACGGCGTCCAGACGCTGCGGGCTTTGGAAAATTTTAAGATTACCGACATTCCCATCTCTTTAGAGTCTCGATTTGTCCAAGCACTTGGCTATGTCAAAAAGGCTGCAGCCATGACCAACATGGATCTTGGGGTGCTGCCGGAAGAAATTGCCCGGGCAATAATTGTTGCTTGCGATGCGGTCATAGCCGGTGAGCTCAACGACCAATTCGTTGTGGACGTAATCCAGGGTGGCGCCGGCACCTCGACCAATATGAACGCCAACGAAGTCTGGGAGCCACGGCCATTGGTACCGGCATTAATGCTCCCCCTGGTTATGCACCGGTGGCGGTAGACCACTTGAAGAAGCTGACAGGTCTGCCCATGCAAACTTCGGTGGATTTGATTGAAGCCACCTGGGACACCGGGGCGTATGTGCAGCTATCCGGACTGTTGCGGCGGATAGCCGTCAAACTATCTAAAATCTGCAACGACCTGCGGCTTTTGTCTTCCGGGCCCAGGGCCGGTCTCAATGAAATCAATCTGCCCAAAATGCAGCCGGGATCTTCCATCATGCCGGGAAAAGTCAATCCGGTAATTCCGGAAGTGGTCAATCAAATTGCCTTCGAGGTCATCGGTATGGATGTAACCGTAACGCTTGCGGCCGAGGCAGGGCAGCTCCAGCTCAATGTTATGGAGCCAATAATGGCTTTTGAGCTGTTCATGATGCTGGAGATGCTAAAGCGAGGCTGTCGCGTGTTGGAAAACCGCTGTATAAGAGGTATCACGGCCAACGCCGAACGCTGCCGTGAGTTGGTCTTAAATAGTGTCGGTATTGTAACCGCGTTAAACCCGATTATCGGTTATGAGAAATCGGCGGAGATAGCCAAACAGGCCCTTGAAACCGGTAAGTCCGTGAGAGACATCGTGATAGACAAAGGACTGGTCGACAAAAATAAGCTCGAGGAAATACTATCTGTGGAAAACCTGATGCATCCCAAATTTTTTAGAGAGTAAACATCATATAAATAAATTCGCTTAGGGATTTATTTATAGATCAGCCGGATCGCAGAGATTTTCCGTTTTGGCTGCTACACGGCCGCAATTTTTACAAACAAATTTTCCATTGCGGACATATTTTTTATACTCCTCCAGATGGGTTTTTACAAAACCCACGTTTGCAGCCATGCACAAATGTGCCTCGTGGCCCGGGTGGGGTTTGGTAATTTCAAGATCTAAAGGAAACCAGTCTGACATTTTTATCCTCCTATTTGTACTTGACATTCTCTTAAAAAGAGTTAATCTTTAGTTTACTATTCACAGCTTGTCAAGTAGAAATTAACAGTCCTTTGTTTTGAAATCCAAGTCATTGCTGCTTGGGTGTGGGAAGAAAGGTCGAGAGTAGTGCGTGAATGAATTCAGCTTTATGAAAATAAAATATCGTTGAAATTTTTAAATGATATATCTAAAGCGGTGGTAAACAATGAACAACGACCAGCAAAACTTATCATATGAACTCGGCAGAAAAATAAACGCGTTAAGAAATGAGCGCGGTTTAACGATGGAAAAACTCGGTCAAATTGCAGGGTGCAGCAAAGCTTTTATTTCTCAAATTGAACACGGAGTTACCAAGCCGTCTTTGTCGATGTTGAACCGTTTCTCCGAGGCACTCGGTGTACATGTTTCCGAACTCTTGCGAAAAAATCAGAATGGTCCCGACCAGAGATGGAAGCTGAGAAAGAATGAAAGAAGAACAATTCACTATCCGGACGGAAAGGTGGTCAGCCAGCTTCTGACGAGAAGCATCTTTCAAAAGAAGATGCAACCCGTGATTAGCGAAATCAAACCGGGCGGTAGTTTGGCTGAAAAAGAGGGCTTACAGCACCCGCCCGGAAGCGAAGAATTCGTTTTCGTCATGAAGGGTGAACTGGAGTTTTTGCTGGACGGCGAAATCGTCAATCTGAAAAAAGGGGATACGCTGTATTTTTACGGTGATCTACCCCATAGATGGCTCAATAAAAGCAATAAAACAGCGGAGGTGCTGTTCATCTGGACACCACCGGTCTGGTAGGTTTCGATCGGATATCAATTTGATAAGATCAAGTAATCAGCTCACTGGAACTTTCAGTGGTCGCTCAAATTTTATAAAAAAAAGCGTGGATTGATGATAATATTCCAATTCGTGGTTCCCACTATTTCAGAGACCGCAAGCAACTTATCCAAAGATCAAACAACCAAAATCCAAAATATCCCGCTTCATATACAGCATTTATCCGACAACCTCGATATCGATTTAATACCCTCTGCAGTTTTTCCCATCTTCCGGCAATTCTGCTGCTAAAAATTTCAGCATCAACAACTCTAATGGTAACATGCCATCTGCGTTTATGTAGGTCGATACCAACAAATAGTTCTTCACCCTGGATCTGCTTATTGATTCTTTTCATTGATGCCTCCTGTTTAATTTGTGGTTGACAGATTGCTTCTAATATACCAGTAACTTACAAAAAGCATTGCAATTTGCATCACAGTTACTGAAATTGGATGATATTTGGTTTTCTGGCAAAATTTCACCAGAATCCTTGGCCGATGCCATTACACTGAAGACGAAACTCCTTATCATTACAACCCCTGCCGGTGAGTCTAATATCCGAGCGAAAGGGCTGAAAGCTTACGTTGTGGATCCTGAGAACACAACATTTTATAGGGAGAGAACGGGTGAAAAAAAATCAAAGATTACACTGGGCCTGGGTGATTCTGGGGATCGGCTTTCTTGACCTGTTTACCAATTACTCTGTACGGCTTGGCTATGGTGTCGTGTTGCCGGAGATGATCCGCACACTTGGTTTTGGGAGGGCCGCCGGAGGATCCATTTTCAACGCCTATTTGTTTACCTATATTGCCATTGCGCCGCTCACCGGATACTTGACAGATCGCCTTGGTGCGCGCCGGGTGATTACCGCCTGTTTGCTGATCCTCGGTGTCGGTGTTGGTATGATGGGTACGGTTCAGACGGTAGGGTCGGCCTGCTTCTTCTTTGGAATAACCGGTTTGGGCGCAGCAGGTTTATGGACCCCGGTCATTACGTTGGTGCAGCGCTGGTTTGCTTTTCAACGTCGCGGCCTGGCTTTGGGGATTCTCTCGACGGGGTTAGGCCTGGGATTTGCCACGATGGGCGCGGTTTTTCCATGGATTGTTGAACACTTCAGCTGGCATTATGCCTGGTTTTTCCTGGGCGGGCTGGCGCTGTTCATGGTGGTGATCAATGGTGTTTTGCTGAGAAGCAATCCCGAAAGTGCCGGATTTCAACCCTGGGGCCAAAAGGGAGCCGGGCATGAGCAAATGGCCGGGGCGGAAATACCCAAAGAACGAATTCGCCTGGGGACCCTTCTTGAAAACCGTCTCTTTTGGATTATCGGCCTTTCATATTTTGCAATATCCTTTAGCCTTTATGGGTTTACAACGTTTATGGTGGATTACGCTCAATACCAGCTCGGGTTGCCGTTGGAAAAAGCCAGTTTGCTGGCCACCATTCACGGGATCGGTCAGATCGTCGGCGTGTTAACTGTTTTGCCTTTATCGGATCACTTGGGGAGGAAAAAAACGATTATCATTTCCAACGCTTGTATAACCGTTGCCTTGTTCGGGATTCTTATTGTTAGAGATTCCTGGATACCGATGTGTATCCTTATCTGGTTTTTGGCCGTTTTCTATGGAGTGACCTTTCCTATTTATGGGGCCTGTGCTGGAGATTACTTCCCGCGGGAGGTCATGGGAACGGTTATCGGCGCATGGACACCTTTTTATGGAGGAGGGGCTATTTTCGCCAATTGGATTACGGGCTTCCTGAGGGACACAACCGGTGCATACAATCAAAGCTTCATCATTTGGACAATCATGGCTGCCCTGGCTTTGTTGCTTATCAGCCGGGTT
>PVMK01120922.1_pt1 | contig 42866 bp, 42 predicted proteins | sample 1853481 | NCBI WGS metagenome assembly PVMK01 (sample SAMN08533507, study PRJNA380276) | Marine sediment metagenome, whole genome shotgun sequencing project.
TGTCGGAAAACTGGGGAACACCTCTTTGCGAATACCGCCAATAGCGATATAGCCGGCGATTAACACAATCACCAGCAGCAGGTTGGCCGCGACAGGATTGGATGCCATCCAGCCAATGGGCCCGCTCTCATTCTGATAACGGGACTCAGGCATCGCCAGGCTCTACCTTCATTCCCTCAAACATCACGTCAAGACGAGTAACCACAACCCGATCTCCCGTCGCGAGCCCGTCGCTAATAACGACAAAATCGCCCTCTCGATGGGCAATCGTCACCTGCCGCCTGCGCAGGGTATTGCCCGACAGCACAAAAACCGAACCATCTGCCTGCAGGGCCGAGCGCGGTAGCCGCACAGCGGAGCTGATGGGCCTGCCGGGGATACGCGCTTCGACAAACAGGCCCAGTGGTAGCGTATGTGAATGGATGCTGTTGTCATAGGGCGAGGCGATCTCCACTACAACCGGAACAACGCGAGTCTGTCGATCAACACGCGACTCAACACGCAACAACGTCGCTTGCCACTGTCGCTGCTCCGCGCCGATCTTAGCAGTAAGCACCACGGGGACGTTCACTGCCGGATCCAGAAATCCCGAGTCAGCGGCCGGCACCGGGAGAGTCACCTCGGCGATATCACTGCTGAGCAGACGCGCCACGGTTTGACCGGTGTTGATAAACTGCCCGAACTCCACCAGTTGCTTATCGATAACCGCATTGAACGGTGTCCGGATCTCGGTGTAGGCCAAATCCTGCTCAGCTTTGATAATGCGCTGCCGGGAGGCTTCGATATTCAGTTTGGCCTCGGCAGCCGCAGCTTTGCGCTTCAGGGCTTTGGCATCCGCCAGCTCATTGTTGGAGCGCACCAGGGCCGCATTGGCTTCGGCCAGTGCCAGGCGGTAGCTCACCGCATCGACCCGCAACAGCACCTTGCCTGCGGCCACCATTTCTCCGGGCTCAAACTCCGCCGCTACCCACACCACTCTTCCCGTCACTTCGCTGGCCAATTCCAACTCATGCCTGGCGCTGACGCTGCCATAAGCGACGATAGAAACCGGCACATCGCCAATGTCCACTTCAATGGTTTTTACATGTGGCAGTGGTATTTCCGCGTCGCTCGTGGGAAGCGCCGGGCGTGAGCCAATCATTACCTTCGCGACCACGACCGCAATAATGACTACCACAAGCGGAGTAAGTAGTTTTATCGCTCGTCTAATCATTCAAAAAATCTCTGTTAGCGGCCGCCAGAACGGCTGGTCATCCAAATTCAAGGCCACTATACAACATAAGCCATAGGGTAATGCCGTAATAATCTGGCTATCTGATGACAGCGCTGTCGGCAGCGAACAAGGGTGGTTCCAACGAGCCCCACAAGGGTGTAGCCTTGGTCCCATGAGTTGAGGTGTGGAATTGAGGTGTGGAGATGAACCAGCAATCACATACCCCTGAGAACGTGGCAATACAACCGCGTGACCGGGAACACGCCATTGCCGAATCGCTGGGCCACGATTGGTTCGACAACCATTCGTTCAAAACCGCATGGTTTAACGCCATGTCGATCACATTTCCCCTGGGCGAAAAATTCTTTATCGACAGCGTGCGCCACTATGCCGGCCAGATCGAGGACCCAAAATTGCAGGGGGAGATTCGGGGCTTCTGTGGCCAGGAGGGCTTCCACCGCCGCGAGCACTATCGCTACAACCAGACCCTGTGCGAGCTGCGCGGTTACGACTTCGATTACCTCGAGGGGCGGTTGGCGAAGAATATCGCCCGCGCCAAAAAACTGCTGAGCCCTCTTGAGCAGCTTGCCTCGACAGTGGCATTTGAGCATATCACGGCCATCATGGCGGAGATGGCACTGAGTCCGGATGCGCCCATGGTCGAAGCGGCAGATCCCGCCATGCAAGCCCTGTGGGACTGGCATGCCGCGGAGGAAATGGAGCACAAGTCTGTGGCGTTTGACGTCTACCGGGCGGTTGGCGGCAACGAAAAACTACGCAAGCGCGCATTGCGCCAGGCAACGTTTTTCCTGTTTGTCGACGTATTTGGCGGTCTGGTTCACATGCTGCGCCGGGACCGTAAACTGTGGAAACCCGGCGTGTGGATCGATGGCTGGAAATTCCTGTTTGCCAAAGACGGCATCCTGCGCAAGGTATGGCCGGCCTACAAGGAATACTACCGCGACGGTTTTCACCCCTGGCAGCGGGATACTCACCAACTCCTGGTTAACTGGAAAGAGGCGCAGGGCGAGTTGGCAATTGCAAATACGCCCTGAGTGAGGAGTTGGATTAACTGCTAATTCCCGTAGGCGAAGCCGCCATCCACCTTGATTATCGCTCCGTTGGTGTAGCGGGATGCATCACTGGCCAGGTAGAGCGCCGCGCCGATGATTTCTTCGGGGTTCCCCGCCCTGCCCATTGGTACGATGGCGCCAATAGCCGCCTTCACTTCCTCACTCCAGGCATTGGAAATATCGGTGAGGTCAAAATGCCGTGCAACCTTTTCCGAATTCATAAGCGCCTCCCTTAATCAGCTGGATGCCTATTGCACCGCGTCTGAAAACGCCTCAAGATCCATCGCATTCAGGAATTTCGCGAAGGGGTCATCATAGGCATCCCGATGCCACTGATACTCGGTAAAATCGGCGATGCGCTGTGCGTGCTCATCACCGTACAGCCGGGCGATAACCGCCAGGGCCATATCGGTACCTGCTGAAACACCCGAGGAAGTGACAAACGGGCCGTCTTCCACCCAGCGGGCGTGATCCACCCATTCCACCTGGTCGCTTTGCGAGGTGGCGATCTTGAATAATTGTTTGTTGGATGTCGCGCGGCGTCCATCCAGCAGACCCGCCCGGGCGAGAATGGCCGAGCCTGAACACACCGACATGGTGTACTGGGCATCGACGGAACGCTCCCGCAGGAAATTAAGCAAGCTGTCGTTTTCCAGCTCTGCCATGGTCCCAATGCCTCCGGGCAGCAGAATCAGGTCAAGCGGCGGGCAATCGGCGTAGCTATAGTCCGCCACGGTCCGGGGGCCTGGCGTGGATGCAACCGGCCCGGCCTGATCCGAGACAGTAATGATATGGAAATTGCCCGGAAGCGCACCGAACATCTCCAGTGGGCCATACAGGTCCAGCAGCTCGAAGTTGTTGTAGAGGATGGCGCCCAGGGTTTTTGTAGTGGATTCATTCACAATGGCTTACTCCAGCCTGGTTAATGGATGGTACGACCAAGCATTAGATCAAAGTAAAAAAGGGGACGCTACCCTTTTCCACTCGAACTAAAGGGCAGCGTCCCGCTTTTGTTTTCGCGCGTTCTTGCCGCATTCTGTTCACGCTTGTTCAGGATCGCCTCAGTCATCCGTTCATCCCGGTTGAATAGCCCCCGTCAACAGAGAGGGTCTGACCCGTAATCCAACTGGCGGCCGGTGATGTCAGGAACAATACAGCGGCAGCTATATCCTCGGCCTCGCCCACGCGTTTAAGCCCCTGCCGCGCAAGCATACCTTCAATCATTTCCGGCATGCCATCAATGGCAGCTGCAGTCAGGTTGGTGCGGGTCATCCCCGCTGCTACTGCATTGGCTCGAATCCCGTTCGGACCCCAACTGATCCCAAGGGTCTTAACCAGTTGGACCAGGCCCGCCTTGGCGGCACCGTAGCCCGGTGTCCATTCGTAGCCGAAGAAGGATGTCATGGAAGCTATCCCGATGATGCTGGCGCCGCCCTCGAATTCACTGGCCTCCAGCAAGGGTTTGCACGCGGTACTCAGGTGAAAGGCGCTGGCCAGATTGACGCTGAGGGATTGATCGAAGCCTCCATGGCCCCACTCATCTGCCTGGGCTCCACCGGCGTTGTTGATGAGAATATCAAGCTTGTCGAGGCCTTCAGCAAGTTCTACGAGAGAGTCTTGCGAGTTCACATCCAATTGCCGAAAGATAAAATCACTCAAGTCATGATCATAGTCACCGCCAGTAGATTTACGACCGGTGATAACAACGGAGGCCCCCGCCTTCTGATAGGCACGGGCGATTGCCAGGCCTATGCCGTTAGACCCTCCGGTAATCAGGACTGACGCGTCACTGTAGTCATACACAACACGTTTACTCATAGCTGGCTCCACTGAAATTATGTACTGATGCGGGTTTTCTTTAATAAGAAACTATTAATACGATTGTTTTACCGGGACGGCAACTTTACTTTGCTCCTCAGGCAGAGGATTCACACATGGGTACAAATTGTTATGGTCACATGCAGGAATTCTGGCACAGACACAGGCAGCATCGGCGCACTCCCCAGAAATGCGTTCGCCTGGTTGCAATAGTTGAACAAGATATATTTTAATACAATCGTATTTTTGAAACACTGTTTTAATATTGTGCTTATCAGGAGAGTAAGTCACTATTTGAGCGAATGTCACATGATGGAGGCAACAATGGATACCAAAATACCTGAAACGCTAAATCTTCCCCCGGTGAGCCAGGTGGGTTTTGTAGTAAAAGACATGGACAAGGCGCTGAAGCTCTATGAGCCATTGTTTGGCTCCTTTGCTGTGATGGATGCAGCAGATATGGAGTGGGATTACCGGGGCAAGCCGGAGATGAGCTCCCTGAAACTCGCCTTTGGTAAGAGCGGTGATGTGGAAATTGAGTTGATTGAGTGGGTTTCCGGAGAAACCCCCCACAAGGAATTCCTCGATGCCGGCCGAGAAGGCATGCACCACCTCCGCTTTATGGTGGACAACGTCGAAGAGAAAGTGAAGGAAGCCGAGGCCTACGGCTATCAAGAGATCTGGTACAAGCGCTTCGGGGAGGGACTGGCCGCATCGTATCTTGAGCGGGAGGGTGACCCCCTGATTATCGAGTTTTTCGAAAACAAACCGGGCTAATCGCCGCGAAAAGGGGACGCTACCCTCTTCCACTCGAACTAAAGGGTAGCGTCCCCTTTTGTTGGCCGAGGGTATGGCGAAGGTGATATTCGCCGGGAAGGAAGCGCCTTCCTGGATAGACGATCCTTCCCGGCAAGTCAGTTGATTACTCGAAGTAGTACATCACATCGACACCGTAGGTGAGCGGCTGGCCAAAGACGTCAGAGTGATCTGATCAGGCGGCGGCAACACTCCTGTAGGCGGCCATAGACCTGACTGCCACCTCTGCCGCGGGCCGGCGGGCCAGTTCCAGCGAGAATATTTCCACGCCCACGGTGGGCTTGCAGCCGACACTGTCCAGCGCTGCCAGCCAGTCCGCCAGGGCCATATCGCCCTCCCCGGGCAGCAAACGAGCACTGCTTGCCTCAGTCATCAATGCCGTGGCGTCGGGGCGCGTGCTCTTCATGGCGGAAGACACCTTGAAAAACTGCCTGGCACCATGGACGTTAATGCCATCTATCACCTGATCCAGCGTAACGCCGATCAGGGACAGCTTGTCTCGTAGACTCAGGGACCGCCGCGTCGCAGGCGCATCGTTAACCTGCAGGTTGGTAATGCGCGCCACCTCGTCTGCAGCAAGAGCACGCAGTGTTGCAACCGTGTCACCGCCTCGGAAAAAATGCCAGAAATCCAACGTTATACCGAGATTCTCCTGTCCGGCGTCAGCGAGCACCTGCAGCGCTGTGCGCAGATCCGGAACCAGCGTCCAGGGCAGGAACTCGAGATCGACCCGCAGCCCATGGCTGTTGGCGCGCTCACACACACGGACCAGCGCCGCGGTGAGTTCCTGCAGTTCGATAGCGGGGGCAAACGCCGGCGGGGTATTTACCGAGCGGGCGCCCAACTCGTTGGCGATCTCGAAGATCAGGTTTTCCGCGCGAGATGCCGTGGGGCCAACCCAATCCAGCAGTGGATCGACCTCGTCCAGCGTCACGTTGCGCTCGGATAAAATCCCCCGCATATCGGCAGGGGTCAACTTCTCCTTTTTCCTGGCCCTGAGATACTGCTGCGGGAACAGTGCGATAGCATCGAACCCGGCTTTTTGCGCCGCATCCACCCGCTCGATAAAGCGCGCCTTGGGCAGGGTGCCGGCACTTAATAGCAACCGGGATTGGGGAAAAAGTGTTCTCGCATCCATAACAGGCTCCTAAGTGGGGACAGCTTGGGGGGTAGTCATCGTCAGGGCTCCTCGCAGCAGCGAACCGCTTTCATGATGATAATTCCTGTAATGATAGTCTGAAATACGCAACCACCTCACTATGAAGCGTCCGCTCACGGGGGTAGCATACTGCACCTTTAGACAGCGTCAGCGCAAGCAGGCAAAGACACCCACTACCCCTGGAGCAAATAGATGAACCACGACACAACAGACAGTCAACGTTTTACCGATAAGGTGGTCATCGTGACCGGTGCAGCCTCCGGCATGGGTCGCGCCAGTGCCCTGCGCTTCGGCCGTGAGGGCGCCAGGGTCTGGTGCGCAGATGTCAACGCCGAGGGAGCGACAGAGACCGCGGGCATGATCACAGCCGCGGGGGGCACGGCGCGAGACAGCCACTTCGACGTCACCGATATCAGCCAGTGCCAGGCACTGGTAGCAGAGGTAGTCGAGGCCTTCGGTGGGCTGGACATTTTGTGCAACATCGCCGGGCTGGGCGGCACTACCGCCGTTTCAGAAGAGACAGAGCAGCACTGGAAACTGACCATGGATGTGAATATCAACGGTCCGTTTTTCCTCAGCCAGGCAGCCCTGCCGCACCTGTTGGAGCGCAAGGGCAATATCGTCAATATTTCCTCCACTGCCGGCCTCATCGGCCAGGCCTACATGGCCAGCTATTGCGCCTCCAAGCACGCCTTGATCGGCCTGACCAAAAGCATGGCAGTGGAGTTCGGGCGCAAGGGCCTGCGCGTTAACGCCATCTGCCCCGGCGGCACCAACACAGCTTTCCTTCAAGGATTTGATCTTCCGGAAAACTGTGAAGTGGATTTATTGATGAGAGCTAGCCTGCTGCCGGAATATGCCGAAGCGGAAGACATCGCCAATATGGTGTGCTTCGTCGCCTCCAGTGAGGCGACGTTTGTCAACGGCGCCATCCTGTCGGTAGATGGTGGCGTAGTCGCGGGCTAAGACGCCCTGATGGAATAACTCATCGATCCGCGGCGGGGCTTGATTTTCAAGCCCCGGACTCTTACCGTGTCACCTCCTATGTCAATTAGCCACAGGTGGCATTGATTCGATGAAATCCCTATCCGGTCTTGACGCGTTTCATATATATCAGGAAACGCGTACACAACATAATCACACGCTCAAGATTGTGATACCGGATCCGTCCAGCGCACACAATGAGCCGGAACTTAACTACCAAACCTTTAAACAATACTTTGAAAAAGGGATTTCCATTATCCCACTGTTCCAGTGGCGGCTCGTTAATATTCCTTTTAACGTCGGCATGCCACGCTGGTACCACGATCCGGATCTGGATATCGATTACCATGTGCGCAGGGCAGCCGTGCCCAGTCCCGGTGGTGAACGGGAATTAGCCGAAGTGGTCTCTGAAATTGCCAGCAATTCGCTGGAGCGTGATCGGCCACTATGGCAAATATGGTTTATTGAAGGTTTACAACACGGGCATGTTGCAGTGGCGACCAAACTGCACCATGCCCTGGCCGATGGTCGTGTCAGCGCCAAGATTATTACCGATTCACTCCAGAAAACATCAGACCCCACACCAGATTTTCCACCCGATGAGCCTGATGTTGCCGAGATAATTCCCAGTCGTCGTCAGTTACTCAAAGAAGCCTGGCCGGATGACATTGCACTGATCAAGGGCGCTCCTCGCATGGTGTTGCGAACTCTGCGCTATATGGGTAAAGCATTGTGGCGCGAGATACGGCGTAAGCCAGGTTATGCAGGTGCGTTTTCCGGACCGGCCATACACTTTAATCAAAAGCTCACACCACATCGTTGGTAAGCCACGGTCGATTTGCGTGTGACGGATATGAAAGAAGTGAAAAACATTCTCGGGGGCACCATCAACGATGTATTTATTGCCGTTGCTTCCGGTGCCCTGCGCACTTATCTGGACGGGCATGGAGGTGTACCGGACAAGTCATTAACCTGCACAGTGCCTGTGTCCTTACGAGGAGCGCAGTTTGAGGGTTTTGGTAACCGGGTCGGCAGCTGGTTTCTTTCAATTGCCAGTGATGTAGAAGATCCGGTTGAGCGGCTGGAACAGATTATCCGCAATACCCGGGCGGCGCGTGAGCACAATGAAGCCTGCGATCGAGAGCTCAATATGGACTGGATGGCATACCGTACTGTCTGGTCAAGCTATGTCGGGTTGTTTAAGGGTATGGCGGAAAAATTTGTGTCCAGCCCGACGTTCAATGTGATTCTTTCGAATGTTAAGGGGCCGAGCCAACAGCGGTGGGCAAACGGCTCAAAGGTTGTCGCCATCAGGTCGATTGGGCCGCTGTCGGGAGATATAGGCTTGAATATTACCTGCTGGAGCTATATGGATACATTGAATATCGGTCTGGTGGCCTGCCGTGAACACATGCCTGATATCTGGGATTTGGCTGAACAGTTCCCCGTTGAAATGGAGAAATTGCTGGCTGCCGCACGCGCTGTTGCTGCTGACAACGAGGAAGAAAAAGCTTGATGGCATCACCCGCTCTTTGCAATTAATTACCGGGCTTCACCGCCAGATCTATGGCGGCGATACAGCCTGTGGATTACACCGGCTGGCTGGAGGACTTCCTGGCTGTTTGTCAGCCGCCGATATCAAAGTTTAGCTCAACGGTGGTTCCCGCGGGATCGGTAACGAAGATCTGCTGCTGGTTAACTTCCGTATTTTCAAATTGAGTAAATGAGATATCATTCTTCTCAAGCCGCGCCAGTGTGCCCTCCAGGTCCATGCAACGTAAAGCCACGTGATCAAAGTAGCCTGATTTTTCACCATTGCGGCCCGGATCCTCAATGAGATGGATAATCGGCTGCTCACCGCTGTACAGCCAATACCCCGCAATTCCGAAATCGGGTCTATAACCCGACCTCAACTCCAGTATCAGTTCATAGAATTTCATCACCTCACTCAGGACTTCCTCAGGTGCCGCAATACTGAAATGGTGTAAAAACGTAGCCTCTGTAGCCATTACACTGCCTCTTTGATCTTTTAGTCATTCTACTGGGAATTTCAGGGACACGATACTTAACTGTATGCAGGTGCTGACAAGTAACCAGGTACTGTGTCCCCAGCCCCCCAGAGGTATCTTCTCCTTTGACGTAGTATAACTCCAGAGTTATACTACAGCCGCAGTTAAGAGAGGCAAAAAGGTGAAAAGCGGAGACATAATCAGGATGATCGAGAAAGATGGTTGGTTCCTGGTCAGGGTCAAAGAAGATCACCACCAGTTCAAACACCCCACCAAGCCCGGTCTGGTTACTGTGGCCCACCCCACAAAGGACATGCCAAAGGGAACACTGAACAGCATCAAGAAACAGGCCGGGCTGAAATAGCCCGGCAAACCAAAGAGGATTTAGCGATGGAATATGCAGTTGTAATCCACCACGAAAAAGACAGCGCCTATGGCGTCACTGTGCCAGATCTTCCCGGCTGCTTTTCTGCCGGGGATAGCTTTCACCAGGCGCTGGAAAAAGTCAGGGAAGCTGTTGAACTCCACCTAGAAGACCTGGCTGAAGAAGGACTGGACATCCCCCGTCCTACTGAAATTGATAGTCACCTGGAAAATCCAGACTATACCGGGGGAACCTGGTGTCTGGTTGAAGTGGATATCACCCCCTATCTGGGCAACACCGAAAAGATCAACGTGACACTACCCAGCTCAGTGATTCGCAAGATTGACGCCAGGCATAAAAATAGATCCAAGTTTCTGGCTGAAGCAGCACTGAAGGAACTGGCATAGGGTTGGTAAATTTCACAGGCTCACATGCATAGACGGTAAACGCATCTAACCACCTCGCTACTGCAAACCTGGATTCAACCACTAGGCCAATTTCACCGCCAGTTCTGCAGCCGCTTCCATCGCTCCCTCGATATAGGAAACCCCATTGCAATCACCGATGGTGTGGGTGGTAAAACCGGCGGCCTGCAATTGCTCAGCCAATGTAGTATCCCCGGTAGCACCCCTGGCAACAATCACATGGTCGGCATCGATTGTGCGCTGCTGGCCCAGGGTGTTGATGTAGCTGACCACGCTCTCGCCAATGGCAATATCTTTTGCCTTTTTGATCAGGGTGACGTTGAGAAGACGAAGCTCGTCCAGCAGCCGCATTCTGCGTACCAGAAACAAGCCCTTACCCACCTCCGGTGAGCTGTCTATCACGGTGACCACACGGCCTCTCTCCGCCAGGAACTCAGCTAACTCCAGGCCCACCAGCTCAGCACCAATAATGGTGATGTGCTTACCCAGGGGTAACCAGACGCGGGAGGCCAGCCTGACCAGGGCAGGGATAAGGGTGACTCCGGTTTTGGCGGCGACACTGACTAACAGGCGGGTAAAAGTGCTGGTTTTGCGACGCAGTTGCGGATTGTTCTCAGCCATAACCAGAGCGCGCATTTCGTCGCCACTGAAAACAAAATCACGCTCCGCTCCAGGAATATCGGGCATCAGCCGCTGTGCGCCGGTGGCGACAATCACTTCATCGACACCGAGTTGCCTGAGTGTGTCGACGCCGGCCAGGGTGTTTAGCTGTACGTTGACGTTGGACTGTTCTACCTGCAGGCGCAACCACTTCAACAAACGCTCATTGGGTTCATAGGGAATGCTGGCAAACTGCAGGGTGCCACCGAGACGGCCGCTGTTTTCCAGCAGGGTAACCGGGAAACCGCGAAGGGATAAACGCCGGGCCACTTCCATACCCGCGGGGCCGCCACCCACCACTGCGATATGCCGCGGCTTATCGGTGACAATCAATTCCCGTTCTTTTTCCCTGGCAGTCTCCGGGTTCACCGCACACTTAACCGACTTAAGCACATAAATCTGGCTGATACAGCAATAGCAGTAGATGCAGGGTCGTATCTGCCGGGGTGTGCCGGCGACCACCTTATTGGGCAGATCCGGGTCGGCCAGTATTTTTCGACCCATGGACAAAAAGTCGAAATGGCCCTTTCCAATATGTTTATCCGCAGACGCCGGTTCAATGCGACCGGGAACAATGACCGGAATGGAAATGCTGTGCTTAATCAACCTGGCATTGGCAACCAGAAGCTCCTCGGTTTGCGGCGTATGCGAGCCGGAATGTAACACGCCCCGGTCGGAGTCGTGGTAGGCAGTAACGGCAATAGCGTCGACACCGGCCGCTTCAACCATTTTTGCCACTGTTCTGGCATCAGACAGGGTAATGCCCTCGGGCCTGCCGAACTCCTGGGAATCCAGTTTCACCCACACCGGGAAATCCGGGCCGACACTTCCCCGAACGGCGTCAATAATCTGCATCAGTAACCGCGCACGGTTTTCCAGGCTGCCGCCGTAGTCATCGTCACGCTGGTTCATGGCGGGAGACAGGAATTCGGAAATAAGGTAACCATGACCGGCATGAATTTCCACCGCGTCAATACCGGCTTTTTTTGCCCGGGCTGCGGCGGAGGCAAATTTTTCAATCAGCGTGTCGATATCATCCCGGGTCATCACGTGAAGTTGGGGAGGCGGAGCCTCGGGATCGTGGAAGGCCATTATTTCTTCCATCAGCATACTCTCGCCGAGGTCACTTCGGCTCTTGGCTGGATACGATGGCACCCATATCGGCCTGCCCTCCTTCGCATCCTGGGCGGCCACCAGGCCGCCGTGGTGAATCTGTGCCGCCACTTTCGCACCGTGTTTGTGCACCGCTTCGGCCAATGCCTGCAAGCCCGGAATATGGTGGTCTTGTGAAATAGCAATCTGGCGTGGCTGGTTAGCTCCGTGGGGCCAGGCCACCCCGGTCACGCCGAGTACGATCAATCCGACCCCGCCCCGGGCCTGGCGTTCGTGGTAGGCAATAATGCGCTCGCCACAGCTGCCATCGGCCTCGGCCAGATTGACGCCCATCGCAGACACAATCATCCTGTTCCTGATTTGCAGGCTGCCTATACGGCCGGGTTTTGTCAGGTGTTTAAAATTTCTTGTCATTTGCTGCGCCCGCGGTGGTCCTTACAGGTTTTTCTGATCGCCATGCTGGCGGCCTCGACTTTCTTGAGGTTGGCCATGGTGAGCACCGCTGGCGCATCTCTCAAAGATACGTGAACGTCTCAGGGGCCCGCAGTGGATTGCTAATTGTCACCCGGGTTTAATCGACTATGGCGATATGAAGCTTTACCCGTAATATGCGCTTGTTATGTGCGACTCAGCCAGTAACCAGGTTTTCTGTGATTGTGCATGACCGCCACAACATAAATGGAGTTACCATTTGATCGATAAATTACGGAGAAGGGAAATTTACCAAGCAAAAATCTATGAAAATTCCGCTGGAACTTTGGCCAGGTATCGGGGAATTCTATTATTGCCTCATATGCAGATTCCAATTCAGATAGATAGTCCTCTCCCAATCCCACTGCCTGTTCTTCATACCATTTGTATGAGGCTTTGACCTCCAAAGCAACATCAGGATGAAATACAATATTGGGCATTCTACCCTTTTACTACACTTCTAATTTCCTGCCATGAAGCGCCTGTTACAGCCCCGGATTCAAGCTCCAAATATCGCTTTTCCGCAAGTTCCACCCAAGCTTCGTCTACACCGTCTTCCGGGGAGCCTTCTAGCGAAGAAATAAGACAATGTGCAACCAACGCCTTTTCGTCAGAAGAGAGTTCTCTAATAATTTCAATGACTTGCTTGAATAATTCTGACATATGGCCTCCTCAAATTGAAACTACCCTGAATCTTACCATGGCCACTGACCCGAAGGCATCCAGAGGTAGTCCTTACAGGTTTTTCTAATCGCCGTGCTGGCGGCCTCGACTTTCTTGAAGCCATTAATCACCCGCATTAATCGTTTCCGGGGTGCTAAATTGGTAACTCTTCTCTTCTACACGCGTTTTGATTCTCCAACCGGCCTCTGTGCGAACGTATTCGTCGACATACCATAAGCCCAGAAACAACACCGGATTACCGCTGGCCTCGTCATTTATTTCCATGGGGTTAAAGCACATGATGCGTCCGGTCGCGGTATCACCGTTAATCCTTATCTGGTAATTTGAAATCAGATGCTGGGTATTTTTAAAAATTGGCATCGCCGCTTTTAAAAAGTCTTTAATTTTTTCCAGATCACCTTTTTCGCCGCCCATCGCCGAGTAATCAATATAGGCGTCTTTAGTAAAGATATCGTCCAGACGATCAATTTCACAGGTATCAATTACATCGGCGTAATCAACAATGAGATCTTGTATCTCCAAACGGTCAGAAATTTCTTGCAGGGTAAGTGTCATAGTTTATCTCTCTGTGATTGCCCTGGTTAAGCCATACTACCAGCTAGCTGGCGGCCTTATTCCAGGCAGTAACAATTTTTGAATGCTCTTCTACCGCAGTTTCCTTGATCATTTCAACGATGGGTAGATCCTTCATTTGGTGGAGTTCTACATCCAGCCAGGTTTTGGTGATCTGGCTGCCACCATCTTTGGGGATGACATCCCACTCTTCGACCATGCTGATAAAAACATCTGCCTTAATACTCTCTACGGTGTAGGGCTTCTCTACCGCGATATTGGTCATTATGCTCATGCTTACCCGAATGTCGGTACACCGCTCTTCAAGGATCTCAAACAACGCCACGCCAGCTTCGCCACGACACCAATAAGTTTTACCCTCCTCAAAAGTGCCGTACTCGATCAAGTCGGGGTAGTACTCCGCGATACGCTCTGGATCCCTGAGGAATTCACGTACTTTTTCTGGTGAGGCTGTAAGTTGCATAATATCCTGGTGAACAATATTGGGCATGGAAACTCCTTAGTTTAAAAAGATTGTCGTGATATCCGCTAGCACTGATACTTTAGGGCACTCAATTAATCGTGATCTGCTCACTATATCAGCGAAGCGCAAATAGATATGCCCCCATACGGGGGCATATCCATGTCTGATTAGCTCCTTGTGCGCTCCAGTATAATATCGGCCGCCTTGGCACCAATCATAATGCAGGCGTGGTTGGTGTTGCCGTGCATAGGTACAGGCATCACCGAAGCGTCTGCCACCCGCAGGTTTTTCACACCTTTAACACGCAGCTGCGGGTCAACCACCGTATGTGAATCCTCGGGATTGCCCATGCAGCAGGTGCCACCGTAGTGGAAATCGGTATCCACATTGCCTCGAATATATTCCTCCACGGCAGCGTCGTCATTAACACCGGCTCCGGGTTTGTACTCCTGATGGAGACGCCCACCCCAGGCATCGGCAGACGCCAGCTTACGTATAAAACTCACTCCTCGTATAATGGAGTCAAAGTCCTCTTCGTTACTCATAAAGCCCAGATCAAAGGCCGGGGGTCTGGCCATTTCGCCGGATTTTATTTTCACGCTGCCGCGACTTTTTTCTGCCAGCAAACACACCAGAAAAGTAACTCCATGCGCGTCACTGTATTCCTCCTGCGAACCGCCGGCTATTATTGGAATCATCTGAATCTGTATATCCGGCTCATCCAGGTCTTTCAATGTTCGAATAAACATATTGGCATCAAAGTGGTGCCAGCTGCCGTCACCCTTCCTGGTCAGCAACCACTGAAGACCAATTTTGGCTTTTCGCAGCAGCCCTACTCCCGCCATACTCAGCGGTTCGTTCAGGAAATAGGACACCTTCAGGGTCGGATGGTCGTGCAGGTTTTCACCCACGCCAGGCACATGTGCTACCACATCTATGTCCAATTCTTGCAAGTGTTGACGATTACCCACACCGGACACCTGCAGTAATTGCGGAGAGCGCAGAGCCCCCGCGCTTAGAATAACTTCTTTATTGGCGGCAACGGTGATGGTTTTACCTTTGTGCAGGTAAACCACACCCGTCGCTACCGGTTCATCTCCAGAGCGATCGAAGGTGATTTTTTCTACATGCGCATTGGTGACAACGCTCAGGTTGGGGCGCTGCCCTTTAATCGGATGAATAAACGCCCGGGCAGCACTGTGACGCTTACCATTTTTGATGCAGGCCTGCGTCCACCCCACTCCCTCGGCGACGCCATCGCAGAAATCTGCACGCTGGGGTACACCACATTCAACGGCGGCCTCCTGAAACAGATTAACCAGTTTACTGCTTGTTAAATCCTGGTCGCGGGACATGACGTGTAACTCTCCCTCACCGCCCCGCTGATCATTGGCGCCACTTTTATTGGTCTCCGTTGAGCGAAAATAAGGTAGCACATCGCGGTAGGCCCAGCCCTCACAACCGTGCTGCTCTGCCCAGCGGTCGTAGTCTTTGGCGGTACCGCGAATATGCAGCATAGCGTTAATACCCGATGACCCTCCCAGTACCTTGCCAGTGATCGTATATAAACGACGATTGTTCAGGCTTTTCTGCGGCACAGACGGCATAATCCACTGATGCAGGCTGCGATTAAAAATTTCCAGCATGCCTCCCGGCATGTGGATCAGAATATCGCGATCCATTTTCCCCGCCTCCAGTAACAGCACCTGGTTATCCGGGTTGGCACTTAAGCGGTTTGCCAGTGTACAACCGGCAGATCCACCGCCGACGACGATGTAGTCATAGGATGTTTTCAAGATTCACTCTCCACAGCTTTCTTAAAGTAATGGTCATCGCGCCGGAAACAGAAATTGCCTCACCACTCGCTCGATGACTTCCGGGGGCTCCGGATATTGAATAAAGGAATAAATAATGCGCCCGATCCAGTTCACTAGATCATCCAGATCCCAGGCCATATCAATTTCTCCAGCATGCTGGGCGCTCTGAAATCGATCTCGCAACAGCGCATGCAGATGGTTTCGCATACGAGCTGACCTCAGATAAAAATCTGCTGTGGTTGCTGAATTCGCCTTTCCAAGCAGTAATTGATGCCCCTCGATCTGTGGCCCTTTCTCTGCGGCAAACAATACGCAGTGAATCAGCACCTGGCGCATGTCTTTATCGCCCAGCGCCGACAATGATTCGCGCATCTGCTCAAAAAAGGGCTCTGCCTGCTCCTCAACCACAGCAAGAATAATGGCATCCTTATTGTCGAAGTAACGATAAACAGTACGACGGGAAACACCTGCCTGCTCGGCAATCTGGTCAATGGTGGACGAGGCCACACTGGATCTGGCAAAACACAGCCTGGCTGCGGCGATAATACGGGACGCCCCCTGTGCGGGGTCATCTATACGCTGCCCAGCGCCCCAGCGCCGCGTTGCGGTTATTAAGTTATCGCTTCCGGACATGAGTTCCAGGCATCAAATTAACTACGGTATCACTATTACACAATTTATATTATTGTGCCATAGTGGTCTCTTAACTATTTGAACCAGCGACGAATATGGCGCTGTGCTGCCCTCCTGCACAGTTAATACCCGTCAATAATTTCTGACCGTTTGCGTGCTGTTTCCACCAGGGAAGAGCGGATATTCTTTTGCACACTGCGAAATCGCCATAGAGTTATCTGTATGAACACAACAACCACACCATTCTCAGTCGTAGATGAAATCATGAGATTTGCCGATTCACCGCAATACCCAGCCAGTGTGCACATCGAGGTCAAAGCCCCAGTGCATCTGAATGCCGAAAGAATGCAGGCTGCAGTACACGCTGCTTTGGACACGCACCCTCTCGCCCGGGGCAGGATGCTCCCGTCAAAACAACGAGACAAACAATTGTTCTGGCAAATTACAGCGGCACCGGGAAGTGACCCCTTCCTCGTCGTCGAAGGGGGGAGCGACGCCGGTGTCAGCCGCGCACGAAATCAACTACTTAGCTTGCAAGTGCCGTTACATGAATCACCGCCACTGCGGGTATGGCTGGTACGTTGTGACAGCGGTGACCACTTGATCCTGAATGTCCATCACGCCGCTGCGGATGGTATCGGGACGCTACGTTTTCTGCGTTCGATACTTCACGCCTACAACGATCAGCCGGATGAGACAGCTAATGTAGATGCTCTGGAAGTACGTGACCTCAATCGATTATACAGCGCCTCGAACCTTTTGGAGCAAACTAGACGACTGAAGAGTTTTGCATCTTCAATGCAGGCACAAATGAAAGAGAACACGCCGATTTCTGCTAACGATGGCCTCGACAGCACGGGTTACGGCTGCTTTCACCTGACCCTGGAAGCCGAAGACGTCGCCACGCTGAATCCGAAAAAGCACACTGCGGGCACTTTTAACGACTTGCTGGTGGCCGCGATGCACGCGGCTGTCGAAATCTGGAATGAGCGCCAGGGTGATGATAGTGACATTCTTAAAGTGACCAGTCCTGTAAATCTGCGACCCAAAGAGTGGTGGTTTGAAGTGTTTGGTAACTTTGCCCTGGCCTTCGCAACTCATACGACCCCCGTTGATCGGGAGAGCCCTGCACAACTTATGACCACGATTACGGACCAATCCCGTGTTGCCAAGGAGAAGGGCTTCGCCGAAGCCATGTTGGTGGGCCTGAGCATGAACACCAAGCTGCCTGTATGGGTAAAAAACTTGATGTTTAGCAATCCGGGAGAAAAAGCGCCAGTTGGCATTACCCTGACCAACGCCGGGCGCATTGGGGAAGAGCTGTCTTTTGGTGACGATGGCGAAGCGGTGGAAGTATGGATGTCGCCACCGGCGGCTATGCCCGATGGTCTGGGCCTGGGCATTACCACCTACAATGGAAAAATTCACCTGGCTTTTCGTCACTGCTACGAACTGTTCAGCGATGACTCCGTAGTCGACTTCGCCGAACTCTACCGGGAAACACTGGAATGGCTAAGCTAGGGATACGGGCATGATTACGGACTTTGACACTATCCCGAAGCTGCCCTCCATCTTCGGCCCGGCTGGTCCACAAAGATAGGCGAAGACCATGCCCGCTCCGACACGGGTGCAAGGCAGTTATCTCTGAAGTCTGTGCGGTAGTCACCGTAGCAGGGATCCATTGATTTCACTTCCCCGGCGTTATTGAGCCTTGCCCGCAGGTTGGCACCGTTGATGGCGGGGGTTGCTGTCTGCAGTGCGCGCACGTAATACAGGCTGTCCCGGCCGTCTTTGCTATAGTCCGGGTCTTCGAACTGCACCACACAGCCCTCCGGATCGGCGGAACATTCCAGTCGCAGCCAGGGGTCTTCGATCAACGCATCCACCGGCTCTGAAGGATAACTCTGTGGTCGTATCCTAATCACCTCGATGGCGGTGATAACTTCCCGTTCGTCGCCCGGGTTGTAACACTCCCCGGCGCACAGATAGTCCAGCCGTTCGGGGCTCAGCCCTCCCACCGCATCTGCCGGGCAACCCGGCTGCTGCACAAATGCTCCCAGGGCACGAACTTCGAATCTGGGGTTTTCTGCCATGCTGGTCTCCGAGCCCATGGGCAGTTGCCCCGCGGGGGAATTGAGCAGATCGAACCACAGCAGCATGCGCGGCCCGGAGGTACCGTAGACTTCCTTGCGTTGCAGCGCGGCCCAGATATCCTCGCGGCGGCGGCTGTCTGCGTGTACAGCAACAATGCCACCGGGGTAGAGAAAACTCTGCATACGCTCCAAGTCGGGAATCGGGGTGCTGGTGACAACAGGTTTGGGCATCTGCGGGTCTTCCGATTCTCCCGCAAGATTCATCATCCCGCCGTAAAACTCGCTGCGGGGCCCGGTCACCAGGGTCATCTTGCGCCGCTCGTATTGTTTGTACCCGGTTCCGGGGCGCGAAGTGTGGTCGTCCGTAGAGGCTATAAAACCGAAGCGAAAGCGTTGCGGCCTGCCATCTGCATCAGGTTCGTCAAAATTGCTGAGTGCCATGGCGTACTGGGAACTCTCCCCGAATACCTGGTTGAAAGCCGGCTTGAAACAATCGGTGCACTGTCCACATTGTTGCCAGTCGTTGGCGTGGGTGTCCGGAAAAACGCCGAGGTAGGCATTGCCCGCCTCCACCGCATATTGTTGCGCCAGTTCCACCCGGGATTCACATTCGGTATCGCTCAAGCCATCGCAGCGCTTGCGCATGATCTCTCCTGCCTGCCAACAGCAGGGGGTGTAACCGTCCTGCGGTGCGGGGCAGCTGAGACTGCCATCCGCATTGGCAATGGCCTGTTTGAACGGTCTGTACTCTTCGGAGTTGCCATGACCGGACATGACTTCCAGTAGTGGTTGGCGCTGATCCGCGTGGTATTTCCGGGCCAGGGCTTTGTCCCAACTGGCGGTGGGCGGTGTGTAAGCTCCCCAGGAATTGCCATGGGGAATGATCATGTGCTCGAAGCCCCACTCGTCTAACTTGCGATACAGGACGTCCGGCGAAGGCGCGTTCTCGTGACAATCCGCAGGCAGTTCGCGGGTATCCACCTGCGTGTCACAGCCTGGCACTGCGGCGATATCATCCAGCAAACGCAGCAGATTGGCATAGGGTTTCCAGTTAAGCGGGTCGATGAAACGGCCGCCGGCGGCGGGGCGGGCCTGGGCGAATACACCCAGGTCGTCCGGGGTGACACGGGCGCTGATGGGTCGTAGGGGCAACTCATCATCCGCGGTTCCCGGAAAAATCACGTTCTTGTGGCCCCAGTGGGCGTTGGCGGCGGTGGACATCTGGGTCCACTCCCAACCGGCGAAGGCGACCAGGTCCGGAGTATCCGGATCGCCGCTGGCGTTACAGGTTCGCACTGTGTCCTTGGTGGCCTGCCAGTGTTTGGGGGTCAGCCCCTCCGCGTGATCGTTATAACTGAAGAAATCCAGTTTGGCACAGTAGCGGGCGAAATCGCAGGCATCGGCCACGGTATGCAGGCCCTGCTGGCCCATCATTGGGAGTTCCATGGTAAAAGCGTCCACCGAGTAGGTGCTGTGGACATGCAGGTCGCCGAACAATATCTGCCTGGCTTCTGGCTTGCCAATCGCAGCCGATGCGGGCTCCCTGGATGCTTCGCGCTGTTGCAGCGACACGGCGGGCAGGGCACTGCCCATCACCGTGCCTGCGGGATGGGGGTCTCCTCCACACGCTGACAACGTGACTGCCAGGGCCAACGTTGCCACCAGTAGAGTTTTGTCCTCTAGCTTTCCCATAGTGAGCCTCAATAATACGACGACGTTGCGAATGTTATGTAGCATCCCTACATATATCAATAAGATGTGGCTTAATAGGCTGTACCACTCGGGGGAATCGGGATCGTTTTATTCCAGGTAGAACTGCGACGTCTTCGCCTGCACCCGAACCGCAGTGTAGAATCACCTGGTAATAAGACGAGGCTCCCCCCATGGACATACGACTGTCAGATTCACCACAAGGCCCGCTCAAGGGCATTCGTGTCATTGATATCACGGCCATGATTACCGGCCCCCTCTGTGCCCAGCAACTGGGCGACCTCGGCGCGGATGTGATCAAGATCGAGCCCACCCATGGCGAGGTGGCCCGCTGGATGGCGCCACCGCAGAAAGAAGGCCTGACAGGCTTCTACGCCCAATCCAACCGCAACAAGCGCAGCCTGGCGCTGGACCTGAAGAATCCCCAGGGTGTCGCCATCATCAAAAAACTGGTGCAGGACGCGGATATCCTGGTGGAAAACTTCCGCGGCGGGGTACCCGACCGGCTCGGCATCGGCCATGAAGACCTGCGTGTCGTGAATGAAAAGCTGATCTATGTCTCGATCACCGGCTTCGGCCCCTCGGGCCCCTATTCCAGCCTGCCCGCCTACGACCCCATCGCCCAGGGTCTTGTCGGCATGATGCCTATACAGGGCATGCCTTTTGGCGGTAAGCCACAGCTGATCCAGTCAGCCATCGTTGACAAAACTACCGCGACAACGGCCGCCGGGGCGGCCATGGCGGCACTGTATGCCCGGGACCGCCCGGGCGGAACTGCCAAGGGGCAGCGGGTCGATGTCCCCATGATCGACGCCTGGGCTGCAAACTCCCTGCCGGATATGCTGTGCGTGGATACCTTCATGCCCAATGACATGCCAGACCCGGAGCCGTTGGCGGTACTGCGAGCGTTTGAGACCACCGATGGCTATGTGGTGGGCATGGCCTTGCAGGACAACCACTTTCAGGGACTATGCAATGCGCTCGATTGCACGGAACTGCTGGGCAGGTCCGGCATGCGCAACGTGGGCGAACGTATCAACGACTTCGCCCCCTGGCTGGATGCCATCGCCGAGGTCATGAAAAACTTTTCCACGCAGGAACTCCTGTCCAGACTGGATGCCGCCGGCGTCCCGTTTGGCCCGGTCAAGACGGTGCGCGAGTTCGCCGAAGACCCCCAGGCGCAGCACAACCGCACCATCTTCGACGCCGAGCACCCCGAGGCCGGCACCATGCGCTATGTGCGTTACCCCGGGCACCTGTCGGCAACACCAGCCTGCCTGCATCGCCATCCGCCGCGCCTGGGAGAGCACAGCAGCGAGATTCTACGGGAAGCGGGTTACAGCGACGGGGAAATCGAACAACTGGTGCAAGACAGCGTCGTCGGCCTCAAACCTGACTGAGGCAGGCCATCACACCATGAGCACTTTGCCAACGAGTAACAGGAGCACATCATGGGACCGCTAAAGGGGCTGACCATTATTGAGATTGCCGGCATTGGACCGGGCCCATTCGCCGCCATGTCGCTGGCGGATCTGGGGGCCAACGTCATACGGGTGGAGCGCCCGGGGGGTAGCGGAATCGCCAGTGCCCAGAATCCACGCATGGATTTCCTCAACCGCGGCAAGCGCTGCATCTGCGTCGATCTCAAGCAGCCGGAGGGAGTCGACACCGTGCTGCGCCTGCTGGAAAAGGCCGACGCCCTGCTGGAGGGCAACCGTCCCGGCGTCATGGAGCGCTTGGGACTCGGCCCTGACGTCTGCCTGGAGCGCAACCCGGCCCTGGTCTACGGCCGCATGACCGGCTGGGGACAGGAGGGCCCCATGGCACAGGTCGCCGGACACGACCTTAACTACGTGGCTCTGGCCGGTGCCCTGCACCCCATCGGACGGGCCGGCGAGAAGCCCGCCATCCCTCTCAACCTGGTGGGCGACTTCGGCGGCGGCGGCCTGATGCTGGCCTACGGTATGGTATGCGCCCTGCTGGAGACGAAGACATCCGGCGTGGGCCAGGTGGTGGACGCGGCCATGATCGACGGCGCCGCCACGCTCATGGCGAGCACCTTCGCCGCTGCCCAGGTGGGCTTCTGGCGCGAGGAGCGCGGCACCAACTTTCTGGACAGTGGCGCCCACTTCTACGAGGTGTATGAAACCGCCGACGGCAAGTATATTTCCCTGGGTTCTATCGAGCCCCAGTTCTACGCAGCCCTGATGGAGAAACTGGGCGAGGAGGCGGTGTATTTCAAAAACCAGTGGGATATGGACGGCTGGCCGGCGATGAAAGAAAAGATGGCGAATATTATCCTGCGCAAAACCCGGGATGAATGGGATGCAGTCTTCGAAAATACAGATGTGTGCTATGCGCCCGTGTTGTCTATCAGCGAAGTCAGCCAGCACCCCCACCATCAGGCCCGTGGCACATTCGTGGACCACGGCGATTACTGGGAACCCGCCCCTGCCCCCCGTTTCAGCCGCACCCCGGGAGAACTGCGAGGCTGCGCTGTCCCGGTCGGACAAAACACCGGGGAGATTTTGCAGGAATTCGGTTTCGCTGACGACGAAATCGCCGCTATGCTGGCCTCCGGCGCGGTCAGAACGAGTACCAGTTAACGTATCTCGCCGCCCTTTTGACCGGCTGCCTTGAGAAGGTAGTTTTTCAATTCCAGATTACCCAGCTCTGCCGGTTAAAATGCCTGGCTTGGATATTCTCTCACAGTTTTTTATCATTATGTAGTGATAATACATATGTTATGTAGTACCGTTGCACATGTTGATATGGGAGGCACCAATATGAGCGGCACCGGAACAAAGCGTAAGACACAAGCGGAACGACGGGCGGAGTCCAGGCAGGCAGTGTTGGACAGTGCCTGCAGGCTGTTCGGGGAAAAGGGTTATGCGGAGACTTCCCTAGAGGAAATCGCCAGGGATTGTGGCCTGACGATTCGCCCCATTTACCATTACTTCGGCAACAAGAAGGCCCTGTTTGCCGCGGTCAACGAGGTGATGGACCAACGTATCCTCGCGAGTATGACGGCGGGCCCAGCTTTCGCTTCCGCCAGTGATGCAGGAGACAGTGGCGCGGAAAATCTCGCCAGTTGGCGTGCCTTCCTGGACCTGTGTGACGACCCGGGATTCAGGCAAATCGTGCTAGTGGATGGTCCCAATATTCTCGGTCGTGAAGGCTGGTCTACCAGCCCCGTCAACATGAAAGCTCGCTCGATGTTGGGCCCCGGCGGGCAACTGGATTCCCTACAGCAATATCGCGCGAACATGTTCAACCGGGTGATCCTGGGAGCATTCACCGAGGCTGCGCTAATGATTGCGGAGTCCGATGACATCGAGCTGGCGCGCCGGGAGGCAGAACGCCTTATGACAAAGCTGTTTTCCGGATACCGGGATTTTCTGGATTCTGAACAACAATCAAACTGACCTGGAGTAGAGAGGAAAAACAGTCATGGCTAAGGTAATAATCAGTGGCACCGATGCCGCCATTCGCCCCGACCTGTTTTAGGCTGCCCTTGGCAAACCCGACCAACACACTACTTTGTTTTTACAACATTACTCTGGTGAACTATGAGCGATTATCTGGAAAAAGCCTTCTCCCCGGCGAAACTGGGGAGTCTCGAACTGAAGAACCGAATCATCAAAGCGGCTACTTACGAGGGCAAAACCCCCGACGGAGTACCCGGCGACCTGCTGCTGGATTTTCACAAAGCAGTCGTCGAAGGTGGTACCGCCATGACCACCATCGGCTACTGCACCACCGAGGCGGATGGACGCATTAATGACCAGATGATGTGGCTGCATGAGGCCATCAGGCCGCAGCTGACCCACATGACCTCTGAGCTGAAGAAAGTCGCCCCGGACGCGAAGATCTCCGGCCAAATAACCCACTGCGGAAACTTTTCCAAAAATCGCAAACTGCAGCGGCTTAAGCGCCCCCTGGGGCCATCGCGCCAGTTCAATATGCTGGGAGCGCCCGCCGGTATGCCCTTCGCCGGGGCGATGACAGTACAGGACATCGATCATTTGGTGCAGACCTATCACGACGCTGCCCTGTTCATGAAGGAGACGGGGTTCGACGCGGCCGAGATTCACTTCAGTCATGGCTACGGTCTCAGCCAGTTTATCAGCCCAAAAACCAACCGCCGTACGGACGATTACGGTGGCAGCCTGGCCAATCGTATGCGCCTGCCCCTGCGGGTGCTCGAAGCGGTGCGCAAGGCAGTGGGAGATGATTTCCCCATTCTCGGAAAAATGGGCATGAGCGACGGTATCAAGGACGGCCTGCACTTTGAGGAAGCTATAGAGGTGGCAGCCATGCTGGATGCGGGTGGCATTGACGCCCTTATCTGTAGTGCCGGTACCAGCAGTTTCAATCCCATGCTCTACTTCCGCGGGGACAGTCTGGCCAAGGGGCTGATCGAGGCGGAGAAAAACCCCATCACCAAGCTGGGCCTGAAGCTGATCGGCAACAGGATGTTCCGCAATTACCCCTATTACGAGTTGTACTTCCTGGAAGACGCGAAACGCATTCGCGACCGGGTCAACTGCCAGATGATTTACATCGGCGGCTGCACTGACCTGGACAGCCTTGGTAGTGTGATGAAGGAAGGCTTCGACTTCGTGCAACTGGGTCGCCCACTGATCAAGGACCCGGCTTTTGTCAATAACGCCATGGCGGACCGCAATTACAAGAACGGCTGTACCCACTGTAACCGCTGCGCCGGACTAATCGAGGCGCCCGGCGGTGTGTACTGCCCGGTTAGCGCGGAGGAGCAGGCTGCATGATTAATGACTTTAACCACATCCCAAAGCTGCCCGCCATCTTCGGCACGGCCACACAGGTCGCCTATGTGGTCCCGGACATCGACGCCGCGGTACAGCACTGGCACGACGAATACGGTGTGGGCCCCTTTCTGGTGTGCCGCAACGAGGCGCCCATGGCCAACGCCTACTATCGCGGCACCAGAATGCAGGAAACCCGGATAAATATCGCCTTCGCCTATGTAGGCGATATTCAACTTGAATTGATCGAACTGATCGGGGATACCCCCAGCCACTACCAGGAGGCCCTGGATCGCAAACAGGCAGGTGTGCACCACTATGGTGTGTGCGTTGAAGATTTCGCTGCGGCCTACAACTACGCCCTGGACAACGGTTTCATCGCCCTGGTCGACGCCGGCATGGACGGCCTGGCGCGGATGTCCTATGTGGAAAACGAGCAGGGCCTGATACTGGAGGTCATCGAGTGGAACGCCATGACGCGGCCTTACTTCGACGGCATAAAAAGCCTGTACCAGGCTGCTGACACACAACAACTCGTGCACGAGTTCAAGTTGGCCGATATTACTCCGAAGGTCGCCGTATTCGTGGCACTGGCGAAATACACGATGAAGAAACTATTTGGCCGGGTGCGGCAGACCCGCAGGCCAAACCCAAAGCCACAACCACAACATGAAAGCTAACGAAGCGGTGTCATCCATGAGCAAAACAATTTTTCCCAGTACGCAAATCAAGGTAGATGCCAACGCAGACGCCGTTTGGCAGAAGATGAAAAACTTTGGCGATCTCAGCTGGAGCCAGGGTCTTGATGATGTGAAGCTGGTGGCTGAAGGTATCAGTCAGTTACGCAAAATAAAGCTCGATGGCAGTGACCACTATGTTGATGAGTGGCTGCTGTCTTTTGATGAACGGGGCAAAAGCCTTCGTTACACCATGGACGATGACGCGATGGGTGGATTGACAGGCTATGAAGCCCGGGCCCAGGCGCTGGATCGTGCCGACGGCTGCATTATTCGCCGGCAGTGCCAGGCGGACGCCACCCCCGAGAAAGAGGCTGAAGTGCAGGTCTTGATCGACATGTTCGCCGAAGGCATCGTCGGGCTGTTCGCAGCGCAATTTAACGCTGACAATGGGAATCCTGAAAATGTATCAGCCTGATCAGTTAGGCATTTGCTGTGGCTCCTTGATACAGGCAGACTTTCGCGGGCTGGCCGAAGCCGCCGCCAGCGCGGGTTTCCGCACCATCTCCATGTGGCCAACCTTGTATGATGCGGCCCTGGAGAGCGGTTTAAGCGAACAGGATTTGCGCAATATCCTGGCCGATAACCAGCTGTCCATTACTGAACTTGACCCAATGTGCTCATGGCTGCCGATTGATCCCGCCAACGCGGGCATGGCGGGCCCGTTTGCCGCTTATTCGGCGGATGATTTCTTTCGTCTCGCCGACACCCTGGGGGCAACGACACTCAATGTGATTCAGGCCACCGATGACCCCTTTACCAAGCAGGGAGTTATCGATCACCGCTCGGCGCTGTGTGAACGCGCTCGCGCTCATGACCTGACAGTTACCGTTGAATTTTTACCCTGGTCACCCATCGATAATCTGCAAACAGCACTGGACCTGGTTGTGGCCACGGGCCAAAGCAATTGCGGCGTCAATATCGATACCTGGCACCACTTTCGCAGTGGCGGCACTATTGAGCAGCTCACCAACCTGGACTCCACGCTGATCGGCGCCATGCAATTCAACGATCTGGCCACCGAACCCTGGGACGATATCGTGGCAGAAACCTCAACCGGCCGGCTACTGCCCGGGCAGGGCAGTAGCGATTCCGTTGCAATTATCAAGGCACTATGGCAGCCCGGCGTGCGCGCTCCCCTCTGTGTTGAGGTGTTCAACGCCGAGTTGATGGGCTTGCCTGCAAATGAGGCTGCGGGGCGGATTGGTGATAGCATGCGAGCGGTGCTGGCCCAGGCTGCTTGCTGAAAAAAAACAGGGAGCCTCCGGATTCTCAAGCAATACGGCAACAAACTGAATCTGTCCCTGTCATGCCAGTAACGGCATCAGGTGTTCGGCAAACATCTCCATCTCTTTCAGCTTGTCCGCCAACGGCATGCGGTAGTCGCTGAAGCCGTACACGGCGGAGGTCATGCCATGATCCTCGAGTTTTTTCACCGCGTCGACCTGCTCGAGTTGCCGTACTGCGATCACCGTTTCAAAAGGCTCCTGATCCCGACCGAACTCTGCGCGCCAGTCATTCAGTTTGCTCAGGATTTCGGGCACCTCATCGATATCATTGCCGGCGCCGATCCAACCCTGTGCCAGGCGCGCGGAACGTTTCAGGGCCAGGTCGATGGTACCGCCCAGGTAAATGGGTACATCGCGATCCGGCGCGGGGGCGAGTTGCAGGGGTGGGAAATCAAACAGCTCCCCGTGGTGCTCCACATAGCCGCCTGCCCACAGCTTGCGCATGACCTCGATCATTTCCACCATACGCTTGCCCCGTGTTTTGAAATCAACCCCGTATACCTCGAACTCCTCTTTCATCCACCCCGCGCCAGCCCCCAGAATGACCCGGTTGTTACTCAATCGGGCGAGATTCCCCAAGGCCTTGGCCACCTCGATAGGGTTGCGCAGGGGCAGGACATAGACTGCGGTGGAAAATTTCAGGCGCTTGGTGACAGCGGCCATGGCGGCAATCGTGGTCCAGACATCCGGGTAGGGCATATCTCCGCTGATGGGAGGGACACCGTTTTCTGAATAGAGATAGCCATTTTCCATATGCCTGGGAACGAAACCGTGGTCGGCGCCCATAATGCCTTCAAAACCGAGCGCGTCCGCGTGCACCGCCAGCTCTACCATTTCCTGCGCCGCTAGCCAGGGGGCGATAATCCATACCTTCATTGCCTTACTCCTCTTTTCAGTGATAATTCTCAGGCAATATCGAGATCAGCCTTTGCGGCCCGGAGTACTTCCGGGGTGGCTGTTGCGCCTGTTTCGTAATAGATTTTTTGTGCAATAGTGGAGTCGCGCACCGCATTGGCAAGAACTTTCGCGATGCCCAGTTTGTCGAGCCACTGGCCGAGGAAGCCCAGCCCTATCTCATATCGTATGCGGTTGGACAGGAACAGCTTGCCGTCGCGCTCCACCAGGCCGTAGTCATACCAGGCCTCTGTCAGGGGTGGCATGGGGCCATTTTTTTCACCCCGGTGCAGGCGCAGCGTGAAACCCTGGCCATCCCGCCACTCGGTAATCGTTTCATTCAGCGCCCGCTTGCCCTGGCAGACCCTGCGACTGGTTCCAACGCCCTCGCGCTGCTCGGTGGTGATTTCCAGGCTGGTAAGGCCCGGCACGTAGTGAATAGCGGCGCTAAGATCACGCAGCTTCCCCCAGGCCTCTTCCCGGCTGACGTGGACTTCGATTTCGTACTTTGATGCTGGCATGATGCGTGCTTCCTCAGACTATATTGGAAGTACCGTATATGGGCACCCTCCCATCAGCTCTTGCCAAAACGCTTTTGCAATTTTGCCAGAGCGGTAATGAGTTTTTCGCCCGGAGGTGAGTGCCTCCCCAGTAATCTGTACTCGACCATCTCGAGATAGATGCCGAGTGTTTCACGCGTGTCGATATAGCGGACGCAAGTGGTATAAAGCCCAGAGATACCGATATGACCGGACCCGGCGGTGGGAAAACCGGCGCCGTTCAGGCGGCGCTCCAACTCGACAACATCTTCCTGAAAGACACAGACATGATGCAGGGCAATGCTGCCATCGGCGGGGATTTTCTCTTTATAGATGTTGATGTTTTTCCCTTCTCCCAACAGCTCAATCTGTTGACCATTGGAATAACCTAGCGCCATTTCCGCGTACGCCTCTTTGGGCTGCCCATACTCTTTCCAGTTGGGCATTTTCATGGTCGCGTGTACAAAAGGCCCCGTTCCCAGCTCTTCGAGATTCGCTATTTTCTCCTTCACATTCTGGCAGACCATGCCGTACTGCTCCGGCATTACCAATCCAAACTCTTGAAGGAATTTACGGTCCACCAACTCGTTTAAATCATCACAGCCGAGTTGCTGCATCACCTGTTCGTGGCTGTTCATCAGGTGTTTTCTCCTTTGGCGCCGCTGTAATCGTAAGTCGTGGAATCATTCATCAGTCCATTTTTTCCAGTTAGCTTTTGACGCACCTCACCGGAAATGAGTCATAGTAAAAGTTAAACCGATCGCGCAACTCGTCCGGGTCGGCACCAAACTGCTTCCTGAGATCGTAAATCACCCTGCCATAGTCATCTTTGTGCTGATCGACAAACTGGCTCAGTTCAGATCTGGCCTGGTCGGTCATGGGCAGTCCGGCCTTTTCATAAATTTTCTCAACCATGCCGACATCGTCCTTGATCAATACATGGAAAGGCACATCGATGCTTTGGTTTTCAGGTAGCTTATGTCGGTCGCTGGCGCAAGCTTTCAGCAGATGCTGAATACGATCAACCCAGTAATCCAGGAGTTGGTCAGTCATAACCTTTTTGCGGTTCATGCGCTGGCCATAGGCCAACATGGTAACGGAGGACTGAATAACCGATACAGGGTCGCGATGGGTGATGGCGATGGTCGCATCGGGAAACACCTTGTGCAGTACGGGCAGTTGTTCCAGATGCTGCGGACACTTCAGTACCCAGCGGGTGGGCTTGTCGGTATCGCGCTGCTGCCAGGTGAGCAACTTCAGGACATCGCGCATATACTCATACTGGTATGTCTGGTCTTCGGCGAAGTAGTGGTCGCGCCAGCGGGGTGAATGACTGAGCCATTCGTAATTATAGGAACCGAAGTTGGGGCCCATCAGCTCCAGTTCCTCATGAATGTGGTCGGGATTCATCGGGTGCATGGCGGCTATGTAAGGCGTCACGGTCCGCATCATTTCCCAGGAATCTGAGCAGCGCTGATAGCGTGGATCGGTGCCATCTTCCAAAAGGGCCTCACCCGGCATCGGCACCGGCTCGTAAGATTCCCATAAAGGCAGTGCGCGCAGGCGGGAATCCGAGGCCATCAGGTTGAGAAGATGGGTGGTGCCGGAGCGCGGCAGCCCGGCGACGATAATGGGCTTCTCGATCTGAATATCGTGAATTTCCGGGTGTTCGGTAAATTGCTGCTGGATTAGCAGGCGGCTGGTGGCGTGTTGTAGCAGCTTGTTCCGCAGCGACTGCCGACCGAGATTACTAAGCCCATCATCACTATTCCACTCGTCACAGAGCAAGTCGAGGCGCTCAAGGAAATCGTCGGCCCCCCAGTCATTCAGGCCGGTTTTTTGTTCGGCTTCAGACAGAATCGAGGCCCGGTCCAACTCGACGGTCAATGTTTCGCCATACTCCAATACCGAGCGCTGCAGATCAGTGTAAACCGGTTCAGCCAGATCATCGATAAAGATTTCGTCAGACATTACTGTGTTCTCGTCATGTGGTATGTCAGGGCGGTTCTCAATCAAAAGACAGCGCGGCGGTGTGGCCGCCCTTTAGAAGTTTGATCTGGTTTTCCAGCCATCCGTTTAACCAAAAGTTATCCGCTTCGCTGAGTAGTTTTTCGTGAACAATAATTGCCAGGGCTTTGGCTTCTTCACAATCAGGCTGCTCAGTAAAGACAATGTCCAGCAGGTGCAGCGCCTGCTCGGATTGCCCGTTATCAAACTTCTGCTGCGCCCGCTCGATCAATGCACCGACACCTGCCAGTTCAATCAGATCGGCATGCACTGAGCTCTGGGGAACGCTATAGAGTTCCGTGGTGAATTTGTGATGAAACCAGCCGGCGTAGCCCTCCCAGATGGCCCGAACACCCCAGGATACTTTGCCGTAGCCTTGACCCACCTCGCACTCGGCGGGCAGTTCGATCTCCTGCATCAGCGTATGCAGGTCCTTCCCCTCGTTCATGCCTTTAACGGTTTCATCGTGCACGTATAGAATGGCATCTCTGATCGCCGTCACTTCGGTTCTTATCAACTCCTTGCCTTCTACAGGCGCATGGTGGCCGTAGAGAATCAGGCATGCATCCAGATCCAATACCGTCTGCGCTGCGGCGGCGCAGACCAGCGCATCCCGGTAACGGTCTCCGCGAATGGTAACCAGATTGGGAAAATGACCAAAGGGACAGCCAAACAGATTCCCGGTAAGGCAGATACCGTGCTGTGGCAACCACACCACCAGGGAATCGTTGGTTTCGGCGCCCTTGACAGCTATCAACACCACCTCAAGACCGCCAAGCGTGAACTCGTGTCGCTCTTCGAAGATCAGGTCCGGGGTGGGTCGGTCCTGGGGGTTGATGTCGGTATAGCCCTGTTCAGCATAATAAGCAAAGTCTTCAGTAAAGGAATCGAGAAAACGGAAGGCAGAACGCTTGGCGCGAAAATCACGCAGGCGCTCATCGTAGGTCTGGTGCTCTTCGTTGTCCGCCTGTGCGATATAAGTCATCCCGGGGTTTCGATCCCGGAAAAACTGTACCCCACCGACGTGGTCGACGTGGCCCTGGGTGGTGATCACATAGCTGATATTATCGCTGGCGGAAGAGAAGTCCTGATAATTCTTCAGGTGAACAGGCGCCTCATACCCCATGCCGGTATTCACCAGAATACTGCCTTCCGGGGTTTCTATAAGATAGGTATTGGAGCAACCTTCTGACATCACAATAAAATCATTGATTCTTTCCCCGCCAAAACGGGCGGAAGAAGGGCCGTAGGGGCGCGATTTATACAGTGGAGTTCTCATGGTGTCCTCACTAGGGTGTGTTTACCTATAACTTTTTGTTTTTGTAGTTAAAAACAGGTATTAACTATACCGGTGCGGGGCCTGGGTGACAACTATTTAATATCGGGTATTAACTAACTCGCCGCGCTGATGTATGCTATCCCCCGTTAATGGAGCATGGGCGAGTAATGTGAAGCCGGCACGCAAAGATGGTCTGGAAACTAAGCGGCAATTGGTAGACACCGCTGAGCGCCTGTTTGCGCAGGAGGGCGTGGAACAAGTTACCCTGGTCGATGTCAGTCGTGAGGCCGGTCAGAAAAACCGCAATGCCGCGCAGTACCATTTTGGTGACCGGGTGGGTCTGATCAATGCCGTGCTGGACAAACATAGCGCGGTGATTGCCGAACAGCGCCGGGTCATGCTGGACCAACTTGAAAAGCAAGAAAAGATCACTGTCCTGGAACTGGTTAAGGCCCAGGTCTTGCCCATTGCTAACCACGTGCAGCGCCATCCCAATGGGCTGACCTATCTGATGCTTAACCGGCAACTTATCAGCTCCAGCGAGCACGCCGCGTTGAGCATGCAGCGAGTTGACGATATGCCCGACGTGATTCGCATGCAGCGATTAATCGGTGCAGCTATGCCGCCACAGCCGACACACGCCATTCAGGCAAAGATGATTCTGATTCGATGCATGCTTTTTAACGGCCTTGCCAGTTTTTACGACCTTGAGCCCCACGGTGATGTGGGGCACTTTGTAGATACCCTGTGCGCCAGCATTGTGGCAGTGATACTTGCCGATCCATGCTGAGCCTGACTCTATGTGAACCTCCCGAACCCTTAAATATGAGGCTGAAAAAATTACTGCTTCGTAGCAATCGCTCAATGCCTGCAGCGCTGGTAAACTGAAAAAATGAAACAGCTATCCGGCCTGGATGCCGCCTTTATTCACCAGGAAAGCCCCCGGACTCCCATGCACGTGAGCCCGGTGTTGATCTATGCGCCCTGCATCGAGCAATCAGACCGGCTGGATATCGCCACTGTCAGGCAGGCCTTTGCTGACAGCCTGCCAAAATCACCAATTCTGACGCAAAAACTGTTGAGCCTTCCCATGAGAATGGATGAGCCCTACTGGGTAGCCGACAAAAAATTTGATCTCAATAAGCATGTCAGTGAACACAAGCTGCCAAAGCCCGGTGACTGGCAACAACTAAAGGCCCTGTTGGCGCGCCTGCATGGCAGTGGCCTGGACTTGAAAAAGCCACTTTGGCATGCCTTTCTGATCAATGGCCTGGACAATATAGAGGGGCTCCCGGCGGGCAGCTCTGCTCTTATGCTGAAGATTCATCACGCGGCTATAGATGGCGTTTCACTGGCGCACCTGATAACGGCCTTGCACGAAACACCCGAGGATGACCTGGAGCTTCCAGCTGTGGCTGAGCATCAAGACCCTGACCAGGTTGAATTGTGGAGTCGAGCCAACATGAAACATTGGGCGCGCTCCCTGAAAATGATGGATACCGTTTCCAGGCTGATTCCCGCGGTATCGAAACTGAGAGAACTGGAGACCCCCGCCAACTTCTCCAGCAAGACGGCAAACAAAAGAACCCGCTTCAATACCGGGGTTACACGGGGGAGAGTTATCGGCAGCCTGCAAATCCCGATGCAGGATTTAAAAGCAATCAAGCGAGGCGTCAGGCGAGTGACCCTGAATGATATCGCCGTTAGCATTGTCGGTGGCGCGCTGCGGGAGTATCTACAATTCCATAATGAACTACCCAAAGCCTCCCTGATATGTGGTGCGCCGGTGAATATTCGCAGCCGGGGCGACAGCTCCGTGGGTAACAAAATGGCGACCATGCAAATCGGACTCGCCACGGATATTGCAGACCCGGTTGAGCGGCTACGTGCCGTGCACCAGTACGCGCTTATGGGCAAGGCCAAAATCAACACCCTGGGTACCGGCACGGTCATGGATATCAGTGACAGCGTGACCCCGGGGGTACTCGCCGAGGGAATGAGGGCCTTGTCGTTCGCGTCCACCCGGGTTGCAGAAATGCCGGTGCCATTTCATGTCATGGTCTCCAATGTACCCGGGCCACTGGAACCCATTGCCCTGCACGGCGCACCACTACACTCCCTGATAGGCCTTGGACCTATCCGGCATTCCATGGGCTTGTTTCATGTGGTGAGCAACAGCGCGGAGTATTTCACTATCAGCTTCACATCCTGCCACTCCATCATGCCTGATGCGGAGTTTTATGAGCAGTGTCTGCAAGAGAGTTTTTGGGAGCTGCTGGCCGCCAGCAGCCAAATATGAGCCCCGGGATTCTGGCTCAACTATGGGTAGGTATCACTCATTTGTAGACTGAGGGTGCCGCCCGCAGTAATCGCTTCATCAGTGAGTGGGGGTGGTCGCCTCTTCACACCCGCTGGCGAGAAACAGGGTCAGGGCGGCCCTGGTTACCGGCTCGTGTTCTATCACCGGGGAAGGGCTTCGTAGCGGACAATGCCCCAGATAGTGGTATGCATGATCCGCCCCTCCTGATCTATGAGAATTCCGGAAAACTGGGTGTTGTACCGGATCGAGTCGGTCACATAGTGGAAAGCGGACTCACCGGTGCTCCAGTCCAGGGCTTCCAGCGTCCACTTGCCGTCCCTGGCGCCCACGGTATAGACCATGTTGGAGCCATTGGACACGAGCGGCACCGAGTTGACAGAGGAAACTTCGCTGTTGACCCAGGCTTCTTTCAGTGCCTGCGCCTCGGGATCCCATTCGAACTTCTGTACGCCGTGGGGTGTGAAGTCGGGATGGTGGCCGGCCAGACCCACATAGGCGCCATCGGGGGCCTTTTCAAGTGGCTTGTTAGCGGGAGCGTTGTTGACCACAAAGGCACCGTAGCCGCCCACGACGACAGACTGCTCCGTCTGTACTGCCTCTTTATCATCCTGGCCGATATCCGCTCGCAGCATACCTGCGATGCGGCGGCCGGGAGCATTGGGCAGTTGTTTCCAGTTCTCGGGAATCTCGTTGCGCCAGAACAGTACCATGTTCATCACCTCGTCGCCGTCGGTGATCACAACGAACTGATCCTCGTCATCGAAGCCCATCAGGCTGGCGGTGGCACCGGAGCCTACGTTGACATTCTCAAAGGTGAAAGGCTTACCGGTGGTCGGGTCGGTAATATTATCGAAAGTGACGTTGATATCGCCCTTATTACTGTAGGGCTCAATCCAGGCCCCATCAGCCGGGTCCTGTGACAGTTTTTCCCCGTCCCAGATGATCTTGTGCATGTGCTGCAGAGAGGGAACGAAAATGTTGCCGTCCTTGTCGATGGCGGGGCCATTGCGCACCCAGGTGGCTGCGCCCTGGCTGCGCCCTGCGTCCAGCATACGCTGGTTCCAGGCGGCGGCCACTTCTGCGCCGGTCAGTTGCAGTGTGTGGTACTGTGTCAAGTCACGGTTTATCAGCACCACCCAGCCGTCGTCACTGATAGAGATCAGCCAGCCGTCGTAGGTCATGTTCATGGAGTTGAATCCGCCGGCGATTTCCGCGGGTTTCTGCCATTCTTTCTTGAGTATGATCTTGGATTTCTGGTCAGTGGGATCGGCGTCAGCATAGGCGAGGATGGAGTTCTTGCCACCGACGTAGAGTACGTTGTCAGCACTCAACAGGTAGTAGACCCCCGCGAGGCCACCTCCGTAGTATTTCTTCGCCAGGGGGACGGTGGCCAGCATCGTAACCAGACCGGAATGGCGGAACTTGGGCAGGAAGTCCAGCATGCCAATTTTTCTATCAGCTTCTTCGGCGGTGACGGGGCCTTCATTGGCTATGTAGACCGATGAGTTCTCCAGGAAGAGTTCGTCGATGACTTCCAGGGTGTCGTAATCGAGCTTGGAAATGCGGTCCGCTCCGTTGCTCCAGATTACCCGCTTGCCATTCGGGTAGGGGGGTGAAATAGCGTACCCGAAATGTCCCGGCCCCATGTGGGTGTAGGTCAGTCCTCCGTTTTCCTGTGACAGTTCTTCGCTCGGCCCGGAGGGACCTGCAATATCCACGCCGGTCGACTGTGCGGAGTTAATGTGGCCGACGGGCACTACCGAGTCTGCCATGTAGGGGTTGGGTGGCGCGTAGTTCGGCCGGGGACCGCTCGCGGCGGCAGTGCGGGCCGGAGATGGCGCGGCGGCGGTGCTGCGGGTTGCAGGCTCGTCTGAACCACAGCCGGCGAGGATGGCCAGGCTGATTACGGGCGCCAGCAAGGTTGCCCGAAGTTCGTTACGCATAATTGTCTCTCCGCTTATTATCGTCGACATAAGAAGACCGCACATTGTGCGGAAAATTGGCGCAGCATATTAGCGGTTTGAGCCTTCGTACTTGTAGTACTCCAGGCCCGAGTCTTCGCCCAGGTTACACCAGCTGGTTGTGCCCCGCTTATTATCGTCGACATAAGAAGACCGCACATTGTGCGGAAAATTGGCGCAGCATGCCAGCGACCCGCGCGCCCTTTGGCGCGGGTCAGTTGCGGGTCTGGCTGTCCGCCTGTTGAGCCCCGGTCATTCAACCCGTGCTCTTATTCAGTGGGTTGAGCCTTCGTACTTGTAGTACTCCAGGCCCGAGTCTTCGCCCAGGTTACACCAGCTGGTTGTACCCAGGTAGAGCTCACCATTCACTTTGGCATAGTTGCGCACACCGTTGTTGCAGGGGTTGCCGAATCCGTCTTTGAATTTAACCGCTGGTGACTCGGTATCTTCAAAGACCATCAGCCAACCTTTTTTCGCCTCCTCCAGCGTGTAACCATTGGTGGCGGCATCGTCGATGATGCTCTGGTACAGGAAGTAAGCCGGATTGTTTTCCTTCACAGTTGTCTGACCGAAGGGGCTTAATGGAATTGGCAGGCCGAACAGGTACAGCGCCCTGTGGTTCCAGAAGGCATAGTCGGTGTGGTCGAACATATCAAACAGGCCCGCCGTTGAGTTCCAAGAACCCAGGAACAGCTTGCCGTCATGTTCTACAAACGTAAATGTGTAAACCATCCCCTGGTGCCCAAAGCCTTCATCGCCGAACAATGGCTTTTGGCCAAGTTTGTTTGGCTCCATGACAAACTCGTAACCGTCATAGGCATTACTGCCGTTTGATTTGGTTGGCTTGAAGACCCAGTCGCTGTCTTTTCCGTAGAGCAGTTCGATTTTGTCTTTGGCTGGCGTGTCGGTAGCCAACAAATCTTCGGTCTTGATGCGGAAGACGGCGGCTGCACGCCATGTTTTCATCATAAACTCACGGTGGGCTTCTATGTCGTCCTCGTCATAGTCGGCCAGTTTACACAGGCTCTCGATTTGCTCTTCATCGCAGTACTTATGCATGATTTTATCGTAAGCACCGGAGGTGCCCTGGTGATATGAACCGAAGTACAGGTAGTCTTTATAGAAGGCGTTGGCCGCCATTTTTGAACCGTGGCCGCCTACCTGATCTGGATCATAGTCGGTGTACTGCATTACCGTCTGGTATACCACCGGCTCTTCAGTAGAGTAGCCGTTTTCTGGCATGGCATTACTGACCAACATTGAGGAGGGCTCGCCATAGGGGTTGTACCAGGAGCTGCTGACAAAGTGCTTGTCGCTATTTACGGTAAATTCGCGGAAGTCGCCGACAACACCGTATTTTTCAAAGCGCTGGTCAGAAACAATATCAAAGCCGTTATTCAGCATACCGCCGGATAAGGGGTTTTCTTGTGTGCCAACCCAGCGCAGCATGGTATTTAAACTCTTGCCGAGCTGGCCGCCCGACTGATCAGGGCCGCCGAACCAGTAGATGCCCCTGGTGCCATCGGGGTGGGTAACCGTTTGAAAGCGGCGAACCGTATCAAAGAAGAACTCGGCAAAGCCAAGGTATTCTTTTTTAACGTTATCGAACACAAAAATACGGTTGTAGCCAATCAGGCCGTCCTGGTCAAAGTCGAAATTTGCAGGGAATTTTTTCAGTTCCACGGCTCGTTGTTCCGGGGACAGTTTGTCCAGCCATTGGGCTTTAATATCTTTTACCTGGTATTGGTTGGAGCCGGCAAAAAAAGTCAGGTTGTCGATGCTGCCCGCACCCCGGTAGGTATAGCCCGGCATGGACAGCATGGCGTCTATGAATGACAGCTCTATGAGGCTGTTGTTAGAGTCTTCCCAAAACTGCTGGCCATTAGTAATCGTATCGGGGCCGACGTGGGTGGTTACGTTAGTTACAACATTGTGAAAATAAATCTGGCCGGTGGGTCTCTGGCCTGATGGAGGTGTCATCTGGCAACCGTGATTGGGTGTCTCGTAATTCATCAGGGTCACCGGCATCTTCATAGACACATAAGGCCAGTAACACCACACGGACGCGGCTGATCCATACCAGATTTCGTCACCCGAGGTGGCCGAACTCAAGGCATACTGTGCCGATTTGAAAATGGTTTGCTCAGGTTTCTCTGTGGCGTACTTAATCGGGTCCAGGACATTATCCCCGGAAAACAGACCATCCCAGGAACCGTCGGCGGGAGCTCCAAATGCACGACTGAATTCAACTTTCAGGGGTTCTGTGGTCTTGTCGGAGTCCTGCGCATCCATCGCCAGGCTACTACTGGCAATAGATGCGACTAACGTTACGTAAAGTAAGAATTTCAGGGGCGACATTGTCATACCTCGGATTATATTTGTTCTCAAACGTTGGCCGTAAATCATCAGACCACATATTCCTCAACGGTTTCGTCTTCGTGGGTGGCTTCCTCGCTGGTGACCTCATCCACCGATTCAACTTTCACCGGTACGCCATTGACGATGGCGTTATTGGTAAGTGCATCAAAGCCGGTCACATCCGTAAGGTCATTCATACTCACCCCGGGGTTGGCATTGGCAACCCGCTGACGGGTGCCGGGGCGGTTGTGACCCCACAGGTGCGGCATGCAGACCACGCCGGGCATCATCTCATCAGTGATAATTACCGGCATTTGAATCTGGCCTGTACGCGAGGTCACGCTAACCAGGTTTTCTGCTGTAATGCCGCGGGCCTCGGCATCAGTCGGGTTGATCATCAGTTCACAGGGATTTTTACCCTTTATGAGCCGATAGCTGTGATGCATCCAGCCCAGGGTGCGGTTGGTCAGGCGGCTGATGATCCTGAGATCAAACTCGGATTCAGCGGCTTCTTTTTCCATGCCGCCGTCAACAAAATACGCTTTCAGGCGCGGCAGGTCGTTGACGAAGGCGAAGGGAGTCAGTTGAATCTTCTTGTCCACAGTGCGCAGGCCTTCGGGGAAGGTGTATTGGAGGTCACCCAGGAATATACCGTGGGGATTTTCCTTGAGCTTTGCCAGTGTCAGGCCATCTTTCTTGAGGGGATTCAGCCCCTTGCCATAAGGTCCGAAGCGCAGCCCGATACCGATGATGGTTTCCGGTTTGATGAACTTGCGCGCCAACTTGTGGGCGCAGCTGATAAAGAATTTCCTGACCGGATTCTGGGCACGCTTGTAAGCGAAGCGGCCCATCAAGTCGGTGAAAATCTCGAAGTCAGTCCACTTGGAGTGTTCTGTGACAAATAGCGGCGGCGAGTACTTGGTCCAGTTGATGGTATCGTACAGATGATAGAACATGTCGTAGTGACCTTTCTCCAGCGGGCCACAGGGCGGAATGATCACGTCGGCAAAGCGGGTGGTTTCATTGAGGTAGGGGTCAACCGCGACATAGAACTCGAGGGCCTGCAGCGCCTCTTCCGACTTGTGGCCATCAGCCATGGACAGCACCATGTTGCCGCACGTCCCGACCAGTCCGCGCAGTTGCCCCTCTCCCGGTGTCAGGATTTCTTCCGCCAGGATGGCCAGTGGAAATTCGCCGGAAAACTCGGGGCGGCCACTGACACGGGAGTGGTAGGTGCCCCAGCTGGAGTTGGTCAGGTCCAGGGAATCGAGGGCGGGTTTGGGGAACATCATGCCGCCGATCTCGTCCATATTGCCGGTGATGATATTGACTGCGTACATCAACCACTGGGTCAGGCCGGCGAACTGCACCATTGAAACCCCGGTACGTCCGTAACAGACGGCGCTCTTGGCGGTGGCGAATTCTTCCGCAATGCGTTCAATATCTGCCCGGGCGATGCCGGTGACCTCCGCGATGCGATCCAGATCAAACTCATTGGCCACAGATTCCATTTTCTGCCAGCCGTTGATGTGACCGGCCATCCGGCCCGGTTTGGCCAGGCCCTTGGCGAATATGACCTGGATGATACCGAGCAGAAACATGGCATCGGCGTGGGGACGGATAAAGTGATGCTCATCCATGTACTTGACCGATTCGGTGCGGCGCGGATCGATCAGCACGCACTTGCCGCCACGCTCGCGGATGGCATTGAGTTTCTTGTAGGTATTGGCGCCGGTGGACATCTGGGCGCCGTTGGAAACCTTGGGGTTGGTGCCCAGCATCAGATAATAGTCGGTGCGGTTGATATCCGGGACGGTGCACAGGAACTGGTGCCCCAGTATATGGTGCCAGGCAAAGTTGTGAGGCATCTGGTCCACGGTAGAGCCCGTGTAGATATTGCGGGATGCCATGATCTTCTGCACAGGAAAAACCGAGAGCGTTGCGCCGACATTGTGTGCTGTGCTGCGCCCCCAGTACGATCCGATGCTGTCCATGCCGTGCTGATTCTGAATCCGGGCCAGTTCTCCCGCTGCATATTCGATCGCTTCATCCCATTCGATTTCCACCCATTCGTCGTCGTGGCTTTTTTCGGCAGGATTCTTACGAACCCGCTTCAGGGGTTTGCGCAGGCGATCCGGACAGGTGTGTATGTCCTGGATGCCGGTGGCCTTGGGGCAGATATTTCCCTGGCTGAGAACATCGTTCTTGTCGCCGCGTATAGCGAGGACTTGCTCACCGTCGTGTTCTATCTCGATGCCGCACATGGTTTCACACAGGTGGCAGGTGCGGTAATGAAGCTGGCTCATATTGGCTCTCCAGGGGCGTATTTAGAATAATATTTCTGCCCGAGACGTACTGCGAAAAGCAGGGCAGGCCGCAAGACCATAGTATTTAAACAAAAAAACACTACTTAATCAATAAGTATTAAGTTAAATTTTGAAAGAATTTGGCGACTATTGGTTGTTTTGGGTTTACCCCAGTTCGAGTGGGTAGATTACTGGGGATCGGGTGGAATTCATTCGGCCAACGGCCCTAGGAGCCTGCCCGAGAATAGGAGCCGTAGCGAGGGAAAGCCATTTTGAGTCAGATTTACCGATCATTTGAGGCGAATAGCCGGCTCTATTTAACGAGAATGATCGGAAAATCTGGCCAAAATGGCTTTTCCGCAGTAGGTTCCTATTCTCGGACAGGCTCCTAGAGAGCCGGATTCGGGGGTTGTTGCATCAGGTCGACCATGCCTTGAATCAGCGTGTGCAGAAACGCAGACCGGGCGATGTGGTCAGTTTGTACCAGGTAGGCACCAAGCCCGTGTATGAGCAGGCAACCGGTGAGTACAAAGCGAGCGTTGATACTGTCCATATCCTCCGTGTTCATAAAGGGGGCAGTCAGGGCCAGAAATCGCCGGGTGTCGACATTGTCCTGATCCCTGCGCTCGCGCAATTCGCTATAGATCTCAGTGGTCATCAGCTGGCTGTGAATCTTGAGAAAAGCACGACCCCCATCCTTATTGTCGAGCTGTGAAGCCATCGGTAACACCAGAGCTTCGATCAACTCATAAAGGGTATAGTCGCCGCGCTGTTCCAGCTCATCGAGCATAAGGACCCGCGCATCCGAAATGTTCTGAGCGTGTTTATCCAGCACGGCATCCAGCAACCCCTCCTTGTTAGTGAAGTGGTATTGCAGGGCGCTGCGGTTTTTCTGCCCCGAGGACTTGGCGATCTCAAGCAGGCTGGTGCTCTCGACGCCGCGTTCGGCGAACAGGCGTTCCGCTGTGTCGATGATGCGTTTGCGGGTGGCGAGGGTGTCTTTGCGCACGAATGTCCCGAAGTTAAAAGATTGGGTTTTGTCCGGCCATTATTCCACAGGATGCCCGCATCAGGCCACCGATGCGGGAGGTGGAGCGGTAGTTCTGTTCCAGCTTGACCACTTTCCCAGGGGAATCCAATCGTCCGGCCTGGGTTTTTATGCCCGGACGTAATTCACCAGGACTGCCGGAGCCCCCGGCGAGGTCACCGCAACTGGTTTCGAAGATGACATAGTGGGATGCTTTACGGCCTGTGGCCGCGGGAGCCTCCCCCTTCCAATCAGACGGCACGCAGGTCCTGCTTCGCATGGCTCGATTCTGGCGGCATTGTTGTCTCTCCGTCTCAATATCTCATTAAGCCCTGGATCGAGATTGGTTGGAAAAAATACATCATAGTACGCTGCCATGAGTTACGCCCGGCCGTGGCCAGTTATATTTATCGTAAAAGACGGATAGTTCCCTCTCGATGCGTTCCAGTGACACATCAAAGTCGTCAATGCTGTATTTGAATTTCGGGATCGACCGGGCCCGCTTTTTAGCGCCAGGACATGACTTAGTACCCGCCAGTAATACTCCAAATCGAAATACATAGTGTTTTAAACTGGTAAATTATTGGCCCAATCCTGCGTTTCCCGCCATAAGCGGCCGGCAGCTTTTTCGTCCTGTGTGTCTGCAGTAGTCTCCCTGATCTGGCAATTCTGGTAGTAATGGCCGCCCTGTGCATCGATTGATGTCGCACAGTAGATTTGTGTTTGAATACCCTCTTCCACCGTGGACATAAATAATCTTTCTATGGGGGCGCCAAGCTTACGCAGAAAAGCAATAATGGGACTGCCATCGAAACCTTTATTCGCCACGTTGGTGTAAGTGCCACTGGCGCTACCCGGGTGCAGGCAGTAACTTTTTAGATTGTCATTTTTGGAAAAACGTCTATTCAATTCATAGGTAAAGTGAATCAGGGCGAGCTTGGATAAACCGTAGAACTTCCAGGAGTTATAAGAGGTATTGGGGTCAAACAAGGCGATATTATTACCCCGGCTGTATAACTGCGACACCACATTAACAATACGTGCCTCACCGTAGTTATTACCGGTTTTTTGCAGTAATGGCAGAAGATTGTGGGTCAACTGAGCGCTGCCCAGATAGTTGGTTCGCCATTGCATTTCATAACCATCGCTGGTCAGCTTTGGCTCTTTCCATTTCGACATCAAGTCCAGATGAATGCCCGCATTATTGATGAGTATGTCCAGTCGCTGACCGTAGTGCTGCTGGTACCATTGGATGAAACGGCTCACCGATCCGGCATCCGATAAATC